>Ga0209998_10000024_pt1 | contig 64123 bp, 56 predicted proteins | sample EndophyteCoNSPM_FD_187576 | JGI IMG/M metagenome (GOLD analysis project Ga0209998, IMG submission 187576) | Arabidopsis thaliana rhizosphere microbial communities from the Joint Genome Institute, USA, that affect carbon cycling - Endophyte Co-N... | ecosystem: Host-associated > Plants > Roots >... | reverse complement strand
CCAGTGCACCACCCGCGATGTGCCGGTCCGGCGGTCGCTCACCAGGCGGCCGTTGGAGACCACGGTGAGCCGGGCGGGCACGGTGGCGACGAGATCCCAGGTCGCCTTGTCGTCCGGCGCCGCCCAGGTGGGGATCCAGCGCGGATTCCCGTCGGTGCCGCCGCCGCTGTAGACCTGTTGCGGCCGGTGAGCCCGTCCCGGCTCCTCCTTGAAGAAGTAGAGCCCTCGGCCCTGCGTGATGACCCCGTGGTACGCGACGGTGAACCGCACCGTCGCCGGGGCACCGCTCATCGACACCGACGGCGACGGCTTCTATGAGCACCCCGGCGCCGCGCTACCTGGGCGCTCAGGTCAAGCGGCTCGAGGACCCGCGCCTGCTGGCCGGGCAGGGGCGGTTTCTCGACGACATCACGCTGCCCGGGCTGCTGCACGCCGCGTTCGCGCGCAGCGAGCACGCCCACGCGATGCTCCGCGGCGTGGATGCCGCGGCCGCCCTCGCGGTGCCCGGAGTCGAGACGGCCCTGACCGGGCGCGACCTCGAGGGGGTGATCGCGCCCATTCAGGCTCGGCTGGAGGCGCCGGGCTTCGCGGCCACGCCCTGGCCCGCGCTGCCCACGGATCGGGTGCGGTTCGTGGGTGAGCCGGTGGCGGTGGTGGCGGCGGTGACCCCGTACGCCGCGGTCGATGGATGCGCCCGGATCGCGGTGGAGTACGATCCGCTGCCCGCGGTGCTCGACGTGGACCGCGCGCGGGACCCGGGAGCGGCCCGTCTTCATCCCCAGCACGGATCGAACGTGCTCTTCTCGCGTCGCGGGCGCCAGGGGGACGTCGACGCCGCCTTCGCGGCCGCCGCCCACGTGGTGCGCGAGACGTTCAGCCACGACCGCTGCTCGGCCGCGCCGCTCGAGCCCCGCGGGTTGATCGCGCACTGGGTCGGTGACGCGCTCACCCTGTGGCTGGGCGTACAGACCCCGAGCCTCATCCGCACCGGGGTGGCGCGCGCCTTCGGCATGCCCGAGGCGCGCGTGCGGGTCGTCGTGCCCGACACCGGCGGCGGCTTCGGTCAGAAGATGTACGTGATGCCGGAGGACCTGGCGGTGGCCGCGCTGGCCCGGCGGACCGGGCGGCCCGTGAAGTGGCTCGAGACCCGCCGGGAGAACCTGGCCGCCGCCCCGCACGCCCGCCAGCAGCGGGTCGAGGTCGAGGCGGGCGCGGATGCGGCGGGCACGCTGCTCGCGCTGCGTGCCCGCGTCTTCGCGGATGCCGGCGCCTACCACATCTACCCGCTCACCGGCGCCCTCGAGCCGCTCGGCACCGCCTCGATCCTGCCCGGTCCCTACCGCACGCCGGCCTACGAGTTCGAGCTGGCCGCATTCGCGACCAACAAGCCGCCGATCGGCGCCTACCGCGGCGTGGGCATGACGATGGCCGCCTTCGTGATGGAGCGCACGCTCGATCTGCTCGCGGACCGGATGGGCCTGGACCCCGCCGAGATCCGCCGGCGCAACCTGATCCCGCGCGAGGCGTATCCGTTCACGTCGGCGACCGGCTTCGTCTACGACAGCGGCGACTATCCGAAGGCGCTCGAGCAGGCGCTCACGCTGGCCGACTACGAGGCCCGCAAGCGCGAGCGCGACGCCGCGCGCCGGACGGGGCGGCTCCTGGGCGTCGGGATCGCGTGTTACACCGAGTACACCGGCATGGGCTCGGAGACCTACCGTCGGCGCGGGCAGACCGACGTGCCGGGACACGAGGGCGCGACGGTGGCGATGGCCGCTGACGGCACCGTGACGTGCTACATGTCCTTCCCCTCGCAGGGCCAGGGGCACGCCACCACCACCGCCCAGCTGGTCGCCGACGAGCTGGGCGTACCGCTGGATACGGTGTCGGTGCGGCAGCCCGACACCGCCGTCTCGCCCGGCGGCAGCGGCACGTTCGCGAGTCGCGGCGCGGTGACCCAGCGCGGCGCGGCCGCGGTCGCCGCGGCCACCGTGCGGCGAGCGCTGCTGGCCATCGCGGGCCGGATGCTCGAGGCGAGCCCCGCGGACCTGCTGCTCCGCGACGGGCGGGTGAGCGTGCGCGGCATGCCGGACCGCGCGGTGGCGATCGAGGAGGTCGCGCGGGTGGCGCACACCCCGGGCGCGGAGGGGCGGCCCGAGGGGCTGACGCCGGGGCTCGAGGCCACCGAGCGGTTCGATCCGCCGGGCCCGACCTTCTCCGGGGCGGTGCACGTCGCCTCCGTCGAGGTGGACGGCGATACCGGGCGGGTGAGCCTCCGGGACTACGTGGTCGTGGAGGACTGCGGGCCGGTGATCAACCCGACCATCGTCGAGGGCCAGATCCACGGCGCGGTCGTGCAGGGCATCGGCGAGGCGCTCGGCGAGCGACTGGTCTACGACGAGAGCGGGCAGCTGCTGACCGGCACGTTGATGGATTACGCGCTGCCGGTCGCCGCGACGGTGCCGTCGTTCACCGTCTCACATCTGGAGACGCCCTCGCCGCTCACGCCCGGCGGCTACAAGGGCATGGGCGAGGGCGGCACCATCGGCGCGCCCGCGGCGGTGGCCAATGCGGTGGCCGACGCGGTGCGGCCGCTCGGCGTGGCGGTCACCGCGCTGCCGATCTCCGCCGAGACGCTCCGTCGACGCGATGGAGCCTAGCGCGGGTCGCCGGCGTCAGAGCTACGATCTCAAGCCGGAGGCCGGGCTCGTCCCGGCATCCGAGAAAGGACGATCATGAAGATCATCCTGGCCGCGGTGGTGGCGATATGGATGGGGCTGGGCGCGCTCGCGGTCCGTCCGGCCCAGGCCGACGACGTGAAGGTGTTCAGCGCGGGGGCGGTGCGTGCGATCGTGACCGACCTCGCCGAGCAGTTCCGGCAGGAGACCGGCACCACCGTGACGTTCTCGTTCGGCACCGCCGGCCAGACGCGGCAGAAGCTCCTGAGCGGCGAGCCGGTGGACGTGGTGATCCTGACCGACGCGGGCATCGACGACATGATCAGGCAGGGCGCGCTGGCCTCCGGGAGCCGCGCGGATCTCGCGCGCACCGGCATGGGGGTGGGGGTGCGCGAGGGCGCGCCGAAGCCGGACATCACCACCAGCGAGGCGTTCAAGACGACGCTGCTGAAGGCGAAGTCGCTCGTGTACGTGGATCCGGCGCAGGGTGCGACCAGCGGCGTGCACTTCAAGAGCGTGCTCGAGCGTCTGGGCATCGCGGACGCGGTCCGGAGCAAGACCCAGCTCGTGTCCGGCGGCTATCCCGCCGAGAAGGTCGCGAGCGGCGAGGCGGAGCTGGTGGTGCACCAGATCAGCGAGATCGTCCCGGTGAAGGGCGTGACGCTGGTCGGCCCGCTGCCGCCGGACTTCCAGAAGGTCACGGTCTACTCGGCGGGCCTGGCCGCCCGCAGTCCGTCGCCGGCGGCGGCCCGGGCCTTCGTCGCGTTCCTGACGCGTCCGGCCTTCAAGCCGAAGCTCGCGGCGGCCGGGCTCGACTACCGGTAGCGCCCGACGATCCGCTGGCGCAGGGCGATCAGGCAATACAGGGAGGCGACCAGCTCGAGCGTCTCCTCCAGCAAGGGGCGCGGCAGGCCCATCGAGGCCATCATCCGGTTCATTCGTCGCTCGAAGAGCTCGGTGACGGCCAGGATCGCGACGGCCACGAAGAAGAGCCGGCCCCAGTCGGTGCGCAGGGCCGACCGGGCCCACGCGAGCAGCTCGGGCAGATGCCGGAGCGCGTAGACGGTGGCGGCGAGCGCGAGCCCGCCCACCACGACGACGAAGAGGATCTGGCGCCGGTGGCCCGCGCTCACGTCGCGCACGAGCCGATCGATCGTGATCCGGCCGGCGAGGAGCGTCGGCAGCTCCATCTCGCTCACCACCAGGAACGCGAAGCCGGCGGCGAGGAGCACGTCGGGAGCGCCGGTGCCTCCGCTCGCGCGCTCGAGCGCCGCGAGCCGCAGGCAGATCACGCCGGCCCCGGCCAGGCAGATGACCTGCAGCCACTCGGCCACGCCGTTCTCGACGACCAGGCGGTCGGCCAGGGGGACGTTCACCGCGGTCACGATCGCCATCACGCCGACGATCACCGCGGTGAGCGCGGCGGCCAGGCGATACAGGCCCGTTGGTCCCGCCCGTCCCGTGCTGCCCGGAAGCATGATGCTCTCCTCGAGGTGCAGGGTGGCGTGGCTGCGCCGAGTGTAGTGGCGATCCTTCGGAGCGTCAAATCGTCGTGATATCGTGCTGATCGTGTTCGCGTCGCCGGGAGCCATCGCGTTCGCGGCCGGACCGATCACCGTCCGGTGGTACGGCATCCTCATGGCCACCGCGATCCTCGTCGGCTTCTGGCTGGCCCACCGTCGCGCCGTCGAGGAGAACCTGCCCGCGGACGATCTCCTGCGGGCCGCCCAGTGGGCGGTGGTGGCGGGGCTGGTCGGCGCCCGCCTCTACGAAGTCGCGTTCAACTGGGACTACTACGGGCGCTATCCCGGCAAGATCATCGCGGTGTGGGAGGGCGGCCTCGCCATGCACGGCGGTCTCATCGTGGGCCCGCTGGTCGGGGTGCTCCTGGCGTGGCGGCTGCGCCTGCCGATCCTCCGATGCCTCGACGTGATCGCCCCCAGCATGGTGCTCGGACAGGCCATCGGGCGCTGGGGCAACTTCTTCAACGAGGAGGCATTCGGCCGTCCGACCGATCTGCCCTGGAAGCTCTACATCTCGCCGGCCCACCGGCCGCCCGAGTTCCGCAACGACGACTTCTTCCACCCCACGTTCCTCTACGAGTCGCTGTGGGACCTGCTGGTCTTCGTGATGCTCGTGTGGTGGGTGCGTCCGCGGGTGCGCCGCCATCCTGGCGCGATCTTCTTCTCCTACATCGGGCTCTACTCGGTGGGCCGCTTCTTCATCGAGTCGCTGCGGCTGGACAGCTTCTGGCTCGGCTCGCTGCGGGTGCCTCAGCTGGCCAGCGTGGCCGGCGTGCTGGTCGCGTTGGCCGGCCTCTTGTGGGTGCTCAGGCGGCCGCCCGTCGAGCCGGGAGAATCGACGCGGCCCGGCGGGGCTACGGGTACAGCCCGCGCGCCACGTGGGCGTCGGCGACCCGGCTGACGCCTTCCATCAGGGCGCCGGTCCGGAGATCCACCCCGTTCTTCTGGGAGGTCTGCCAGACGCGATTGAACGAGCGGGCCATGATCTCCTGCAGCCGCGAGATGATCTCGCTCTCCTTCCAGAAGTAGTACTGCAGGCCCTGGACCCACTCGAAGTAGGAGACGACCACGCCGCCCGCGTTGCAGAGGATGTCCGGGATCACGGTGACTCCGCGATCGCGCAGGATCACGTCCGCCTCGGGGGTGGTGGGACCGTTGGCCGCCTCCGCGACGATGAGGGCCTTGACGCGATCGGCGTTGCGCGCGTGGATCACCGAGTCGACCGCGGCCGGGATCAGGACGTCGCAGGGCTGCTCGAGGATCGCCTCGTTGCTGATCGGCTCCCCGCCCGGGAAGCCGGCCACGCTGCCGGTCGCGGCCACGTGGGTCTGCAGCTGCCGGACGTCGATGCCGTCGGGGTTCCACACCCCGCCCTCGACGTCGCTGATGCCCGCGATGGTGCAGCCGTCGTTCCACAGCAGGCGCGACGCGGTGCCGCCCACGTTGCCGAAGCCCTGGAGCACGATCTTCTTGCCGCGCAGCTCCTGGCCCAGCGCCTTGGCCGCCTGGTACAGCACGAACACGATGCCGCGCCCGGTGGCCTCGCGGCGGCCCGCCGAGCCGCCGACGATGAGCGGCTTCCCGGTGACCACCCCGGGCACGCTCTTGCCCTGGGTCATCGAGTAGGTGTCCATCATCCAGGCCATGGTCTGCTCGTCGGTGCCCAGATCGGGCGCCGGGATGTCGATGTCGGGCCCGATCATGAGGATGATCTCGGTGGTGTAGCGACGGGTGAGGTGCTCGCGCTCCCGGGCCGACATCTCCCGCGGATTGCATCGGATGCCGCCCTTGGCCCCGCCGTAGGGCAGCCCCATCAGCGCGCACTTCCAGCTCATCAGCATCGCCAGCGCGGTCACCTCGCCGAGGTTCACGCCCAGGTCGTAGCGGAGGCCGCCCTTGGTCGGGCCGAGCGCGGTGTTGTGATGGACGCGGTAGCCGATGAAGACCTCGGTCTGCCCGCTGTCCATGCGGATGGGCACCGAGACCACCAGGGCCCGGCGGGGGAATCGCAGCCGCTCGTGGATGTCGTGATCGAGATCGAGGCGGGTCGCGACCTGGTCGAGCTGGGCCAGGGCGGTGCGGTGCAGCTCGGAATCGAACTCGGGCGAGTCGTGCATCGATCAGGCTCCTTCGTGGAGTCGCGGGTTCCGGGCGAGGCGCAGGACGGCGAGAGAGCGGCCGGCCAGCTCGTACCGCTCCCCGGTGCGGAGCGGCGGGCGCCCGGCCTCTCCGTCCCAATCGCGGGTGTCGAGCACCGGCGCCCAGCGCGCCCGACCTTCGTGGGCCGGCAGCACGAACGACACCGCCTCGTGGTGCGCGTTGAGCAGGAGCAGGAAGGTGTCGCCGACGATGGGCTCGCCCAGGTCGTCAACCTCTTCGATGGCGTCGCCGGACAGGCGCAGCCCCAGGCAGCGGCCGTGGCTGTTGCTCCACTCCTCGTCGGTCATCTCGTGCCCGTCCGGGCGGAACCACGCCAGATCCTTGACCGCTGAGCCCTGGATGCGGCGGCCCTGGAAGAACGTGCGGCGGTGGAACACCGGATTCGCGCGCTTCAGCTGGATGAGACGGCGCGTGAAGTCCATCAGCCGATGCCCGGTCTCGGCGGGCGGCCAGTGCAGCCACGAGATCTCGTTGTCCTGGCAGTAGGCGTTGTTGTTGCCGTGCTGGGTGTGCGCCATCTCGTCGCCCGCGACCAGCATCGGAATGCCCTGGGAGAGGAAGAGAGTGGCCAGGAAGTTGCGCATCTGCCGCTCCCGCAGCGCGATGATCTGACCGTCGTCGGTCGGCCCCTCCACGCCGCCGTTCCACGAGTTGTTGTCGTCGGTGCCGTCGCGGTTGTCCTCGCCGTTGGCCAGGTTGTGCTTGCGGTCGTACGAGACGAGATCGGCGAGGGTGAAGCCGTCGTGGGCGGTGACGAAGTTGACGCTCGCGTGAGGCCGGCGGCCGCCCGTCTCGTAGAGATCGCTCGACCCGGTCAGCCGGAAGCCCAGCTCCGCGACCTGGCCCTCGTCGCCCCGCCAGTAGCGGCGGATGGTGTCGCGGTACTTGGCGTTCCACTCGGCCCATCCCACCGGGAAGTTGCCGACCTGGTAGCCCCCCTGGCCGAGATCCCACGGCTCGGCGATGAGCTTGACCTGCGAGATCACCGGGTCCTGATGCACCACGTCGAAGAAGGCGGAGAGCCGGTCCACGTCGTGCAGCTCGCGGGCGAGGGCGGCCGCGAGGTCGAAGCGGAAGCCGTCCACGTGCATCTCGAGCACCCAGTAGCGCAGGCTGTCCATCAGGAGCTGGATGGTGCGCGGGTGCCGCATGTTCAGCGTGTTGCCGCACCCGGTGTAGTCGACGTGGTAGCGCAGGTCTTCCGGGTCGAGGCGGTAGTACGCGGCGTTGTCGATGCCGCGGAAGCAGAGGGTGGGGCCGAGATGATTGCCCTCCGCGGTGTGGTTGTAGACCACGTCGAGGATCACCTCGACGCCGGCCCGGTGCAACGTCTTCACCATCTGCTTGAACTCGTCGACCTGCTGGCCGAGGTGCCCGGAAGAGGAGAAGCGCGAGTCCGGACAGAAGAAGCCGATCGAGTTGTAGCCCCAGTAGTTGGTGAACCCGCGATCGGCCTGGTACTTCTCGGTGACCGAATGGTGAACGGGCAGCAGCTCGACCGCGGTCACCCCGAGCTCGGTGAGGTGCCGGATCGCCGCCGGCGAGGCCAGCCCCGCGTAGGTGCCGCGCAGCTCGGACGGGACGTCGGGGTGCAGGCGGGTGAAGCCCTTGACGTGCGTCTCGTAGACGATCGTGTTCGACCAGCGGGTGAGCGGCGGGCGGTCGCCCTCCCAGTCGAAGGTGGTGTCCACCACCACGCTCTTGGGCAGGTAGGGCGCGCTGTCCCGGTCGTCGGGCTTGAGATCGCCGGCGCGATCCCCGATGCGGTAGCCGAAGAAGGTGTCGCTCCAGTCCAGCGTGCCCGCGATCGCCCTCGCGTAGGGATCGAGGAGGGCCTTGGCCGGATTGAAGCGATGGCCCTGCCGCGGCTCGTAGGGGCCGTTCACCCGGTACGCGTAGAGCGCGCCCGGGCGCAGCCCCGGGACGTAGACGTGCCAGACCTGGTCGGTGCGCTGCTCGATCCGGATCTGGCGGATCTCCTTGCCCGGATCGCGCTCGTCGTACAGGCAGAGCGCCACCGCGGTGGCGTGCTCGCTGAAGAGGGAGAAGTTCACGCCTCCGCCGTCCCACGTGGCCCCGAGCGGGTAAGGCCGACCCGGGCGTGGGCGCGGCACGTCGTCGGTCATGTGCGCGCCGCGGTCACGCGGGAACGAGCCAGACCGCGGCCAGCGGCGGCAGGGTCAGCACCACCGAGTGCGGCTGGCCGTGCCACGGCGTCGGCTCGCTCGGCACCCCGCCCGAGTTGCCCACGTCGCTGCCCCCGTACAGCGCCGCGTCGGTGTTGAGGATCTCGCGGTAGTAACCGGGCCGCGGGACCCCGACCCGGTAGCCCTGCCGCGTGAGCGGGGTGAAGTTGCACGCGCACAGGAGCAGGGTCGTCTGGTTGCGGGCGAAGCGGCAGAAGGTGACCACGCTCTGCTCCCAGTCGCTGCAGTCCATCCACTGGAAGCCGGCCGGCTCGAAGTCGACCTCGTGCAGCGACGGATCGCTCCGGTAGATGCGGTTCAGGTCCTTCACCATGCGCTGGACGCCGCGATGGAAGGGTCCCATGTCGAGCAGCCCCCAGTCGAGCGCCCGGTCGTGATTCCATTCGTCGGACTGGCCGAACTCGCCGCCCATGAACAGCAGCTTCTTGCCCGGATAGGCCCACATGAACGCGTAGAGCAGGCGCAGGTTGGCGAACCGCTGCCAGTCGTCGCCCGGCATCTTGCGGGCGAGGGAGCGCTTGCCGTAGACCACCTCGTCGTGGGACAGCGGGAGCACGAAGTTCTCGCTCCAGGCGTAGAGCAGGCCGAAGGTGAGCTGGTTGTGGTGGTACTTCCGGTGCACCGGCTCGTGCTGCATGAACTCGAGGATGTCGTGCATCCACCCCATGTTCCACTTGAACCCGAAGCCGAGGCCGCCCAGGTACACCGGCCGGGAGACCTGCGGCCACGCGGTGGACTCCTCGGCGATGGTGGTCGCGCCGGGCTCGCCGCCGTAGACGACCTCGTTCATCCGCTTCAGGAACGCGAGCGCCTCCAGATTCTCCCGTCCGCCGTACTCGTTGGGCACCCACTCGCCGGCTTTCCGAGAGTAGTCGCGGTAGATCATGGAGGCGACCGCGTCCACCCGCAGCCCGTCGATGTGGTACCGCTCCAGCCAGAACACCGCGTTGGCGATGAGGAAGTTGGCCACCTCGCGGCGGCCGAAGTTGAACACGCGGGTGCCCCAGTCGGGGTGATCGCGCAGGTGCGGATCGTCGTGCTCGTAGAGGTGGGTGCCGTCGAAGTAGGAGAGGCCGTGCGCGTCCTTCGGGAAGTGGGCGGGCACCCAGTCCATGATCACGCCGATGCCGCGGCGGTGCAGGATGTCCACGAAGGCCATGAAGTCGGCGGGGGTGCCGTAGCGGCGGGTGGGCGCGTAGTAGCCGAGGGTCTGATAGCCCCACGAAGGGTAGTACGGATGCTCGGTGATCGGGAGCAGCTCCACGTGGGTGAAGCCCATCTCGCTCACGTAGTCGGCGAGCCGCTCGGCGAGCTCGCGGTAGCCCGGGATGCGACCATCCGGGCGCCGCCACGAGCCGAGGTGCACCTCGTAGATCGCCATGGGCCGCGTCAGGGCGTTGCGATGCTTGCGCTCGTCCATCCACTCCGCGTCGCCCCAGGCGAAGCCGCTCAGGTCGGTCACCGCGGAAGCGGTGCGCGGCTCCTCGGCCTCGAAGCCAAACGCGAGCGGATCCGTCTTCAGGGCGAGGAGCGCGCCGTCGCGGCCGAGGATCTCGTACTTGTAGCGGGCGCCCACCGCGACCCCGGGCACGAAGATCTCCCAGATGCCGTGGCCCGGGTGCAGGCGCATCGGCTGGCGCCGTCCGTCCCAGCCGTTCCAGTCGCCCACCACGCTCACCCGCCGCGCGTTGGGCGCCCACACCGCGAACCGCACACCGTCGACGCCCTCGTGGCGGATGGGATGGGCGCCGAGCCGCTCGAAGAGCCGGTAGTGGGTGCCCTCGCCGAGCAGGTGCAGGTCGTACGAGGTGAGCGTCGGCCCGAAGCGGTAGGGGTCCTCGACCTCGGCGGCCTGTCCTTGCTCGTCCACGACACGCAGCCGATACGCCACCGGCAGGCTGCCGCGGATTTCTCCCTCCCAGAACCCGACCGGATTGCGCGAGCGCAGCGCGGTCGAGGAGCCGTCGGGGAGCACCACCGCGACGGAGCGGGCGCCGGGCCGAAGGACGCGCACGCTGAGCGTTCCGTCGCGGGCGGCGTGGGGGCCGAGCACCGCGAAGGGGTCGCCGTGCTGACCGGCGACGATGGAATTGATCGCATCCGGGCGGAGCGGAGTGTGTGGCATGGTCGGTCGGTCCTGCGCCGCCCGCCGGGAACCGCGCGAGCGGGGTGTCTAGAACGAGCGGATCAGTCGCTCGACGCGCTCGTCGTGGCTCTGGAATGGGTCCTTGCAGAGAATCGTCTCGCGCTCCGGATCGTTGAGCTTGAGATAGACCCAGTCCACTCGGTAGTCCTTGCCCTTGAGGTTGGCCTGACGGATGAATTCGCCCCGCAGCCGGGCCCGCGTGGTCTGCGGGGGCACATGCTTGGCGCGCTCGATGGATTCATCGTCGGTGATGCGGTCCACCAGGTCGCGACGCACCAGACTGAAGTACAGCCCCTTGTCGGGCCGGATGTCGTGGTACTGAAGGTCCATGAGCGAGACCTTGGGGTCCCGCCAGGACAGACGGTTCTTCTCCATGTAGGCCTGGATCAGCTGCTGCTTGATCACCCAGTCGACTTCCCGGTTCAGCTGCATGGGATCGTCGGCGAGCTGCTCGATCACGTAGGTCCAGCGGGCGAGCACGTCGCGGGTGATCGGATCGGCGTCGATGGCGGCCACGTAGCGGGTCGCGTGCTCGAGGTACTCCATCTGCAGCTGCAGCGGGGTGATGGCCCGGCCGTCCTTCAGCCGGATCGTCTCGCGCAGCGTCGGATCGTGACTGATGTCCCGGATGGCCTGCACCGGGGACTGCAGGCTGTAGTCCCGGTCGAAGTGGCCGTCCTCGATCATGTCCAGGATGAGCGCGGTGGTCCCCACTTTCAGGTAGGTCGCGACCTCGGACATGTTGGAGTCGCCCACGATCACGTGCAGGCGGCGATACTTCTCGGCGTCGGCGTGCGGCTCGTCGCGGGTGTTGATGATCGAGCGGGACGAGGTGGTGGCGCCCGAGATCTCCTGGCAGATGTGCTGGGCCCGCTGCGAGAGGCAGTAGTGGAAGCCGCGCGGAGTCTGCAGTACCTTGCCGGCGCCCGCGAAGATCTGCCGGGTCACGAAGAACGGGATCAGGCCTTCGGCCAGGCGCTGGAACGAGACGTCGCGGCTGACCAGGTAGTTCTCGTGGCAGCCGTACGAGTTGCCCGCGGAGTCGGTGTTGTTCTTGAAGAGCAGGATGTGACCGGAGATGCCGTCCTCGCGCAGCCGCTTCTCGGCCTGGTGCAGCAGGTCCTCCACGATCCGCTCGCCCGCCTTGTCGTGGATGACGAGATCCGCGATGTCGTCACACTCGGGGGTGGCGTACTCGGGATGGAAGCCGGTGTCCAGGTAGAGCCGGGCGCCGTTCTCCAGGAAGACGTTGGCGTTCCGGGCGCCCGGGATCACCTTCTCGAAGAGGTACCGCGCCACGTTGTCGGGAGACAGACGACGCTGGCCGTTCAGGGTGCAGGTGAGGCCGTATTCGTTCTCGAGCCCGAAGATCCGGCGCTTCATGTGGCCCTCAGGGTAGCAGGGGAGGAGCCGCGGGGCAAGAAACCCCTGGGAGGGGACCTCGACGGCCCGGCCGGTCGAGGCTAGCTGGTTTCGCTGAGGAGCTGGTGCAGGACCTCGGCCGGGATGCGCCGGAACTTGCGGCGCTCCTTGGTGCGATCGAGCACCGCGACCTCGAGGTCGCGCTCGGTGAGGGTCTTGTTCTGGGTCACCATCAGGGCGCGCACGCCGAGCCGCAGGGCCTGGGAGAGATCCAGGCTGTCCTGGAAGTTGTCCTTCAGATAGCGGCGGATCTCCTCGGACTGCCCGCCCATCGCCGCGTAGTTCTTCTCGTCCTCGATCGTGCCGTCGTAGAGGATGTGGTAGATCTCGTTCTTGGTGCCGTTGTTGTCGCCGACCTCCACCACCAGCACCTCGACCTCGAACGGCTTGATGTCCTGGGTGAAGATATTGCCGAGGGCCTGCGAGTAGGCGTTGGCCAGCGACTTGGCGCTGACGTCGCCCCGGCTGTACGAATAGCCCTTGATGTCGGCGTGGCGCACCCCGGCCACCCGGAGGTTCTCGAACTCGTTGTACTTGCCCACTCCCGCGAAGGCGATGCGGTCGTAGATCTCCGAGATCTTGTGGAGGAGGGTCGAGGGGTTCTCGGCCACCAGCAGCACCCCGTCGCGGTACTCGATGGCGACGATGGCCCGGCCGCGGGAGATGCCCTTGCGGGCATACTCCGCCTTGTCCTTCATCATCTGCTCGGGGGAGACGTAGTAGGGCAGCGGCATGGGGCGCGCTCGCGGGCTAGAGGCGGTTGCGGTCGTTGAGGATCGCTTCGCAGTGACGCCGGATCTCGTCGTCGGCGACGTCCGCGAAGCCGGAGCGGGTGATCGTCTTCACCGAGGGCACGATGCCCCGCTGCAGATCGGGCCCGCCGGTGCCGAGATCCTCGTCGGCCGCGTCGATGAGGGCCTCGATCGCCACCCGTAGGGCCTCGTCGCGGCTCATGTCGCGCTTGAAGCGCTTCTTGAGCGAGTCGCGCGCGTCCTTGCCGCCCGAGCCCTGGGCGAAGTAGTCGGTCTCCTCGTAACGGCCGCCGGTCACGTCGTACTTGAAGAGGCGGCCCAACCCGGAGCGCTCGTCGAAGCCGGCGAAGATCGGCACCACCACCAGGCCCTGCATGGCCATGGGCAGGTTCATGCGGATCATCTGGCCGAGCTTGTTGGCCTTGCCCTCGAGCGAGAGGTTCTCGCCCTCGACCTTCTCGTAGTGCTCGAGCTCGGTCTGGAAGAGCCGGGCCATCTCCATGGCCGGGCCCGCCGCCCCCGCGATGCCGACGCCGGAGAGGTCGTCGGCCTTGAAGATCTTGTCGATGCGGCGATGGGCCACCTGGTAGCCCTCGCTCGCCTGGCGGTCGCCCGCCATGATGACCCCGTCGCGGTACCGGATCGCCAGCACGGTGGTGCCGTGGGGCACCGACGGCGCGCCCGCGTCGTCCGCGCCGGACTCGGAGCGGCCCGGGAGGAGGTGAGGGGCCGCGCGATTGAGGATCTCGGCGAAGCTCGAGGTCGAATAGTCGAAGAAGGCGCCCTTCCAGACGCCGCCGGACCCGCGCTCCTCGAGCATCCTAGAAGTCGCCGCTCGGCTTGCCGAGATTGCGGAGCAGGTCGCCCGCGCTGGGCGATTCGTCGAAGAGCTGCCGCACGTGCGCCTCGGTGCCCCGGAGCGGCTCCAGCATGAAGATCTTCTTGAGCGGGCCTTCCTTCAGATCGAAGATCACCGAGTCCCACGAAGCGGAGACCACCTCGTCGGAATACTTCTGCAGGCACATCCCGCGGAAATAGGCCCGGGTGTCCTTGGGCGGATCGTAGATCGCCTTGGTCACCTCGTCCTCGGTGGTGAGGCGCTCGACCGCGTCCGATTCCTCCAGCTTGTAGTAGAGGCCCTTGCTCGGCCGGATGTCGTGGTACTGCAGGTCGATCATGGCGACCCGGGAATCCGACCAGTCGCAGCCGTGCTTGGCCATGTAGTTCTCGATGATGTGCCGCTTGATCACCCAGTCGAGCTCGCGTTCCAGGCTCATGGGATCCGCGGCGAGGCGATCCAGCACCGACCCCCAGCGCGCCATCACGTCGTCGACCCACGGCTCGTGCTCGCGCTCGCGGTAGTAGCGATGGGCCAGGTCCAGGAACTCGCGCTGCAGATCCACCGCGCTGAGAGAGCGGCCGTCCTTCATCCGCATGACCTCGCGACACGAGAGGTCGCGCGATACGCGACGGTACGAGAGCACCGGGCTGTCCAGCGACAGGTCGCGGTCGATGAAGTCGTCCTCGATCATGCTGAGCACGATGGCCATGGTGCCGCACTTGAGGTAGTTGGAGACCTCACTCATGTTGGCGTCGCCCACGATGACGTGGAGCCGGCGGTACTTCTCGGGGTCGGCGTGCGGCTCGTCGCGGGTGTTGATGATGGGCCGGCTGTGCATCGTCTCCAGCCCCACCTCGGTCTCCAGGAAGTCGGCCCGCTGGGAGACCTGGAACTCGCAGAACTCGGTGTTGTTCTCCGCCCCCACCTTGCCCGCGCCGGTGAAGATCTGCCGGCTCACGAAGAAGGGGAGCAGGTACTGGACGATGCGGGCGAAGGGGACCTTGCGGTCCATGAGGTAGTTCTCGTGGGTGCCGTAGGAGTTGCCCTTCGAGTCGGTGTTGTTCTTGTAGATGAGGATGCGCTGCTCGGGGGGCGACACCGCCTCGGCCCGGGTGCGCGAGAGGTTCAGGATGCGCTCGCCCGCCCGGTCCCAGATCACGCAGTCGCGCGGGTTGGTCGTCTCCGGGGAGGAGTACTCGGGATGGGCGTGGTCCACGTAGAAGCGCGCGCCGTTGGAGAGGATGAGATTGATCAGACGCGACTCTTCCTTCGAGGGGACCTCCTTGTCCTCCATGTACTCGAAGCCGCGGGCGTCCCGCAGGGGACTCTCCGCCTCGTAGTCCCAGCGGATGCGGGAGGACCGGTAGGTCTCGTAGGAGTTGATCAGCAGCAGCGAGGAGAGAATCGGGTTGAAGTCGGGCTGGTTCTTGACCGTGATTCCGTATTCGGTCTCGATCCCCATCACCTTCGGAATCGCCATTGACGTCCCCGGGTCTTCGATCGTGCTGGGCATTGAAAGACACACGGCGGGGGGGAGCCCAGCGCTCCCCCCCGCCGCAGGGCCTACAGGTACTGGCCGGTATTGATCACGCGCTCGACGGCGCGCTGCTTTTCCTTCGTCTCGCCCATGAGCGGCTTCACGTACACGATCCGCTCGCCCTTCTTGCCCGCGATCTTGGCCCAATCGTCGGGATTCGTGGTGTTGGGCAGATCCTCGTTCTCCTTGAACTCCTCGCGGACCGCGTTGAGCAGGTCCTCGACCTTGATGCCCTTCTCGCTGAGCTGGATGTAGCGCTTCAGCGCGAGCTTCTTGGCCCGGCGCACGACCGACTCGATCATCGCGCCCGAGGAGAAGTCCTTGAAGTAGAGGACCTCCTTGTCGCCGTTGGCGTAGGTGACCTCGAGGAAGCGGTTCTCCTCGCCGAGGCTGTACATCTCCTCGATGGTGGCCGCGATCATGCGATCCACCGCGCCCTGCGTGTCGCCGCTGCTCTGCCGGATCTCGTCCTCGTGGATGGGCAGCTCGACGGTCATGTACTTGTTGAAGATGTCGACCGCGGAGGCGGCGTCGGGCCGCTCGATCTTGATCTTCACGTCGAGCCGGCCGGGACGGAGGATGGCCGGGTCGATGAGGTCCTGGCGGTTGGAGGCGCCGATGACGATGACGTTCTTCAGGTGCTCCACGCCGTCGATCTCGGCCAGCAGCTGCGGCACGATCGTCGTCTCCACGTCGGAGGAGATGCCCGACCCGCGGGTGCGGAACAGGGCGTCCATCTCGTCGAAGAACACCACCACCGGCACGTCCTCGGCGGCCTTCTCGCGCGCCTTGATGAAGATCTCGCGGATCTTGCGCTCGGTCTCACCGACGTACTTGTTGAGCAGCTCGGGGCCCTTGATGTTGAGGAAGAAGCCCTTGACCTTCTCGCCGCGCTTCTCCGAGATGCGGGCGGCCAGGTTGTTGGCGACCGCCTTGGCGATCATGGTCTTGCCGCAGCCGGGAGGTCCGTACAGGAGCACGCCCTTCGGCGGCGCGAGGTGGTGCTCCTTGTAGTAGTCGGCGTAGAGGTAGGGCAGCTCGACCGCGTCCTTGATGGTTTCGATCTGGCTGCCGAGCCCGCCGATGTCGTCGTAGGAGATGTCGGGCACTTCCTCGAGCGAGAGGTCCTCGACCTCGCTCTTGGGCAGCTTCTCGAGGAGGTAGCCGCTCTTGGCGTCGATGAGCAGGTGATCGCCGATCTTGAGCTTCACCTGGCGCAGCGGATCCGCGATGATGCCGACGCGGTCCTCGTCGGCGCGCTGGGTGACGATGGCGCGCTCCTCGTCCAGCACTTCCTTGAGCACCACGACCTCGCCCTGGATCTCGTAGCCGGCGGTCTCCACCACGTTCAGGCCTTCGTTCAGCACCAGCTCTTGACCGGGCTTGATCTCCTCGGCCTTGATCGACGGGTGGAGGTTCACCTTCACCTTGCGGCCCTGCGAGAGGATGTTGACGGTGGCGTCCTCGTTGATCGAGAGGAACACCCCGTAGGTCGAGGGCGGCGCGCAGAGCTTGTCGACCTCTTCCTTCAGCGAGGTGATCTGCTCGCGGGCCTCGTAGAGCGTGTTGACCAGCTTCTCGTTCTGGTTGAAGGCCTGGACGAGCTGGCGGTTGGCTTCCCGGAGCTTGTTCTCGAGGATCATGAACTCCTTGGGAGCGTCCTCGAGCTTCTTGCGGAGTCGGCCGGTCTCGGTCTCCAGGGAGCGAACATAGGCCTGAAGGTCCTGGACCTGTACCTCGTACTCGGTAAGGCGGCGCCGGTAATTCGAGTCGGTCATGGGGAGGAACTTCGAGAGCCCCTTCATTCCGTCGGACGCGGGCTCCCGGCTAGGATTGCCCTTCTTGTCGAACTCCTTCATGTTCGCCCATTCCTTTCCGGGTGAACCATCGGGCACTTCCGCGCGCGTCTCGCGTCGCGCTCCGCCCAAGCCTCCGAAAGGTGACCTCAGTATAGGAGCCCGTTTCGCGGTAAGTCAAGCGAATTGGCCCCTTTTTGCCCTCGCGAGCGCTTGATTTCATTTCACTTTCTCCGATTCCCTCCAGGGCGATCACCTATCGCACTCACCGAGTGAAACCGGGGCCCCTCGCGAGCGGTTCCTCGTCGTCTCGACCACCTCCTTTAACGCTTGACAGACGGAAAGCAGGTTCGGTGCCACGCACGATGACGCCGATGTGCCCCGAGCCGAGCGCATTCGCGCCTCGCGGGCGCCGATCGCGGGCCGGTGCGCTCAGACGATGACCAACGCTGATCAAACTGATGAGTCCTTGCGCACTGGAAAGTGTTCCGTCGTATAACCGTCTCGATGCGAGGCGCAGCTTCCACGCCACCACCCCGTCGTCTGCCGCGCGTTTTCTGTCGTATTGCGATGACGGTGGCGGTCACTTTGATGCTGGCCGGCCCCGCGGGCGCCCAGGGCGGCGCGCTTCGCGTCGGCCTGGCCTCCATTGCCGCATCGCTCGACCCGGCCACCGCGCTGGAAGGCTCGGTCGCGATCATCGCCCGCCAGATGTTCGACACGCTGGTGCAGTACCGCGACGCCAGCAGCGACATCGAGCCCGGCCTCGCCACCCAGTGGTCGGTCTCCCGCGACGGGCTGGCGTGGACCTTCCGGCTCCGCGACGGGGTGCGGTTCCATGACGGCACTCCGCTCACGGCCCAGCACGTGGTGGAGAGCCTGGCGCGCGTCATCCAGCCGGACGCCCCGCATGCCCCCAATCCCAATGCGGCGGCCCCACGGCTGGTCCGGGGTACGCCGGGCGTGATCAAGGGGATCCGGGCGGTGGACGCGCGGACCGTCCAGATCGGGCTGCTCCTGCCCTATGCACCGCTCCCGGCGGTGCTGGCGCACCCCGCGTTCTCGATCGTGCTGACCGGCAGCCTTGGCCAGCGCTGGATCGGCACCGGCCCGTTCGTGCTGACCGAGGCCAGCGAGGGCCGCGTGGTCCTCGACGCGAACCCGGGCTACTGGGGCGGCACTCCCCGGTCCACGCGCCTGGTCTTCCTCGCCACGGGCGAGGACGCGCGTGGCGAGGCGATGCTGGACTCGCTGGCCGTCGACGTCGTGCTCCTGTCGACGGCGCCGTCGCGGCCCTCGGGCGTGCTCTCGGTGCCGAGCTGGGGCATCGGATACGTGGCCCTGAACACGGAGAAGGAGCCGTTCAAGCTGGTAAAGGCCCGACGGGCGGTCGCCGCCGCGCTCGACCCGGCGCTGATCGCTCCCGCGGTCACCCCGATCGGGGTTCCGCTGCTGTCGTTCCTGCCGCTGGGAGTATGGGGGCGGCGTGACGGCCCGCCGGTGCTCGAGGCCAGCGCGGCGAACGCCAGGCGGCTCCTCGCCGACGCCGGCCTCGCCCGCGGAACGTCGATCAGCCTGCTGATCGGCGACGACGGCCAGCGCGGAGACCAGACGCGGGTCGCCGAGGCCATCCGTGCCTCGCTCGCCCCGGCTGGCATCACGGTGCCCATCCAGACCGAATCGCCCGAGGTGGCCCTTCGGATCGCCCGAAACGCCCAGCACCAGATGGCGCTCATCGAGGCCCGGGTCGAGGCCGGCGACCCGCATTTCCTCCTCTACCCGCTCTCCAGCAGCGAGGGCGCGACCAAGGGCGCCGCCGCGGTCAACCTGTCCTTCTATCGCAACCGGACCATGGACGACCTCCTGATCCGGGGCAGCCAGGTCTCCTTTCGACCCGAGCGGCAGCGGCTGTACTTCCGCGCCCAGACCATGCTCTCCGAGGAGGTGCCGTGGATACCGGTGTACGTGCGGCTTCACTGGGGGCGGGCGCGCGGCGAGGTGCGGAATCTGCGGCTGCATCCGAGCGGCAACCCGCGCTTCGACCGGGTCTGGGTCGATCAGCCGGGTCCGGGGGCGCCGTCCGCGCCCGGGAGCGGGCGGTGAGATGCGGCCGGCTCTCGCTCCTCTGCTTGCTGCTCTTGGTCGCCGGGCCCGCGCACGGTGCGGATGGCAAGCCGGCGGGGACCCTGCGCGGGGTCTTCACCGCGGACCCGCCGACGCTCGATCCCGCTCAGGCCACCGACACCACGTCGTCCGCGGTGATCCGTCAGATCTTCGACACGCTCGTGGAGCTCGACGACCGCCTCCAGCCGGGGCCCGCGCTGGCCGAGCGCTGGACGGTGTCGCCGGACCAGCGCGTGTACACGTTCGTGCTCCGTGCCGGCGTGAAGTTCCAGAACGGCCGTCCGATGCGGGCCGCCGACGTGAAGTTCTCCTTCGAGCGCGCGGCGCGCGGGAAGCGCCCCTGGGTGTTCGAGAAGATCTCGGGCGCCCCGGCCTTCATCAAGGGGCAGGCCGGCGCGATCGCGGGCATCCGGGTGGTGGACGAGCGCACGGTGGAGCTCAAGCTCGACGCGCCGTTCGCCCCGTTCCTCTTCCTGATGGCCTACGACGCGGCGTCCATCGTGCCCCGCGAGGAGACCGAGCGGCTCGGCCTCGCCTTCGCCACCCGGCCGGTGGGGAGCGGGGCCTTTCGCCTGAAGGAGTGGCGCCGCGACGACCGAGTGGTCCTGGAGGCGTTTCCCGAGCACTTCCGCGGGGCGCCCGGGCTCGAGCGCGTCGTATTCCGGATCATCCCGGCCGAGATCACGCGCTTCAACGATTTCAAGGCCGGCAACCTCGACGTGAGCGACATCCCCACCGGCCACTGCCGGGCGGTCAAGGCCGATCCGTCGCTGAAGGGCCAGGTCGCGATCTGGCCGACGCTCGGCACCCACGCGATCCGCTTCAACGTCGAGCAGCCGCCCTTCAACGATCGGCGCATGCGTCTGGCCGTCGCGCACGCCATCGATCCGACGGGTATCGTGGACGGGCTCCTCGAAGGCTGCGTCATCGCGGGGAAGGGGATCCTCCCGCCATCGCTGCCCGGCTACAACCCGAAGGTGACCGCACCCGGATTCAATCGAGAGCGGGCGCGCCAGCTCCTGGCCGAGGCCGGCCATCCCGGCGGGCGTGGGCTGCCGCCGATCACGTATCACTTCAATACCGGCGACCTCAACCAGCGCATCGCGGAGCTGCTGCAGGCGCAGCTGCGGGAGGTGGGCCTCACGCTGGAGCTGCGGCGGCTCGACTGGGCGGCCCACATCAAGGTCGTGGACGAGGGCGCGGTGACCATGTTCCGCCAGGGGTGGATCGCCGACTATCCGGATCCCGAGAACTTCGTGACGGTGCTGTTCCACTCGCGCAACGTCGGCGCGGCCGGCAACACCTCGCGCTATCGCAATCCGGAGCTCGACCGGCTCCTGGACCAGGCCGACGCGATGCCGGCCGGCCCCGCACGCACGAAGATCTACCAGGACGCCGAGCAGCGGCTGCTCGACGACGGCCTCTGGATCACGCTCTACCATTACGCGAGCCGCGCCCTCATCCGGTCCACCGTCAAGGGGCTCGAGCGCTCGCCGCTCTCCACCGCGCCCGAGTTCCTGGCCCCCCTCCGCAAAGTCAAGATTGAGTGAGCTGATCGAGCCGGCGGCCCGGCGCGTGCTCGCGCTGGTGCCCGTGCTGATCGGCGTCAGCCTGCTGGTCTTCGCGCTCACCGCGGTCGGCCTGGGCGACCCCGCCCGCGCCATGCTGGGCCAACGCGCCGATCCCGAGCTCGTGCAGCAGATCCGCCGCGACTACGCGCTCGATCAGCCGGTGCACGTCCGCTACGCGACCTGGATGGGGCGGCTCGTCCGCGGCGACCTCGGCACCTCGTATCATCAACAGCGGCCGGTGGCCGAGGTCATCGCCGAGCGGCTGCCTGCCACCGTCCACCTGGCTCTCGCCGCCACCGCGGTGGCGGTGGTGGTCGGCCTCGCGGCCGGCGTCGTGGCCGCGCTGCGGCCGGGGCGCCTGCTCGACCACGCCCTGATGACCGCCGCGGTGCTCGGCATCTCCACGCCGGTGTTCTGGCTCGGCATGATGCTGTCGCTGCTGTTCGCGGTGTGGCTCGACTGGCTGCCCGTGTCGGGCTACGGCGACGGCGCCTGGGCCAACCTGGTGCTCCCCGCCCTCACCCTGGGAGCGATCCACACCGGGACGATCGCGCGCATGACACGCTCGAGCCTGCTCGAGGTCGTGCGCCAGGAATACATCCAGGCCGCCCGGGCCAAAGGCCTCGCCGAGTGGCGCGTGGTGGCCAAGCACGCCCTCCGCAACGCGTTGATCCCGGTGGTCACGGTCATCGGCATCGGCCTCGCCGACCTGCTCGTGGGCGCGCCGCTCACCGAGACCGTGTTCGCCTGGCCGGGCCTCGGCCGCATGCTGGTCGCCGCGGTCGGTCAGCGGGACCTGCCGGTGGTCATGGGCGCGGTGCTGATCTTCGCGGTGATCTACGTCCTCGCGAACCTGCTGGTGGATCTCGCCTACCTGGTCATCGATCCGAGGATCGGCCGTGCCCGCTGACGCGCTGCCGCTTCCGGCAGGGCTGACGCGAGCGCCCAGGGCACGCTCTCGGCGCGGGCGCCTGGTGGTCGGCGCCGGGCTGGTCGCGGCCTTCGCGCTCTCCGCGCTGCTGGCCCCGTGGCTCTCGCCGTACGATCCGGCCGCGGTTCCCTCCGCGCTGACGCAGGGGATGCTGAGGGCGCCAAGCCCGTCGCATCCCTTCGGCACCGATGCGCTCGGCCGCGATCTGCTCTCGCGCGTGCTCCACGGCGGCCGCGTCTCGCTGGCGCTCGGTCTCGGCGTCGAGGTCGTGGCCGGGGCGATCGGTCTCGTCATCGGCCTGCTCGCCGGCTACTACGGCGGCTGGCGCGACTCGGCCCTGATGCGGATGACCGACGTGGTGATGGCGTTCCCCTCGCTGATCCTGGCCATCGGGCTCATCGCGGTGTTCGAGCGCCCGGGTCTGGACAAGGTCGCGGTGGTGCTGATCGCGCTCGGCTGGACCACGATCGCCCGGGTCGTCCGCGGCGAGACGCTGTCGCTCAAGGAGCGCGACCACGTCCAGGCCGCCCGCGCGCTCGGCGTCGGGCACGGCGCGATCCTCTTCCGCCACATCCTGCCGAACGCGCTCGGCCCGGTCATCGTGACCGCCACGATCGGCGTCGGCAGCAACATGATCGCCGAGGCGGGTTTGAGCTTCCTGGGGCTGGGCGCCCAGTCGCCCACGATCTCCTGGGGCACGATGCTCGCCGACGGCCAGACCTTCCTCACCTCCGCTCCCTGGGTCGCCTTTTTCCCCGGCGCCGCCCTCCTTCTCGCCGTCCTCGGCATCAACCTCCTCGGCGACGCCCTCCGCGACCTCCAGGACCCCCGCTTCAAACCCTGATCCCTCGCCATCGCAAGCCGACCGAGCCACTCAACTGCGGAACAACGCGCATAGAAGGAACACGCGGAAAAGGACGAGGCGCGAAGGGACCACACGCACGTCATCGCGGGCGTGAAGAGCCCACGAGTCAGGAAACCGAGCGGGAGGGAGGGAGCGGGCGGGGCGCGGGGGCCGCCGGGGGGGCGCCGGGTGACCCGTTCCTCCGGCGATCCGCCTACACCGACGACTCCCAGATTGGGAACTACTGAGGCGAAAAAACGAAGGAGCGGGTCGTGGTCAGAGGCGCCCCCCTGGCGGCCCCCGCGCCCCGCCCGCTCCCTCCCGGCACCAGGACTAGCTGTGCTTGCGAAGCTCGAGCCGCCCGATCTGCCGCCGATGCACCTCGTCCGGCCCATCCGCGAACCGCAGGGTCCGCGAGTGCGCCCACATCGACGCGAGGGGGAACTCCTGGCTCACGCCGCCGCCGCCGTGCAGCTGCATCGCGCGCTCCACGACGCGTCCGGTGATGTTCGGCACCGCCACCTTGATCTCCGCGATCGCCTGCCGCGCGGCCTTGTTGCCCACCGTGTCCATCATGTAGGCGGCGTGCAGGACCAGCAGCCGGGCCTGATCGATCTCGATGCGCGACTCCGCGATGCGCTCGAGCGTGATGTCGTTGTCGGCGAGGGGCTTGCCGAAGGCGACCCGGCGCGTGGCGCGCCGGCACATCAGCTCCAGCGCCCGCTCGGCCACGCCGATCTGGCGCATGCAGTGGTGGATGCGGCCGGGGCCCAGGCGTCCCTGGGCGATCTCGAAGCCGCGGCCTTCACCCAGCAGCATGTTCGAGGCGGGCACGCGCACGTTCTCGAAGAGCACCTCGCCGTGGCCGTGAGGCGCGTCGTCGTACCCGAACACGGTCAGCATCCGCAGCACCTTGATGCCGGGGGTGTCGCGCGGCACCAGGATCATCGACTGCTGCTTGTACTTGTCGGGGTTCTTCGGATCGGTCTTGCCCATGAAGATGAGGATCCGGCAGCGCGGATCGCCGATGCCCGACGTCCACCACTTGTGGCCGTTGATCACGTAGTGGTCGCCGTCGCGCTCGATGCGCGACTCGATGTTGGTGGCGTCGGACGAGGCCACCTTCGGCTCGGTCATGGCGAAGGCGGATCGGATCTTGCCCTCGAGCAGCGGATGCATCCACTGCTTCTTGTGCTCCTCGGTGCCGTAGCGCTCGAGCACTTCCATGTTGCCGGTGTCCGGGGCGGAGCAGTTGAACACCTCCGGCGCGATCGGCGAGCGGCCCATGACCTCGCAGAGCGGCGCGTACTCGAGATTGGTGAGGCCGGCGCCCCGATCGCTTTCGGGGAGGAAGAGGTTCCAGAGGCCGCGCTCGCGCGCCTTGGCCTTCAATTCCTCCATGATCGGCGGCACCTGCCAGCGCGTCGGGCCCGAGTTGAGCTGGTCGTGGAAGACCTGCTCGTTCGGGAGGATGTGCTTGTTCATGAAGTCGTGCAGCTGCTCCATGTACATCCTGGTCTTCTTCGAGTACTCGAATTCCATGTGGGCCTCCCGGCGCCGGTGGGGTTCGCTCGTCCTCCGCGTCGCCCCAACCCTAGGACCCCGGGTGGCCGCTTGTCAACGGGCCCAGCCGCCGCCGCCGGCTGGACTTGGAGTGCCCGGCGTGATAGACAAATGCGAGACTTACGCGACATTCCGTGCCGACCATGCTCTCGATCTCCGAGACGGCTACCGAGATGGTGAACTGGGTGTTCCCCGAGCACGCGGGCGCGCCCGGCCAGATCCACGGCGGCCGGATGATGCAGTGGATCGCCACCTGCGGCACCATCGCGGCGGCGCGGGTGGCGCGCGGCAACGTGATCCTGGGCGCCATGGACGACATCGACTTCCTCCATCCGGTGAAGGTGGGGGAGGTGGCGGTGCTCCGGGCCCAGGTCGAGTACGTGGGGCGCTGCTCGCTCGAGGTCGGCGTGCGCGTCTACGCCGAGAAGCCGGCCACCGGCGAGCGGGCACTGACGCTGTCCTCCCATCTGGTGTTCGTCAAGGTGGACGAGCACATCAAGCCGGTGCCGGTTCCGCAGCAGGTGGCCCCGCGCGGGGCCGAGGAGGAGTCGCTCCATGCCGCGGCCGGGGAGCGGCGGGCGCGCCGGCTCGAGCGCTTCGCCCGTCGCGCCGAGCGCATGCGCGAGGTCGAGGACGACGTCCCCGATCAGCGCTGGCAGTTCGAGTCCTGCCGATCGGTGCTGCCGGAGGACCTGCTCTTCGGCAACACCATGTTCGCGGGCAAGCTCCTCCTCGACATCGACGAGGCGGGCGGCATCCTCTCGATGCGGTACTGCCGGGGCCTGGTCATGACGGCGTGCCTGGACGCGCTGGATTTCTACGCGCCCATCCATTCCAACGAGGTCGTGACGTTCAAGGCCGGGCTCAACCACGTGGGGACGTCGTCCCTCGAGGTCGGGGTGAAGGTGGTGAGCGAGGTGCCCTGGACCGGGGAGACCAAGCACGCCTGCACCGCCTACCTTACCTTCGTGCATCTGGGATCGGACCCGGCCGGACCGCTGCGGCCGCAGCCGTGCCGGCCGTTCACCCCCGCGACGCCGGCCGAGCAGCGCCGCTTCGCGCAGGCGGTCGAGCGCCGTGCCCGTCGGCTGGAGCGGGTCAAGTCCCTGAAACCATCCCTCAGCTCGTAGGAGAGTGGCATGTCTGGACATTCACGGTGGTCGCAGATCAAGCGGAAGAAGGGCAAGACGGACGTCCAGCGCGGGAAGCTCTTCTCCAAGATCCTGCGCGAGATCACGGTGGCGGCCAAGCACGGGGGCGGAGATCCCAAGGGCAATGTGCGCCTGAAGGCGGCCATGGAATCGGCGCGGGCGGCCAACATGCCCGCCGACAACATCAAGCGGGCCATCCAGAAAGGCACCGGCGAGCTGCCCGGCGAGTCCTACGAGGAGATCTCCTACGAGGGCTACGGCGCGGGCGGGGTGGCGGTGATGGTCCGGACGCTGACCGATAACAAGAACCGCACCGGGCCCGAGATCCGGCACATCTTCGAGAAGAACGAGGGGCGGATGGGCACCTCGGGCTGCGTGGCCTGGATGTTCGACCGCCGGGGGATGATCGAGGTGGACGCCCAGAAGGTGAAGGAGGACGATCTGCTCGAGAAGGCGCTGGACTCGGGGGCCACCGACGTCAAGCAGATCGAAAAAGTGTTCGAGGTCACCGCCAGTCCTGATGAAATGGAGCTGGTGCGCCAGGCGCTGGAGCGGCAGGGGATGCCGGTGCTCGAGGCGCGGGTGGACATGGTGCCGCAATCCACGGTGAAGGTCGAGGGCAAGGAGGCCGCGGCGGTGCTGCGGCTGATCGAGGCCCTGGAGGAGCAAGACGACGTCCAGTCCGTGTACTCCAACTACGACATCGCCGACGAGGTCATCGACGCCATCACCGCGGCCTAGCGCGCTGCGCGTCATGGGGGTGGACCCGGGGCTCGTCGCCACCGGGTTCGGCGTGCTGGAAGCCGGCGGCGGCGGTGTCGCGGTGCGGGACGCCGGCGTCATCAGCACCACCGCCGGACAGCCCCTCGAGGCGCGGCTCAACGCGCTGCATCGCGCCATCCATCGGATCATCGAGGCGCAGGGTCCCGAGCTCCTCGTGGTCGAGGATCTCTACACCGAGTACAAGTTCCCGCGCACCGCGGTGCTCATGGGGCACGCCCGCGGCGTGATCTACCTCGCGGCCCGGCAGCTGGGCGTCGCGGTGGTGGCGCTCTCGCCCGCCGAGGTCAAGCGTGCCATGACCGGCAACGGCGCCGCGGGCAAGGCCCAGATGCAGCGGGCGGTGCAGACCGTGCTCGGGCTCCGGGACCTGCCGCGTCCCTCGCACGTCGCCGATGCCCTCGGCCTGGCCGCGAGCGGGATGTCGCGGATCACCGGGCGATGGCCGGGGCGCGGGGTTGGTCTGGTCGGGGCAGCCGGGGGTGGCGGTGCTGCGGGAAGCTTCTCTTCATCTGCGGGGGCCCAGACATGGCCCCCGCACTCCCCCAGCGGCGGACAACCCGTGCCTGGCGGACAGCCCGGCGCGATCTCCCGCCGGGGGGGCCGCGCGTGATCGCGTCGCTGCGCGGGCGACTGCGGCGCAAGCTCGAGGACCGCGTCGTCGTCGAGGCGGGCGGGGTGGGCTACGAGGTGTTCGTGCCGCCGGTCACCCAGCAGGAGCTGGTGCACCGCAAGGCGGCGGACGGCGACGCGGCCGACGAGGTGGCGCTGGAGATCCACTACCACGCGACCCAGAACCAGCCGCGGCCGGTGCTGATCGGCTTCACCTCGGAGCTCGACCGGGAGTTCTTCGAGAAGCTGATCACGGTCAAGGACGTGGGGCCCCTGGTTGCGGCCCGCTCGCTCGCCGCGCCGGTCGGCGAGATCGCGGCGGCCATCGCGCGGCAAGACGAGGGCTATCTGCGGCGCCTGCCCGGCATCGGCCCCCAGAAGGCCAAGAACATCGTCGCCCAGCTGCAGGCCAAGGTCGCGAAGTTCGCGCTCGCCCGGCCCGAAGCGGCGGCTCCCGAGCCGGCCGCCGCGGCCACGGTCGACGAGGAAGGCCTGCGCGGTCTGGTGTTCGACATCCTGGTCAAGCAGCTCGGCTACCGCCCGAGCGAGGCCGCGCCGATCATCACCGCCGCCGTCGCGCGGCGGCCGGGCGCGGCCACCCCCGAAGAGCTGCTCGACGAGATCTACCGTGGCGGACGCAAGAGCTAGCGCGGGCACCGCCGACGAGGCGCGCGTCATGAGCCGCGTCGCCCTGCCCGACGAGACCCAGGTCGAGCGCCAGCTGCGGCCGCAGCGGCTGCACGAGTACGTGGGCCAGCGGGCGGCGGTGGAGAGCCTGCGGGTGTCCGTCCAGGCGGCCCGGCAGCGCAGCGAGCCGCTCGACCACGTGCTCCTCTCCGGCCCGCCCGGGCTCGGCAAGACCACGCTCGCCGCCATCATGGCCAACGAGATGGGGGCGACCATCGTCACCACCGCGGGGCCGTCGCTCGAGCGGGGCGCCGACCTGATGGGTATCCTCACCAACCTGGCCGAGCGCGACGTGCTGTTCATCGACGAGATCCACCGGCTGCCGCGGGTGGTCGAGGAGCTGCTGTATCCGGCGATGGAGGACTTCTCGGTCAATTTCGTGATGGACAAGGGGCTCAACGCCCGGACCATTCGCATCCCGCTGCATCCGTTCACGCTGGTGGGGGCCACCACCCGGCCGGGCATGCTGTCCTCGCCCCTCCGCGAGCGCTTCGGCATCTTCCACCACCTGGACTTCTACTCCGGCGAGGACCTGGCCGCGATCGTCCGTCGCTCCGCGTCCATCCTGAGCGCGCCGATGGTCGCGGGCGGGGCGGAGGCGATCGCCCAGCGCGCCCGCGGCACGCCGCGCATCGCCAATCGGCTCCTGCGCCGCGTGCGCGACTACGCGCAGGTGAAGGCGGACGGCACCGTGACCGCCGAGATCGCCGAGCGCGCCCTCGATCAGGAGGGCGTCGACTCCGCCGGCCTCGATCGGCTCGATCGGCGATTCCTCACCGCGATCATCGAGCAGTACCGCGGCGGCCCGGTGGGGCTGGAGGCGATCGCGGCCACCATCAACGACGACGCCGAGACCCTCGCCGAGGTCGTGGAGCCGTTCCTCCTCAAGATCGGCTACGTGGTGCGCAGTCCCAACGGACGCAAGGCGACGCCCGCGGCGTACGCGCATCTGGGCCACCCGGTGCCGCCGTCGTCCGGCGGCCAGGGGCAGCTTCCGCTCTAGCCGGAGCTCACGCGGTGCGCGATCTCGGGAAATTACTTCTGGGATTCGGCGCCCTGATGGTACTCCTGGGGCTGATCCTGATCGCCGCGGGAAATCTGTCGGGGAAGGTGCCATGGCTCGGACGGTTGCCGGGGGACATTCACATCGAGCGCGGAAGCTGGTCGTTCTACTTTCCCCTCGCCACCTGCCTCGTCATCTCGATCGTCCTCACGCTGCTCTTCTCGCTCTTCGGCCGCCGCTGAGCCGCCTCGGCGGCGCCCTGCTCGTTCTCGCTCTGCTCGCGGCCGCGTCTCCCGCGCTCGCCTCGGGCGACATCCGGGTGGCGATCGCGGAGGGCGCGCGCACCGTGGAGGTGGGCGGCGGCCCGATGATGGTGAGCGACCTCGCGGGGCGGGCCGTCGTCTCCGACTCGCCGACCTGGCTTCGCGTCTCGCTCAAGGACGGCGGCCTCGAGACGGGCGGCCGCCGGGTGGACGGGCTGCGCCTGGCCCCCGCCGACACCGGAGCGCTGCGGGTGAGCGGGCGCGAATATCCCGGCTCGCTGGAGATCCTGCGAACGCCCGACGGGATCCTGGTCGTCAACGAGCTGCCGCTCGAGGACTACCTGGCCGGCGCGGTCAAGGCCGAGGCGGGCGACAAGATGCCGCTCGAGATGCTGAAGGCTCAGGCCATCGTGGCCCGCACCTATGCGGCGTACCACCGACGACTCAACGCCGAGAAGGCGTACCACCTGCTCGCGTCGACGCTGAATCAGCAGTACGTCGGGCGCGTGGCCGAGGATTCGATCGTGTGGACCGCGGTGCGGGAGACCGCCGGCCAGGTGATCCTGTGGAACGGCGAGCTGTTCCCCGCCTTCTATCACACCGACAGCGGCGGCCACACCGAGGACCCGCGCGCGGTCTTCGCCGCGACCAACATGCCCGCGCTGAAGCCGGTCCGCGTGCAGTTTCCCTCCGCGTCGCCGCACCATCGCTGGCGGCTCGACCTGCCGGTGTCCGAGCTGGCCGCCGCGCTCGCGCGCGGGGGCCTCTCGGTGGGCCGGGTGACCGCGCTCGACGTGCTCGAGCGCAGCGCCTCCCTCCGGGTGGTGCGGATCGCGGTGCGCGGCACCGCGGGGAGCGTTACCCTGCGCGGCAACGACCTGCGGCGGCTGGTCGGCTACGACACGCTCAAGAGCACGCTCTTCGCGGTGTCGGTGAGCAAGTCCACGGCGCGCTTCGTCGGCCGCGGCTACGGCCACGGCGTCGGCCTCGATCAGTGGAGCGCCAAGACCATGGCCGAGCAGGGCTACCGGGCCCAGCAAATCGTGGCCTACTACTACCCCGGCGCCACCCTCTCGACGCTGCCGTCCTCGCCGACCTCACGCTGACCCGTCGCGGAGCGTGACCATCTCCTGGGACGACTTCGAGCGCGTCGACATGCGCGTCGGCGTGGTGGTGAGCGCGCAGGAGTTTCCCGAGGCGCGCCGGCCCGCGCTCAAGCTCGAGATCGATTTCGGGCCGCTCGGCATCAAGCGGTCGAGCGCGCAGATCACGCACCGCTACGCGCCGGCCGCGCTGGTGGGCCGGCACGTGATCGCGGTGGTGAACTTCCCGCCCAAGCGGATCGGGCCGTTCGTGTCCGAGGTGCTGGTGCTCGGGGCGTACAACGATGCGGGCGAGGTCATCCTGTTGCGGCCGGACGTCGAGGTGTCGCCGGGGTCGCGGGTCGGGTAGCCTTCGCGGGGTGACGGCTGGCCGGCGGAGGGGCGGGCGGGGGCGCCCTCGCCGGGACACGCTGAGTCGCGGGCGCGGTGTGCCGTCTCCGGCGGGCCACGAGATCGGACGTTGCGCCTTCGATCACCCGCAGAAGACACGGTCCCGGCGAGGGCGCCCCCGCCCGCCCCTCCGCCGGCCGGCCGGCTACCCTCTCCTCTGATTTCGCCTCCGCGCTCGGGTGGTGTCGCGGTCGGCGGTCTGCGGGTGCGCTACACTGCGGGCGATGGATGTGGGGTTGTTCGACTATGACCTGCCTCCGGAGCTGATCGCGCAGGAGCCGGCCGAGCCGCGGGATGCGTCGCGGCTGCTCGCGCTGGAGCGAGCGACGGGCCGGATCGACGATCGCCGATTCTCCGATCTCGAGGGACTGCTGCGCCCGGGAGATTGCCTCGTGGCGAATCACACTCGCGTGATTCCCGCGCGGGTGCTCGGCATGGGCGAGGGCGGGCGCCCCGTGGAATTGTTGTTCCTGCGGCCGGTGGACGAGGAGCGGTGGGAGGCGATGGTGCGTCCCGGCCGCCGATGCCGCGTGGGGGCACGGATCGAGGTGGCGGGCGGGGCGGCGCGCGCCCGCGTCGTCGGCGAGGGGCGCGAAGGCACGCGGGTGATCGCCGTCGAGGCGCCCTGGCCGGTGCCGGAGCTGCTGGAGCGCCACGGGCTACCGCCGCTGCCGCCCTACATCGGACGGCACGACGCGCCGAAGCCGGAGGATCGCGAGCGCTACCAGACCGTGTACGCGCGCGACGAGGGCTCGGTGGCGGCGCCGACCGCGGGTCTGCACTTCACGCCCGAGCTGCTGGCGCGGCTCGAGCGCGGCGGCGTCGCGCTCCACTACCTGACCCTGCACGTGGGGCCCGGCACCTTCCGGCCGCTTCGGGGCGAGCGGATCGAGGAGCACCACCTCGAGCCCGAGCCGATCGAGATCCCGGAGGCCACCGCGCGCGCGATCGACGCGGCGAAGCGCGACCGCCGGCGCGTGGTCGCGGTGGGCACCACCACCACGCGGGCGCTGGAGTGGGCGGGGGCCGCGGACGGGCGGGTGCGGCCGGGCCGCGGCGCCGCCGACCTCTTCATCCGGCCGGGGCATCGGTTCCGCATCGTGGACGCGCTGATCACCAACTTCCACCTCCCGCGGTCGACCCTGCTCGTCCTGGTGTCGGCGCTCGCCGGACGCGAGGTCATCCTCGACGCGTATCGCCACGCGGTCCGGGCGCGCTATCGCTTCTACTCGTACGGCGACGCGATGCTGATCACCTGACATGGGCGGCTTCGGCTTCGAGGTGCTGAAGGCCGACGGACGCGCCCGTCTCGGGCGCATGATCACCGGGCACGGCGTCATCGACACGCCGGCCTTCATGCCGGTGGCGACGCAGGGCTCGGTCAAGAGCCTGGCTCCCGGCGATCTCGTGGCGGCCGGCGCCCAGATCGTCCTGGCCAACACCTACCACCTCATGCTCCGGCCAGGGCACGAGCTGATTCGTGCCCTCGGCGGGCTGCACCGGTTCATGGGCTGGGACGGGCCGATCCTGACCGACTCCGGCGGGTTCCAGGTCTTCAGCTTGTCGAAGCTGCGGCGCATCGGCGAGGAGGGTGTCGAGTTCCGCTCCCACGTGGACGGCTCGCGGCGCACACTCTCGCCGGAGTCCTGTATCGCCATCCAGCACGCGCTCGGCGTCGACGTGCTCCACCCGCTCGACGAGTGCCTGGCCCATCCGGCCACCGCCGCCGACACCGAGCGCTCCCTCGCTCTGACCCAGCGCTGGCTGGATCGGGCGGTGGCCGCCCACCGCGCGGCGGGAGCGCCGGGCGCGCTCTTCGGCATCGTCCAGGGCGGAACGTACGAGGCGCTGCGCCGGCGCGCGGTGGAGATGATCGCGGCCCTCGATCTCCCCGGTCATTCGATCGGCGGGCTCGCGGTGGGCGAGCCGAAGCCGGTGATGTACGAGATGACCGAGCTGGTGGCGGGTCTGCTGCCGGCGGACCGCCCGCGATATCTGATGGGCGTGGGCAAGCCGACCGATCTGGTGGAAGCGGTGGCGCGGGGCGTGGACTTGTTCGATTGCGTGATGCCCACGCGCAACGCGCGCAACGGCCAGGCGTTCACCGCCGACGGGCCGGTCAACATCGCCAACGCCCGGTTCGCCCGGGATCCCGAGCCGATCGATCGCGAGTGCCCGTGTGAGGGCTGTCGGCGCTTCTCGCGCGCCTACGTCCGCCATCTCTTCGCGGCGCGCGAGCTGCTGGCCTACCGGCTATTGACGCTCCACAACCTGACCTTCTACCTGGGGCTGATGCGGCAGATGCGCGAGGCGATCGCGCGGGGCGATTTTTCGCGGTTCCGCGCTCGGTTTCTGGACCGATATGGGTTAGAATCCCTCCGCGGCTCGGCCGACGACACTCCCGCAGATTCGGAGGCGTGACCTTCATGGTGGATCTCGCATACGCGATGGCGCCGGGGCCTGCCGGTGGCGCCAATGGCGGCGGAATCATGTCCGTCCTGCCGTTGATGATCGGCATGTTCGCCATCATGTATTTCCTGATCATCCGGCCCCAGCAGAAGCAGCGGAAGGATCGCGAGGCCCTCCTGTCCACGGTGAAGAAGGGCGATCGCGTGGTGACCTCGAGTGGCCTGTACGGCACGGTGGTGGGCCTGTCCGAGCAGACCGTCACCTTGAGGGTCGCCGACCAGGTGAAGCTCGAGTTCGAGCGCTCCGCCATCGCCCGGATCGTGCCGGCCGCCGGCGACAAGGAGTCCGCCGCCTAAGATGTCCCGGCACCTCGGCATTCGCATCGCGCTCGTCGCGGTCATCGTGGCCGTCTCCTTCTGGTACCTGTATCCGCCGCGCAAGACCATCAATCTCGGGCTTGACCTGCAGGGCGGCATCCATCTCGTCCTGGGCGTCGACGTGGACAAGGCGCTCGAGGCCCACGTCGAGCGGGCGGGTGACACCGTGCGGGCCGAGCTGCAGAAGAAGGGCATCACGGTGTCGAAGACGGAGCGGCAGGGCTCCGGCGAGCTCGTGGTCCAGCTCGCGTCGACCCAGAGCTGGGAGGCCGCGCTGCAGACGGTGGGCGAGGTGCTGCCCGCCTTCGACCGCAAGGAGGCCGACCAGGCCGCCGGGCGCATCGCGCTGACGCTCAAGCCGCGCGAGGCGACCGAGATCAAGACCCTCGCGGTGCGCCAGGGACTCGAGACCATCCGGAACCGCATCGACCAGTTCGGGGTGTCCGAGGCGTCCATCCAGCAGCAGGGGGACAATCGCATCCTGGTGCAGCTGCCGGGCGTGCAGGATCCGGCGCGGGCCAAGGCCCTCATCGGCAAGACCGCGCTGCTCGAGTTCAAGCTGGTGGACGAGAAGACCGACCCGGAGACCGCGCTGCGCGCCGGAGTGCCCGAGGGCGACGAGATCCTCTACCAGCGACGGGTGGACAAGCAGACGAAGGAGGAGCGGAAGATCCCGTTCCTGGTGCAGAAGAAGGCCTACATCACCGGCCGCGACGTCTCGGGGGCGCGGGTCTCGATCGACCAGAACACCAGCGAGCCCTACGTGTCGGTGGACTTCAATGCGAACGGCGCCCGCGCCTTCTCGGATCTGACCGACGCCAACGTGGGCCGCCGGCTCGCCATCGTGCTCGACGGCAACATCCACTCGGCGCCGCAGATCCGCGAGCGCATCCCGTCCGGCCGCGCCCAGATCACCGGCGGGTTCACCACCGACGAGGCCACCGATCTGGCCATCGTGCTGCGCGCGGGAGCGCTGCCCGCACCGGTCCAGGTGCTCGAGGAGCGCACGGTGGGGCCATCGCTCGGCGCGGACTCGATTCGCCAGGGGATCATCGCGATCCTCGCCTCCACCGCGCTCGTCTTCCTGTTCATGCTCGTGTACTACCGGCTGTCCGGCTTCATCGCGGACGTGGCTCTCGGCCTGAACCTGCTGCTGCTGCTCGCGACGATGGCCGGTTTCCACGCCACCCTGACCCTGCCTGGCATCGCGGGCATCGCGCTGACCATCGGCATGGCGGTCGACACCAACATCCTCATCTTCGAGCGCATCCGCGAGGAGCTGCGGGGTGGCAAGACGGTGCGGGGCGCCATCGACGCCGGGTTTTCCCGGGCATTCAAGACGGTCATCGACACCCACGTCACGGTGCTGGTGTCGGGCCTGATCCTCTTCCAGTTCGGGACCGGCCCGGTCAAGGGATTCGCGGTCACCCTGATGATCGGCATCGCGGCCAGCCTGTTCACCGCGGTCTTCTTCACGCGCCTGCTGTTCGACCTGATCTACATGGGCCGCCACAAGCGCGAGAGCCTGTCCATCTGATGGCGATGTTCGAGCTCTTCCACAACCCGAACTACGACTTCATCGGCCGTCGGAAGTGGGCCTACATCATCTCGATCCTGTTCATCCTGACCGGGTTCGGCTCGATGGTGGCCAAGGGCGGACTGCGCTACGGGATCGACTTCTCCGGGGGCACGCTGCTGCAGGTGCGGTTCGACAAGCCGGTGCCGGTGGACCGCATCCGGCACGCGCTCGAGACCGTGAAGATGGGCGAGAGCGTGATCCAGGAGTTCGGTGACACGCGGGAGTACTTGCTGCGCCTGCCCCTGGGCGGCGAGGCGACGCCCGAGGAGGTCAACAAGCAGGCGCTGGCTGCCCTCGCCCGGGAGCCCGAGCTGGGCGCTCCCGAGGTGCGCCGGGTGGAGTTCGTGGGCCCGCAGGTGGGGCGGGATCTGCAGATCCAGGCGATCTACGCGGTGCTCTGGAGCATGGTGGGCATCCTGGCCTACATCGCGATCCGCTTCGACATGCTGGGCGGGCTGGCCTCGGTGGCCGCCATCGTGCACGACGTGCTGATCTGCCTGTCTGCCATGTCGCTCACCAACCGGGAGATGTCGCTGCCGATCCTCGCCGCGCTCCTCACGATCATCGGCTACTCGGTCAACGACACCATCGTGGCCTACGATCGGGTGCGGGAGAACCGCGCGAAGGGATCGCGACGCAAGGGCGAATCGTTCGCGACCCAGATCAACAACGCCATCAACCAGACCCTGTCGCGCACCGTGCTCACCGCGCTCACCGTGTTCTTCACCACCGCCGTTCTCTACCTGTTCGGCGGCAAGGTCCTCGAGGACATGGCCTTCGTCCTCACCGTGGGCGTCGTCACCGGCACCTTCTCGACGATCTACATCGCGGGGTCGCTGATCGTCGACTGGCAGAGCTGGCGCGAGCGCTGGCTGGCCAAGAAGAAGAAGGCGGTCGCCAAGGCCTGACCGTCGGCGCGGCGCCGGCGTCGCGCTTCGCTCGTCGCTCCGTCGCGTCTACCGCACGTAGGTCACGTTCACCGCCGCTCCCGTGCCGCGGTGGTCTTCGCGCCGCTCGTGGTGGCCAGGAAGCCCCGGCTGGTGAATGTCTGCAGGTTGGTGCCGGCCTCGAGGCCGATGGCGAGATGACCCGGCGTGGCCACCGTGTGCGTCGGAGCGAAGTTGGCACATCCACCGCGTCGCGGATGGTGAACTCCGTGCTCAGACGAGGTCGCCGGACCCGAAGGCGGGCGCCACGACCATGGCCAGGGCCAGCACAGCGAGGAGCGTGATCTTCATGCGGGGGTCTCCGGGGTGAACCCCTACCAACGTCCCTAGCGGGGCTGGCAAAGTGGCGGAAGCCTGGACCCAGTAAGGGGATTGTTGAATCCGGACGTGACGGAAAGTCGTGCAGCAGGCTGATTTTAGTGGCAGAATTCAAGGTCAACCTAAGGAGGGACCGGGTTGACTCAACTGCAGACCCTGATCGAGGAGATCCCCAAGTATCAGCCCGCGGCTGACCTGGGTCTCCTGGAGCGGGCGTACCGGTTCTCCGAGCGCTCCCACGAAGGCCAGCAGCGCGCCTCCGGCGAGCCCTACCTGTCCCACCCCCTGGAGGTCGCCGGCCTGCTGGTCAACTTCAAGATGGACGTGACCACGGTCACCGCCGGCCTCCTGCACGACGTCCTGGAGGACACCAAGGCCACCAAGAGTGACCTGCAGCGCGAGTTCGGGAGCGAGATCGCCGACCTGGTGGACGGGGTGACCAAGATCGGCAAGCTCGCGTTCTCCTCCCGGGAAGAGCGTCAGGCCGAGAACTTCCGCAAGATGCTCGTGGCGATGGCGCGCGATCTTCGCGTGCTGATGATCAAGCTGGCCGACCGGCTGCACAACATGCGAACGCTGCAGTACCTGCCGACCGACAAGGCCCGGAAGATCGCCCAGGAGACGCTGGACATCTACGCGCCCCTGGCGCACCGGCTCGGCATGGCCAAGGTCAAGGCCGAGCTGGAGGACCTCGCCCTGCGGGTCCTGCACCACGAGGACTACCAGGAGCTGATGCGGCGCGTGGCCAAGCGGCGGCTGGAGCGCGAGGCCGAGATCAACAACCTGATCGCGCTCTTGCACGACAAGCTGGGCGAGGTGGGCATCGACTCCAAGATCGCGGGCCGCCCCAAGCACTTCTACTCCATCTGGAAGAAGATGCACGAAGGCGGGCGCGAGTTCGACGAGATCTACGATCTTACCGCGGTGCGCGTGCTCACCAACACGGTGCGCGACTGCTATGGAGCCCTCGGCGTCGTGCACTCGCTGTGGAAGCCGGTGCCCGGCCGCTTCAAGGACTTCATCGCCATGCCCAAGGTCAACATGTACCAGTCGCTGCACACGACGGTCATCGGCCCCAAGGGCGACCCGGTCGAGATCCAGATCCGCACCTACGAGATGCACCGCATCGCCGAGGAGGGCATCGCGGCCCACTGGCTCTACAAGGAGAAGCGCAGCGATCGGGACAAGTTCGACGACGCCTTCACGTGGCTGCGCCAGCTGCTCGACTCCCAGCAGGAGACGAGCGATCCGAAGGAATTCCTCGACAATGTCCGTCTCGACCTGTTCCCTGACGAGGTCTACGTCTTCACCCCCCGCGGAGACGTGAAGGCCCTGCCGGAGGGGGCGACCCCCGTTGACTTCGCCTACGCCGTCCACACCGACGTCGGCCACCACTGCGTGGGCGCCAAGGTCAACGGCAAGCTGGTGCCGCTGCGCTACACGCTGCGCCAGGGCGACATCCTCGAGATCGTCACGTCACCCACCCAGCATCCGTCCCGCGACTGGCTCAAGATCGTCAAGTCGAACCGCGCGCGCGCCAAGATCAACCAGTGGCTGAAGATCGAGGAGCGGGCGCGCTCGCTGACCTTGGGCCAGGAGCTGTTCGAGCGTGAGGCCAGGAAGTACCGCCTGTCGCCCGCGACGCTGCTCGCCTCCGACGAGATGAAGAAGGTGGTCGGCGAGCTGGGATTCCCCTCGGCGGACGATCTGCTCGCCTCCATCGGGTACGGCAAGACGTCGCTCCAGCAGGTGCTGGGCAAGCTGGCGCCGGCGGCGGTGCACGACACCGAGGCGGTCGCCGAGGCCAAGACCGCCAAGACCGCGCGCCGGGCGGGGGAGGGGCCGGCGGTCCGGATCAGCGGGGTCGACGATCTGCTGGTGCGGTTCGCCAAGTGCTGCGCGCCGGTGCCCGGCGATTCCATCGTGGGCTTCATCACCCGGGGCCGGGGCCTGACGGTCCACGCGCGGGATTGCCTGACCGTGGCCAAGAACGTGCTGGACCGGGAGCGGCTGGTGGCGGTGGAGTGGGACGGGGGGGAGACCACCAAGCGGCCGGTGCGCATCGCGGTCTACATCGGCCGCGATCGGCCCGGCCTGCTCGCCGAGATCACGAGCGCGATCTCCTCCCGGCAGGGCAACATCATCAAGGCCGAGATCACGGTGACCGAGGACCGCAAGGGACTGAACTACTTCGTGGTCGAGGTCGCCGACCTCCGTCAGCTCCAGGACATCATGCAGGGCATCCGCGAAGTCAAGGACATCGCCAACGTCGAGCGGGTCCGCGGCGTCTAGAGCCGCGGTGACCATCGCCCCGCCTCCGGGGCCCGCCTTGCGGGAATGACACGCCGAGAGTTCGAGGCCCTCGTCGACACCGCGCTGCGCAAGCTGCCGCGCGCCTTCCGGGACAAGCTCGCCAACGTCGCGGTGGTGGTCGAGGACTGGGCCGACGATCAGACCCTCGCCGAGATGGGCATCGAGCCGCCCGATACGCTCTACGGGCTCTATCGAGGAGTCGACATCACCCGCCGCGATTCCGCCTATGGAAACGTGCTGCCCGACACCATCCACATCTACCAGAAGCCGATCGAAGAGGACTGCGCCGATCGCGCCGAGATGGCGGATCTCATCCGCGACGTCGTCGCCCACGAGGTCGGCCACTACTTCGGCCTGGACGACGAGACGATGGATGGGATCGAGCATGGCGACTGATCACGCCCCGTAGGCGGCCGCGCTCCGCCTCGAACACCGCCCCGCTGTTCTAGCTGTGCGCGCCAAGTTTTTTGCTTGACAGTATTTTCATTTGTTCATATGTTTTCAGCAGACGCTGAAAATGACGGCACAAGTGAAACTGAAAGTGAAGGAATGGCGAAAGCAGACGATATCAAGACGCTGGCGGCCCAGCGGGTCCGTGACCTGCTGTCGCGAGCGAGCGGTTGGGAACAAGCGACCAACGTGAAGGTCGGCAGCCAAACTGCTGATCTCCTGATGAAATTCAAGATGGGCGACAAGACGCACGCCCTGGCAATTAGTGTCAGTTCGCTCGGTCAACCCCGTCAGATTCGGGAGGCCGTGACCCGCCTCTCGGAGATCAGACGGGAGCTGCCCGAGGCGTATCCGGTCGTGGTGTCGCCCTACATCAGCCCGCAGAGCGCGGCCCTGCTCAAGCGCAGCGGCCTGGGTTATCTCGACCTGTCGGGGAACTGCTACCTGGGTTTCGAGCAGGTCCTGATCGAGAAGGAAGGCAAGCCCAACCTCCGTCCCTCCACGCGCCCCTTGAAGTCGCTGTTCGCGCCGCGGGCGACGCGGGTGGTACGGGTCATCCTGGTGGACCCGCAGCACGCCTGGCGCCTCGAGGAGCTGGCCAAGGCGGCCGAGGTGAGCCTGGGACACGCCCACAACGTGGTGAAGCGGCTCGAGGAGCTGTCGTGGGTGGAGCGCAACGGCCAGCAGCGGATCCAGCTCGCCCGTCCCGGCGAGCTGCTCGACGCCTGGATGGACGCCTACTCGTATCGCTTGAACTACGTGCAGGCGTACTTCTCGCCGGAGCGCATCACGCGGGGCCTGGTCGGCGAGCTGGCGCGGGCCGCCCACGAAGCCCGGCGCCGCTATGCCTTCACCCTGCATTCGGGTGCCGCGCTGGTCGCGCCGAACGTGCGGTTTCCGGCGATCCACTGCTACCTGGAGGGCGATCCGGAGCCGGTGGCCCGCGCGCTCGGCCTGCGGCCCGGAGAGGGCGAGGGCAACGTGTACCTGCTCGCGCCCTACGATCAGGGCGTGTTCTATTCGCCGATGGCAAAGGGCGGGCTGCCCGTCGTCTGTCTGCCGCAGCTCTACGCCGATCTCTACCACTACGAGCGCCGGGGCCGGGACCAGGCCGCGCATCTGCGGCGCGAAGCGATGGGTTACTGAGTCCCCGACGGGAGGGAGGTGAGACCCCACATGCCGAAGCGCAAGAAGGCCGTCAAGAAGGGTGGCAAGAAGAAGGCCACCAAGAAGGGTAAGCGGAAGTAGCGCGTTGAACGCTGTCAATCCTCAGGAAAGGAGGTGACGACCTAATGGCGAAGAAGAAGAAGGCGGCCAAGAAGAAGAAGAAGTAACGCTGTTCGTCGTGCGGTGGGGGGTGGCGGCCCTCCACCGGGACTGATCTTGCGTATGGCTACGAAACGGCGGGGGGCGGCGACGCCCCTCGCCGTGCTTTACCGATTCTCAGACGACCTTGACGACCTTGCCGGCTTTCAGGCAGCGCGTGCACACCCGCATCCGCTGCACCTTGCCCTTCACCAGCCCGCGCAGCGACACCAGATTGGCCAGCCAGCGGCGCTTCGTCACGTTGTGCGCGTGGCTGATCTTGTGGCCGACGGCCGGACCTTTACCGCAGATATCACAGCGCTGAGCCATGCGGGTCCTCGTGGTTTCCGTGGTTTGCCGGTTGAGGCCACCTTTTATAGCATGCTCCGACACCGAATCCAAGCTGCCCCAGGATGACCTGGCCGCTGGCAGCGGCAGCCACGTCGCGTTGGTTCGCCCGGCCCGGAGGTCGAGGAAGGGTGCCGGATAGGGCGGCTGGCCCTCGAGCACGAGGGCATCGCGGCCGTCCGCGAGCTTGACGGTGCGCGGCGCCCGCTCCCGGTACTTCTCGGGCATGCGACCTTCACCTGCCGCCGACCTGATGCCGAAGGTTGCGCGCCGCACGGCCGAGAAGGCCCCGGCACGATCGCGCCAGGCAGTAGCCATGATGACTTGCCGTCGGGGCCGTCGGTCCGCGCGACGAAGGGGCGGGCGCGGCGCGAGAAGGTGAAGGTCCGGCCGGTGAACCGCTGCGCTTCCTGGCGCCTGCGAGTATAGTCTGATGCGGCTCCGATGAGCCGAGGAGGACGTGCTCGTGCCCAGACGATTGACCGCCGTCCTGATGCAGCCCGGCAAGCCGCTCGACTTCTTCGTCCGCACGCGGGAGAAGTACCTGCTCGCCAAGGTGGTCTCGCACAGGTTCCCGCTCTCGGAGATCAACAAGGCCTTCGAGATGCCGGAGTGGCAGGGCAAGAACACGGCGGGCTCGGCGGCCACCCGGGTCATCCTCGAGCCGTAAGCGCGGTCATGCGACTCGCCGACAAGGTCGCCGTGGTCACTGGCGGGGCCGCCGGCATCGGCTTCGCGTACGCCCGCCGCTTCCTGGCCGAAGGTGCGAAGGTGATCGTGGCCGACGTCGCCGATCCGGTGGCGGCGGCCGAGAAGCTCGGCGCCGCCGAGCGCGTGCTCGGCGTGCCCGCCGACGTGAGCGACAGCGCGTCGGTGCGGGCGATGGTCGAGGCGGCCGTCGCCCGCTTCGGGCGGGTCGACGTGCTCGTGAACAACGCCGCGGTCTTCGCGGCGCTCAAGCCGCAGCCGTTCGACGCGATCCCCGAGGCGGAGTGGGACCGGGTCATGGCGGTCAACGTCAAGGGCATCTGGAACTGCGCGCGCGCCGTCGTGCCCGTCATGCGCGCGCAGGGCGGCGGCCGCATCGTCAACGTCGCCTCGGCCATCGTGGCCAAGGGCACCGCGATGCTGCTCCACTACGTCACGTCCAAGGGCGCGGTGGTGGCGATGACCCGCGCCCTGGCCCGCGAGCTGGGGCCGGCCGGCATCACCGTCAACGCGGTAGCGCCAGGGCTGATCCTGAGCGACACCGTGCAGGCCAATCCCGACATCACGGACTTCCAGCTCGACGCCATCATGCGGGCCCGCTCGCTCAAGCGGGAGGCGTTCCCCGCCGACGTCGAGGGGACAGTGATGTTCCTCGCCTCCGACGACAGCGCCTTCATGAGCGGCCAGACCCTGGTGGTGGACGGCGGCTCGGTGTTCTCCACGCTATGAGCCCGCTGACCGAGGTCCCCGTCGTCGACCTCACCGCCGCCCGGACCGGCGGGCGGGCCGAGCGGGCACGCGTGGCCGCCGCGATCGACGCCGCCTGCCGCGACATCGGCTTCTTCGCGATCAGCGGCCACGGCGTCCCCGACCGCACCGTGGACGACCTGCGTCGCGTGGCCCACGAGTTCTTCGCGCTGCCGATGGCCGAGAAGCTGGCGATCCGTCACCCGGTGCCCGGCACCAACCGCGGCTATCACCCGGTCGGCGGCGAGGCGCTCGCCCAGGCCAACGACGACACGGCGGCGTCGCCCGACCTCAAGGAATTCTTCCACGTCGGGCCGGTGGACGCGGGTGACGACCCGTACTACACGAGCGAGGAGGGACGGCAGCACTTCGTGCCGAACGTCTGGCCGGCGCGCCCGGCCGGCTTCGCGTCGGCGGCCACCGCGCACTACCGCGCGATGGCCCGGCTGATCACGTTCCTCATGCGGCTGGCCGCCCTGGCGCTCGACGTGGAGGAGACTCATTTCGACGACAAGGTGGACCGCTCGATCGGGACGATGCGGCTGAACTACTACCCCGCCCAGGCGACGCCGCCCGCGGCGGGCCAGCTGCGGGCCAGCGCCCACACCGACTACGGGGGCTTCACGATCCTGAGTGGCGAGGACGTGCCAGGCGGGCTGCAGGTGCGCACGCGCGACGGCCGCTGGATCGACGTGGCGACCTCGCCCAGCCAGTTCGTGGTCAACATCGGCGACCTGCTCATGCGCTGGACGAACGACCGGTGGCTCTCGAACCTGCACCGCGTGGTCAATCCGCCGCTCGACGGCCCGTCGCGGCCGCGGCTCTCCATCGCCTTCTTCAACCATCCCAACTACGACGCCCTCATCGAGTGCCTGCCGACGCAGGGCGCGGCCAAGCATCCGCCCGTGCGCTCCGGCGACTACCGCGACCTCAAGTACGCCAAGACCGGCTTCGCCGCCGCGCGCCCGCGCGCCTAGACCAGGACCCCCGTTGGCTTGACGAGGGCCGGCACGGCTCCGCCGGGGCGGCCCGAGCGTATGGGGTCTGAAATGGAGGACGCCGCATGCTCTACCGGGGAATGGATCGCGCCGCACTCGACGCCGCCTACAACAACACCGCTCACGTCGGCCAGCCCGCCCGCGACCGCCACGTCGCCGGCTGGACCGCCCGCGGCGCCGCGGTGCGCGCCGCGCGCGGCGGCCGCCTCGATCTGAAGTACGGCGCCGGCCCGCGCCACCGCGTCGACGTCTTCCCCTGCGGCCGCCCCGGCGCGCCCACGCTCCTCTACATCCACGGCGGCTACTGGCAGATGAACGACAAGGAGCCCTACGCCTTCCTGGGCGAGTCGCTCCTGCCGGCCGGGTTCAATCTCGCGCTGGTCGAGTACACACTGGCCCCGGCCGCGCGGATGGACGCGATCGTGGCCGAGGTGCGCGGCTCGGTCGCCTGGGTCATCGACCACGCCAAGGAGCATGGCGGCGATCCGGCCCGCGTCTTCGTCTCCGGCCACTCCGCCGGCGGCCACCTGACCGCCATGGCGATGACCGAGGCACGCGTGGCCGGCGGCCTGGCGATCAGCGGCCTCTACGACCTGGAGCCCATCCGCCTCAACTATCTCAACGACAAGCTCCGGATGGACGAGGCCGAGGCCCGCCGCAACAGCCCGATGCTGCATCTGCCCGCGCGCTCGTCGCCGCTGGTCGTCACGGTCGGCCTGGCCGAGCTCCCCGAGCTGATCCGCCAGTCCGAGGAGTACGCGGAGGCGTGGACGAAGAAAGGCCTGCCGGGCCGCTATCTGCCCGTCGAGAAGCACGACCACTTCTCGATCCTGGAGGAGTTGGCCCGCAGGGACGGCAAGCTGTTCGGCGTCCTGCAGCAGCTAGCCGACAGCCCCGCCGACGTACGATAGCCGGCACGGCGACCGGCGAAGCCTGATCGGTTCGGGCGACCCGGTCAAGGTCCCTGCGACTCGCGGGTGCCCACCGAGTCGAGCGCGCAGCCGCGCGGGAAGGCACCCGCGAGCGCCGCCGCGAACTCGAGCCCGCTGCAGTGCGAGGGGATGCACCCAGCGCGGCGACGCGGCGTGCAGGTCGCGAATGGTCGAGCGCATCCGCGGCGGCGGCGCGTTGCAGAGACGGAAGTCGCTCTCGTCCCTTCACGTGCATAACCAGGGCGCCGTCGTCCGGGGTGGTATCCTAGCGACCGCCGGCGGCCCGGCGGCGCTTCGCGCCGACCCAGATCCAGCGCGGCCGGCAGGCCACCATAATGGTCCGGATGACCGTGGCTGAGGAGGATGGCCCGCCCGCCGGAGGTCCACGCCCAGATACCGGACGTTGTCCCGCGGCACATCGCTCCCTGCAGCCCGCAGTCGAAGAGCGCCACCGTCGTGTACCGGAACCAGGCGGTTGGGAAACCGGCCGCCGCTTGTAGCATGAGGGGTGACATGAGGCAATCCGTTGCACTCCACTGAGTCGTCGGGCGCCCCGGGACGCGGCGCAGGCGCGGCGGCCCCGCATCCGCTCGCGACCCCGCTGCAGTTCGTGAAGGGCATCGGGCCTCAGCGGGCCAAGCTGCTCGGCAACCTGGGCCTGCACACCGTCGAGGACGCGCTCTACTATCTGCCGGCCCGCCACGAGGACCGGAGCCAGCTCACCCCCATCCGCGGTCTGAAGCCCGACGACGTGACCACGATCACCGGGACGATCCGGGCGATCAGCCCGCCGCCACGCGGCCGGCCGCGCGTGCCACTGTCCGTGCTGCTGAGCGACGGCACCGGTTTCGTGCCCTGCGTGTGGTTCGGGCAGGCGTACCTGGAGCGCATCTTCCAGCGCGGCCAGCGGCTCATCGTGCACGGGCGGGCGCAGCGCTTCCGCTCCGGGCCGCTCCAGATGCACGTGAAGGACTACGAGATCGTCGAAGACGAGGCGGGTGAGACGCCGTCGGACCCGGGTGACGAGCATCTGCACACCGGCCGGCTCGTCCCGGTCTACGGGCTGACCCGGGGGCTCACCGCCCGCCCGATGCGCCGTCTGATGAAGCGGCTGGTGGAAGCCTACGTCGACGGTCTGGAGGATCCGCTCCCGCCGGCGCTGCGCGCGCGCCACCGGCTCGAGCCGCTGCCGGCGGCCATCCGCGGCGGCCATTTCCCGAGGACCGACGATGAGTTCGTCGCGGCCCGGCGCCGGCTCGTCTACGACGAGTTCTTGCTGCTGCAGCTGGGTCTGTCGATCCGGCGTCATCGTCAGGGCCGCCAGCCGGGCCTCGCCATGAATCCCCCCGGCGTGCTGGCCCGGCGGCTGCTGGCCTCGCTGCCATTTGCGCTGACCGACGCGCAGGAGCGGGTCTGGCGCGAGATCCGGACCGACATGGCGGAGCCGTTCCCGATGAACCGGCTGCTGCAAGGCGATGTGGGGTCGGGCAAGACCATCGTCGCCGGGCTCGCGGTCCTCACCGCGGTGGAGGCGGGATATCAAACCGCGCTCATGGCGCCGACCGAGATCCTGGCCGAGCAGCATGTCATGACGCTGACCGCACTGCTGGAGCCGCTCGGAGTGCCGGTGGCCATGCTCACCAACGCGGTGAAGGGCAAGGCGCGCGAGAGCGTGCTGACCGCGGCGGCCGAGGGCGCGCTGGGCTGCGTGGTCGGCACCCACGCGCTGGTGCAGGAGGTGGTGAAGTTCCGCCGGCTCGGCCTGGCGGTGGTCGACGAGCAGCATCGCTTCGGGGTCAATCAGCGCGCGACGTTGATGCGCAAGGGGCAGAGCCCGGACGTACTGGTGATGACCGCGACCCCGATCCCCCGCACCCTCGCCCTGACCCTCTACGGCGATCTGGAGGTCTCGGTGATCGACCAGCTGCCGCCGGGCCGGAAGTCGGTGGTCACCAAGGCGCGTCCGGAATCGGCCCGCGCGAAGATCTATCGGTTCCTGCGCGAGCAGGTGCGTGAGGGCCGCCAGGTCTACGTGGTCTATCCCCTGGTCGAGGAGTCGGAGGTGGTCGACCTGCGGGCGGCCACCGAGATGGCCGAGCGCCTGCGGCGCGAGGTCTTTCCCGATCTGAGCATTGGCCTCCTCCACGGGCGCATGCCGTTCGCGGAGAAGGATCGGGTGATGCGCGAGTTCAAGGCGGGCGCGATCCACGTGCTCGTCTCCACCACCGTGATCGAGGTGGGCATCGACGTGCCCAACGCGTCGGTCATGCTGGTCGAGCACGCGGAGCGCTTCGGCCTCTCGCAGCTCCACCAGCTGCGCGGCCGCGTGGGCCGCGGCCCGTGGAGGAGCTACTGCATCCTCCTCTCGGGGGCCGCGTCGGAGGAGGCCCGCCAGCGTCTCGCCGCGATGACCGCCACCAACGACGGGTTCAAGATCTCGGAAGCCGATCTGGCGCTGCGAGGCCCCGGCGACTTCTTCGGCACCCGCCAGTCCGGCCTGCCCGAGTTTCGCGTGGCCGACCTGCTGCGCGACGCGGCCGCGCTGGAAGCGGCCCGGCGCGACGCGGTGGCCCTCGTCCGCGAGGATCCGCAGCTGCGCGCGCCCGAGCACCGGGCGCTGCGGGGGGCGCTGCTGCAACGCTGGCGCGGCAAGATCGACCTGGCCGGAGTCGGCTGATGGTCCGCGGCGGGCTCCTGGGTCTGGGCTGCGCGCTGGCGCTCGGGGTGGGCGGGCCGTCCGCCGTCACGGCGCAGAACAGCGTGGAGGTGGCGCGGGCGCGGCAGATCCTCGAGCACTACACGGAGTGCGAGCGGACCCGGCGCTTCGGGCCGTGCTGGCCGCTGCTGTCCAAGCGCGTCCAGGCCGACTGGGCGCGGCAAGGCCGGCCCGGCGCGGTCGAGTACGCCGACGCGAGAGGTGCGGGCGAGCCGCGCTACGTCGACTTCCGCGTGATGCAGATCCGTCGAAGCCCGTCGCGGGTCGTGTTCGTCACCGAGGCGACGCGCGCGTCCGAGCGGGACGGGCTCCCGGACCGCGTGGAGTACGCGATCCTGCGGGAGGGCGACCAGTGGAAGGTCGACGGCCGGCGGGTCGGTGCATCGGAGACCACGCCGTGAGAGTGCTCGCGGGCGAGCTCAAGGGGCGGCGGCTCGTCACCCCGCGGGGCCGCACCACCCGGCCGACCGCCGATCAGGTGCGCATCGCCTGTCTGGACACGCTGATGCCGTTCCTCGCCGCGGGCCCGTTCCTCGACCTGTTCGCGGGCGCGGGCGGCGTGGGCATCGAGGCGCTCTCCCGCGGGGCGCCGTCGGCCACGTTCGTCGAGCAGGACGGCGCCGCACTGCACGCGCTGCGCGACAACGTGGAGCGGCTGGGCCTCCGGGAGCGCGCCCGCGTGGTGCGCGGCGACGCGGCGCGCGCGGTCGCGGACCTGGCCGCGGCGGGCGCGCGCTTCGCGGTGGTCTTCCTCGACCCGCCGTACGACTCGGCGCGCGCGACGCCCGCGCTCGAGGCGGTGGCGGCGGGGTCGGCGCTGCTCGACGGCGCGGTGGTCGTGCTCCAGCACGGCACCAAGACGCCGCCGATCGCCCCCATCGGCGCGCTCTCGCTCTGGAAGGCGCGCCGCTTCGGGGAGACCACCTTGACTTTCTTCCGGAGCGCCGCGTAAACTTGGCAGCGTTTTCGGACATTTCGCGATGGCGTGGAGGCCAGCGTGGGCAAGCGAGCGGTCTATCCGGGCATGTTCGATCCGATGCACAACGGACACCTGGACCTCATCGAGCGCAGCCTGCGCATCTTCGACGAGCTGATCGTCGCGGTGGTGGCCAATCCCTCCAAGGAGCCCCTGTTCAGCGCGAAGGAGCGCCTGGAGCTGATCGACGAGTGCACGACGGGCATCGGGATGGGCCGGATGCGCATCACGTCGTTCGACGGGCTCCTGATCGATCTGGTCGAGCGCGAGGGCGCCGACTGCGTGGTGCGCGGCCTGCGCGCGGTGTCCGACTTCGAGTACGAGTTCCAGATGGCCCTCATGAACCGCAAGCTCCGCCACACCGTGGAGACCGTGTTCATGATGCCGCACGAGCGGTACACCTACATCTCCTCGCGCCTCATCAAAGAGGTGGCCTCGCTGGGCGCGCCGGTCACCGGCATGGTGCCCCCGGCGGTCGAGGAGCGGCTCGCCCAGAAATTTTCGACTCACCGCTAGACCGCAGGCAAGGAGTCCCATGCTCGCCGACCGGATGAAGACGCTCGCCCCCTCGCCCACGCTCGCCATGCAGGCCAAGGCTCGGGCCCTGCGCGCGCAGGGCATCGACGTGATCTCCTTCGGAGCCGGGGAGCCCGACTTCGACACGCCTCGGCGGATCAAGGACGCCGCGGTGCGGGCGCTCGAGAAGGGCCAGACCAAGTACACCGAGGTCGGCGGCATCCCGGAGCTGCGCGCGGCGGTCTGCCAGAAGCTCAAGCGCGACAACGGCCTGGAGTATGCGCTCGACGAGGTGACCGTCTCCTGCGGGGCCAAGCACACGCTCTACAACATCGTGATGGCCCTGGTGAATCCCGGCGACGAGGTGCTGATCCCGAGCCCGTACTGGGTCTCGTATCCGGAGCAGGTGCGGTTGCTGGGCGGCGTGCCGGTTCCGGTGATCACGCACGAGTCCACCGGCTTCGACCTCGATCCCGAGGCGCTCCGCCGGGCGGTGACCCCGCGGAGCCGCCTGATCGTGCTCGACAGCCCGGGCAATCCGACCGGCGCGGTGTTCTCCCCCCAGAGCCTCGCCGAGGTGGCCAGGCTCGCGGTGGAGCGCGATCTCTGGGTCATCTCCGACGAGTGCTACGAGTCGCTGACCTACGAGGGCCGTCACGTGTCGATCGCCTCGCTCTCGCCCGAGGTGTCCGCCCGCACCATCGTGGTGAACACCTGCTCGAAGGCCTACGCGATGACCGGCTGGCGCATCGGCTACGCGGCCGGCCCCAAGCCGATCATCAAGGCGATGACCGACGTGCAGAGCCAGGTCACCTCGAATCCCACCTCGGTGGCCCAGTGGGCCGCCGTCGAGGCCCTCGGCGGGCCCCAGGACGAAGTGGCCAAGATGGTGGGCGAGTTCGACCGGCGCCGGCGGGTCATCGTGGACGCGCTCAACGCGATCCCGGGCGTGCGCTGCGTAATGCCGAAGGGCGCGTTCTACGCCTTTCCGAACATCTCCGCCCTCTTCGGCAAGCGATCGCGGGGCGGGGTGCTGCGCGGCTCCGCCGACGTGTGTGCGTTCCTGCTAGACGAGGCGCGCATCGCCACGGTGGCCGGCGTGGACTTCGGCTCGGACGCCCACATCCGCCTCTCGTACGCGACGGGACTCGACACCATCACGGAGGGTCTGCGTCGGATGGACGCCGCGGTCCGCACCCTCGAGGGCTAGGCCATGAAGATCGAAGGCTCCGCCGACATTCCCGCTGCGCGCGACCAGGTCTGGGCCGCGTTCCTCGATCCCGACACCCTCGCCAAGGCCCTGCCGGGTTGCGAGAAGCTGGAGGCGATCGGAGAGAACGAGTACAAGGCGACCATGAAGGTCGGGGTCGCCGCCATCAAGGGCACGTTCGAGGGCAAGGTCAAGCTGAGCGAGCTCGAGCCTCCGCATCGCTACCGCATGGCGGTCGAGGGCAGCGGCGGACCCGGCTTCGTGCGGGGCAACGCGGCCATGCAGCTCTCCGACGTCGACGGGGGCACGCGCGTGAGCTACGACGCCGACGTGCAGGTGGGCGGCCTCATCGCGAGCGTCGGCCAGCGCATGCTAGGCGGCGTCACCAAGATGATGCTCGATCAGTTCTTCAACCGGATGACGGAGCTCCTCACGTCGCACAAGACGTAGCGCTGGCCACCCCCGCTGCGATCCTGCTGACGGGCCTGCTGTCGCTCGCCGCCGCTCCCACGCCGATCGCCGGAGACTGCGCGGGCGGCGGCCCCGAGCAGCCCTCCCGCTGCATCTACCGCGCCGCGTTTCCGAGCGTGGGTCTGATCGCGCAGTGTCGCACCGACCACGACTGCCGCGTCGGCTACTACTACGGCGATGTCGACCGCCCGACGTGGCTCGAGCCGCCCGCGGATCATCCGGTGCTGCCGAAGCCGGACGTCATCTGGCGCGCCGCCACCTTCGCGGAGATTCGCTTCGCGTGCGGAGACGGCTGCCGCGTGTCCTACTTCTTCGAGGCCCGGCGCCGCCGCGTCTCCCCGCCGCGCCCCCAGGTCCTCGACGTGGACCTGCACCGGCTCCTCCTCGCCCAGGCCGACGGCCGCTCGGTCGCGGTCCGCCAGATCTTCTCCGGCCGCGAGGTCGCCCGCATCGACCGCGACTGGGCCCCCGGCCCCCTCGAGTCCGCCCTCACCGCCGTACACTTCGACCCCGACGGCCGTCTGACTATTTCCTGGCTCAAAGGCTCCGCGCGCACGCCGGTCACCGAGCGGCTCTCCATCCCCAGCATTCCGCGCTAGAGTCGGCGGAGCGGGCGCGGGGCGGGCCACGGGGCCGCCTGACCACGAGGCGCTAGCCTTCGACTGCGCGGGTAGCAGTTCCCATCCTGGCAGTGGGAGGCTTCGTCTGAGCGCGGCAGGAACGGGTCAGTTCGACCCCATGCCCCGCCCCACCGGTCACCGGGAACGAGCGGACTAGACGGAGTGCGGGGCGGCGACGGAAGCGGGCAGGCGGGGCGGGGCATGGGGCCGACTGACCACGAGGCGCTAGCCTCCGACTGCGCCGGCAGCAGTTCCCATTCTGGCAGTGGGAGACTTCGTTCGAGCGCGGCAGGAACGGGTCAGTTCGACCCATGCCCCGCCCCACGCCCGCCCCGCCGGTCACCGGGAACGAGCGGACTACACGGAGTGCGGGGCGGCGACGGAAGCGGGCTGGCGAAGCGGCAACGTGAAGGGCAGCGTGAGGAACACGACGAGGCCGACGACGGTCAGCGTGAGCCGCACGCCGCCCCAGTCGCTGAGCAGCCCGTAGGCGAACGGCGACAGCGCGGAGGCGCCGATCCCGAGCGTGTAGAAGATCGCGTAGCTGCGGGCGCGCCGGTCGGTCGAGACCAGGTCGGCGACGGTGCCGTAGAGCACCGACGAGGTGCCGTTCAGCGCGATCCCGAGCGGGGGGAGCGCGACGAGGCAGGCCCCGAGCGGCAGGCTCAGCAGCACGAGGATACCGGCCCCGGTGGCCGCTTCCGTGATCACCACGGTGCGGATCACCCCGACGCGGTCGGCGAGCGCGCCGCACGCGAACTTGCCGATGGCCCCGCCCATGAAGACGAGCATGAGGGCGAGGCCCACCGACTGCACGCTCGCCCCCTTCGCGATCAGCAGGAAGGGCAGGAAGGTGAGGAAGCCGGTCCGCGTGGAGTTGTCGATCACGTGGATGGTCGACAGCGCGGTGTAGGCGCGCGGATCGCGAATGCCCCAGCCGCCGCGGCGGCTCGCCGTCGTCGCCGCCCGCGTCACTGGCTCGGCGCGCCCGGCCTGCAGGCGCGCGAGCAGCACGAGAATCGTCGCGGCCGCGAAGAGGCCGACGACCGCGTAGATCTCTACCGCGTGGCGCCAGCCGATCCAGGGCAGCGTCAGCGCCACCCCGGCGGGCACCGCCACCTTGCCGAGGTCGCCGGAGAAGTTGTAGGTGCCGAGCGCGGTGCGACGCGGCCCGGTCTCGTAGGCCTTCGACACCAGCGACGAGGAGAGCGGGTGCTGGCAGCCCGAGCCCAGCCCGGCCACCGCGAGGCAGAGGATCAGGGCGAAGAATCCGCCGGTCAGCCCCGCGGCCAGGAATCCCAGCGCGGTCACCGCCGTTCCCGCGGCAAGCAGACGCGCCTCGCCGCGGCGCTCGGCGAGCAGGCCGGCGGGCAGCTGGAAGCTCGCCATGCCGCCGGTATAGAGCGTCTTGAGCAGTCCGACCTGGGCGAAGCTCAGCCCGAACTCGGTGGCCCACACCGGTAGCAGGATGTAGAGGATGTCGGAGAAGCCGTCGTGGATGAAGTGCGCCCCGCAGGCGGTGGCGAGGACGGCGCGGGCGCGAGGGCTCATCGCCCGCGATTGTTTCACATGTGTGACGGCGCCGGCAAATGCGGGCGGCTCACCACGTCGTCCGACCGGCCGCGCGCCAGCGTCCGAGGCTCACCGCGGCCACGTTGATGCCGCCGAAGATCACGAGCGCGAGCGCCATCGCCGCGAAGAGTCCCGAGAGGCCCGCGCCGAGCCAGGTGGTGACGAGCCAGCCGCCGGCGGCCGCGACCGCGAGCCGCGTGAAGCCGGCCAGGAGCGGCCACAGCAGCCGGCCCGCGCCCTGCGAGGCGAAGTAGAGCGAGAGCCCGGCGCCGAAGAACCCGTAGCACGGTCCGACGATCTGCAGATACCGGCTGCCCGCCGCCAGCACCTCGGGATCGGCCGTGAAGAGGCCGAGCCACACCCACGGACACAACGCGGCGACCGCCCCGATGGCCCCGGTGACCGCGGCCGCCAACGCCGTTCCCACCCACGCGACCCGCAGCGCGCGCGCCCGGTCGCCGGCGCCCATGCTGGTCCCGACCATGGTCACGAGGCCCGAGCCCAGCCCGAACACGATCGGAATCTGCAGGTACTCGAGCCGCGCTCCCATGCCGTAGCCGGCCAATGCCTTGTCTCCGAACGGTCCGACGAGCGAGGTCAGCAGCACCACCGTGAGATTGGTGAGGATGGTGTTGAGCGAGCCGGGCGCGCCCACCCGCAGGATCTCGCGGAACAGCGAAAGCCGGAGCCCTCGGCCGTGCAGCGCGGGCCGGACGAGGGATCGCCCCGAGCCGAGGAACACGAGCAGCGCGCCGCTCCCGAGCGCGAACGAGACGACACTCGCGGCGGCGGCCCCCGCGATCCCGAGGCGGGGCAGGGGACCCCAGCCGAGGATGAGGGCCGGAGAGAGCGCGAGGTAGATCGCGCTGCCGGCGACCATCACCGACGCGGGCAGCGCCATGTTCCCGCTGCCCCGGATCGCGCTCCCGAGCGTGTTGAAGAGCCAGTAGGCCAGCGCGCCGCCGAACAGCACGCGCGAGTAGAGGACCGCGGAGTCGAGCCCCGCGCCGCGCCCGCCCATCGCGTGGTAGAGCGCGGGACCGCCGAGCTCGAGGAGCAGGGTGAAGGCGGCGGCCATGGCCAGCGCGATCACGATCGCGTGGACCACCAGCGCGTCGGCATCCGCGCGTCGGCCGCCGCCGATCGCGCGGGCCACCGCGGAGGCGACGCCGCCGCCCATGCCGCCGGCGGACATGGTCTGCATCAGCATGACGAGCGGGAAGACCAGCGACACGCCCGCGAGGGCGTCCGTCCCGAGCCAGCCCACGAAGACGCCGTCGAGCGTGCTCACCATCGCCTGCAGCACCATGACCAGCACGTTCGGGGCGGCCAGCCGGAGCAGCGTCCGCGCGACCGGGCCCTCCAGCAGCAGCCGCGTGCGCGGCGAGAGCGCGGCGGATGCCGGGACGGCCACCGAGGCCGCGGTCGCGCTCATCTCAGCGGCCCGCCGCCTGCTCGCCCCGGAGCGTCATGCAGGTGCTGGAGGCGCGCGCGACGAGGCGCTCCTTGTCGTCGACCACGTCGCACTCGACCAGGCCGATCGAGCGCCCGCCCTTCACCACGTGGCCGGTGGCCACCAGCGGCCCGGTCCTCACCGGCTTGAGGAAGTTGATCTTGAGCTCGAGCGTGGTGAAGGTCTCGTCCTCGTCCAGGGTGGCCGCGTAGGCGATGCCCATCGCGGCGTCCGCGATGTCGCACAGCACGCCGCCGTGCAGGGTGCCCATCGGATTGGCGTGGCGCCGGTCCGCCTGGAACTCGATCACCGCGCGTCCGGGCTCGACCTCGGTGAGGGTGAATCCGATCAGGGTGGCCACCGGCGGCGGGGGCAGCTCGCCGGTTTGGATCTTCCGGATGGTGTCGATCGCCTTGGACATCGGAGCCTCCTCATGGGGCAGCCGCTTGTGACGACTCAGTGACTAGTAAAATAGTAGTCACTTGCTTTCGTGTCAAGCGGATCTGCTATACTCCACCCATGCCGAAGCGCTACAACCAGTCGTGCCCGGTGGCCAAGACCCTCGAGGTCGTGGGCGACCGCTGGACCCTGCTCGTGGTGCGGGACCTGCTGGGCGGGACGCGGCGGTTCCAGGATCTGCTGGGCACGCTGCCGGGCATCGCCCCCAACATCCTGTCCGCGCGGCTCAAGCTCATGGAGGAGCACGGCCTGATCCGGCGGCAGCTCTACTCGGATCACCCGCCCCGCGCCGAGTACGCCCTCACCGACCGGGGGCGGGAGCTGGGCATGGTGGTCGGAGCGCTCGCGGCCTGGGGGGGTCGGCACGTGCACCGGGAGACCCAGCTGGTGCACGCCGGGTGCGGGCACCCGGTCTCGGTCGGCTACTACTGTGAGGACTGCGGGGAAGGCGTGCGGGGCGCCGACGTGACCGTCACGCGGGCCCGATCTCGTCCAGGAACTCGATCACCGCGCGGTTGAAGGCCTCGGGCTGGTCGCGGTTGCCGAAGTGGCCGGCCGCCGAGAGCAGCACGAAGCGCGCCTGCTTCACCTTCTTCTCCATCACCCGCATCGGCTGGAGCGACGGGTCCTCGTCGCCGCACACCAGCAGCGTCGGCACCGCGATCTCGGGCAGCCGGTCCGTGATGTAGTCCATCTGCAGGAGCGCGCGGAGCGCGTTGGCGTAGCCGATCGGGGTCAGCATCCGGTAGTACTCGAAGATTTCCTGCCGCGCGCCCGGATCGAGCTTGATCCGCCCCGACACGTTGGGGTTCGAGGCGATCGCGAACTCGGCCATCGCGTCCATGCCGCCCTCGAGGGTGACCTTGATCGAGCGGGCGCGCATCACCAGGTTGTCGACGGAGAGCGGCAGGCCGACCGCGGAGGACGAGTCGACCACGAGGAGGGCCCGGACGCGCTGCGGGTGCGCGAGGGTGAGGCGAGTGGCGATGCCCGCGCCCAGCGAGAGCCCGCCCACCACCGCGCGGTCCAGCTGCAGGTGATTCAGCAGGTCGTGGAGATCGAGCACCCAGTGGCCGAAGGTGACCTTGGCCGGATCGGCCGGGCTCTCGGAGCGGGCGTGACCGCGCGGCTCCCAGAGGATCAGCCGGTTCCGCGCCGAGAGGGCGTGGATGTTCGGCCGCCACATGCCCGCGTTGCCGCCGATGCCGTAGGCCAGGAGCACCGGATCGCCGTCGCCGTGGGATTCGTAGTAGATGCGGACGCCGTCGGAAGTGGTGAAGTGCGCCACGGGTCCCTCCCCCCGGGGTTGTGGTACAAGAGGATCCTATGGAACGGTCCTTCGCCGCGGAAGTCAAGCAGCTGACGCTCGGGGAGGGCCAGATCCTCCGGGGTGAGGGCATCCTGGCCATCACCAAGGCCCTGCTCCAGTCCGGCGTGTCCTACGTCGGCGGCTACCCGGGCGCGCCGGTCTCGCATCTGCTGGACGTCCTGGCCGACGCCAACGAGTCGCTGCTGAAGCCGATGGGGGTCTATCTCGACGCCTCGGCCAACGAGGCGGCGGCCGCCGCCCTCCTGGGCGCCTCCATCAACTACCCGATGCGCGGGGCGGTGACGTGGAAGTCCATCGTGGGCACCAACGTGGCCGCGGACGCGCTGTCGAACCTGTCCTCGGCCGGCGTCATCGGCGGTGCCCTCATCGTGGTCGGCGAGGACTACGGCGCGGGGGCCAGCGTCATCCAGGAGCGCACGCACGCCTTCGCGCTGAAGTCGTCGCTGCTCCTCATCGACCCGCGCCCGACGCTGCCCTCGCTGGCCCGCATGGTCGAGGAGGCCTTCGGCATGTCGGAGGCCTCCAATCTGCCCGCGGTGATCAGTCTCCGGATACGGGCCGCGCACATGCGGGGGAGCATGGTGTGCCGCGACAACGTGACGCCCGCGATCGGGATGAACGCGCGCCTGGAGCGCCACTCCTTCGACTACGGTCGCCTGAGCCATCCGCCGTCCACCTACGCGCAGGAGGCGCAGAAGTTCGAGCGGCGGCTGCCCGCGGCCCGCCGCCACGTCGTCGAGCGCGGGCTGAACGAGACGATCCCCGGCGAGGACAAGACCGTCGGCATCATCCTCCAGGGCGGGCTGACCCCCACCGCGCTGCGCGCGCTCGAGCTGCTCGGCATGGCCGACCCGTTCGGCCAGAGTCGTGTGCCGATGCTCGTGCTCAACGTGATCCACCCGCTGGTGCCCGACCAGCTCCTGAGCTTCCTCGAGGGCAAGGCGCGCGTGCTCGTGCTCGAGGAAGGCATGCCGAGCTTCATCGAGCAGGAGCTGAAGGCGCTGGCCCACGATCACGGGCTCACCACGCGCATCCACGGCAAGGACGTGGTGGCCGCGCAGGGCGAGTACGTGCCGGAGGTGGTGCTGGCCGCGCTCGCCCGCTTCCTCGGCGAGGACGCGGAGCGGCGGCGCCGGGTCCTCACCGAGCACGTGGGCCGCGGGCGGGCCGCGCTGCGGACGCCGCTGCCCAAGCGCCCGCCCGCCTTCTGCACCGGCTGCCCGGAGCGACCGGTGTTCAGCGCGCTCAAGATCGCGCAGCGCGAGCTGGGGGAGACCCACGTGGCCGCCGACATCGGCTGCCACGCCTTCGCCACGCTGCCTCCGTTCAACCAGGGCAACACCATCCTGGGCTACGGCATGAGCGTGGCCTCGGCGAGCGCGGTCGCGCCGAACTTCGACCGGCGGGTGATCTCGATCCTGGGCGACGGCGGCTTCTGGCACTCCGGGCTGACCGCCGGAGTGGCCAACGCGGTCTACAACAAGCAGGACTCCATCGTGGTGGTGCTGGAGAACTTCTACACCTCCGCGACCGGCCAGCAGGCCAATCCCTCCTCGGGGAAGAACCCGCGCGGGGATCGCGTGACGATGTCCATCGCCGACACCATCCGGAGCCTCGGCGTCTCCTGGATCAAGACGGTGAACCCCTACCGGGTGGCCGACACCTTGAAGGTGATCCGCGAGGCGATGACCACCGCCGCGGGCGGGCTCAAGGTCATCATCGCGCGCGCGGAGTGCCAGCTCGAGCGCCAGCGTCGCGTGAAGCCTCAGACCGCGAAGCGGCTCCGAGCCGGCGAGCGGGTGGAGACGCCGCGCTTCGGGGTGGACCCCGACGTGTGCACCGGCGACAAGTCGTGCATGCGCTTCAACGGCTGCCCGTCGCTCACCTTGAAGGAGAACCCGGACCCGCTGCGTGACGACCCGGTGGCGCACGTGGACCAGAGCTGCGTGGGCTGCGGGCTCTGCGGCGAGGTCGCGCACGCGGCGGTGCTGTGCCCGTCCTTCTACGAGGCCCGGGTCGTGCACAACCCGGGCGCGGTGGCCCGCGGGCTGGCCCGCACCCGGCGCCGCGTCATCGGCTGGCTCCAGCCCGCGTGATGGTGGCGCGCCGGCCCGTCTCGATCCTCATCGGCGCGCTGGGCGGGCACGGCGGCGGCGTGCTCACCGAGTGGATCGTCGGCGCGGCCGCGCATGCCGGGTACCCGGCGCAGTCCACCTCGATCCCCGGCGTGGCCCAGCGCACCGGCGCCACCACCTACTACGTCGAGATCTTCCCGGAGCGCGCCGGGTCGGGGCCGGAGCCGATCTTCTCGCTCTACCCGACGCCGGGCGACGTCGACGTGATCGTGGCCTCCGAGCTGCTGGAGGCCGCGCGCGCGGTCGAGACGGACTACGCCTCGCCGGTGCGCACCACGGTGGTTGCGAGCACGCACCGGCTCTTCTCGATCGCCGAGAAGTCGGTGCCGGGCGACGGGATCGTTCCGCGGGAAGGCCTGGAGGCGGCGATCCGCGCCCTCGCCCGGCGGTTCGTCGGCTTCGACGCCCTCGCCCTCGCGCGCCAGCACCAGACCGAGGTCAACGCCCTGCTGCTGGGCGCCCTCGCGGCCAGCGAGGTGGTGCCGATGACCGCGGCCGATTTCGAGGCGGCCATCCGCGAGGGCGGTGTCGCGGTGGAGCGCAACGTGCGCGGGCTCAAGGCCGGCATCGAGCTGGTGGCCGCGGGAGAGGCAAGCGCGCCCGCGCCGCGGCGCGACCGGCCGTGGCCCGAGGTTCGCGCCGAGCGGGCCGCCGCGCTCGGCGCGCGGGGCACGGAGTTCCTGGCCCTCGCGGCCCGGACCGAGTCCGAGTTCCCCGAGGCGCTGCTCGCCGTGCTCGGCGAAGCGCTGGCGCGGCTGATCGACTACCAGGACGCGCGCTACGCCGAGTCGTTCCTGGAGAGGGTGCGGCGGGTCCGCGCGCTCGACCGGGGCACGCGGCTCACGCAGATCTTCGCGAAGCGCCTCGCGGTCTGGATGACGTACGAGGACGCCATCCGCGTCGCGGACCTGAAGACGCGGCGCGACCGCTTCGAGCGCATCCGGCGCGAGCAGGGCGCTCCCGAGGACGCGGTGCTCGTGGTGACCGACTATCTGAAGCCGGACCTCGACGAGCTGTACGGGTTGCTGCCTGCCTCGATCGGCGGGCCGATCGCCCGGTGGGCGGAGCGGCGGTGGCCCGAAGGCCGGCCGACCATCGGCCAGCACGTGAAGACCACGGCGGTCCTCGGGTTCCTCCGCGTGTGGCTGCTGGCCCGGCTGCGATGGCTGCGCCCCTCGTCGCTGCGTCGCCAGGGCGAGTTCGCGCTGCTGGGCCGATGGGAGGAGGCGGTGCTGACCGCGGCGCGGCTCGACGAGTCGCTGGCCTGCGAGGTGGCCGAGCTGGCCACCGTGGTGCGCGGCTACGGCGAGGTGCGGCGGCGCCTCTCGCTCGCCGCGCGGCGCTTCCTCGACGAGACCGTGCTGCCCGCGATCGAGCACGATCGCCAGTCCGCCCGCGGCTACGGCCGATCCACCGCGAGCATCCGCGAGGGCCGCCACCGCCTCCTCGCCGATGAGAACGCCACCCGCCTCCCGCTCCCCTCGAGAACCCCATGACCACGACCGCGAACATCACGCTCACCCGCGACGGAGTCATCGCCACCGTCACGCTCAATCGCCCCGACCGCCGCAACTCGCTGAGCGACGAGATGCTGACCGACCTGGGCGCGGCCTTCATCGAGCTGCGCGACGATCGATCGATCCGCGTGGTGATCGTGACCGGCGCGCCGCCGGTGTTCTCCGCCGGGGCCGACGCCGGTCACGCCAAGGCCATCACCGCCGAGGAGCGGCGGCGCCTCTTCGCCTCGCGAAAGAGCCAGTTCCGCCGGCTCTTCGAGCGCGCCAACACCACGCTGGAGAACCTCGAGCAGGCCACCATCGCCGCGATGAACGGTCACGCGGTCGGGGGCGGCTGGGGGCTCGCGCTGGCCTGTGACTTCCGGCTGGCCGCCGCGGAGGCGCAGTTCTGGATCCCGGAGGTGGACCTGGGCGTGCCGCTCGGCATCGGCACCACGACCCGTTTCGTGCGGCTGGTCGGCCCCGCCCGGGCCAAGGAGATCATCATGGGCTGCGCGCGCTACTCCGCGGCCGAGGCGCAGGCCTGGGGCCTCGTGCATCGCGTGGTGCCCGGCGTCGAGCTGGCCAAGGCCACGCGCGAGTACGCCGAGCGCCTCGCGGCCAAGCCCACGAAGCCGCTGGCCGAGGTGAAGGCCCGCATCAACGCGATCGCCCGCACCGGCATTCCCGAGGTCAACGCGATGACCGAGGGCTTCCTCGACCGCGAGTGACCGCGGCGGTCCACCGGGTCGAGGCGACCAGCGGCCGGACGTGATCGATCGGCTCGCGCCCGAGCGGCGTGAGCCGTCGCCGTCGCGGTATCGACGCGCTCAGGATCCCCCCGGAGACATGCGGGGCGCGGCTTCCCGGCGCGAGCGCGACGGCCGGAGCCGCTGGTACACGTTCTGCCCCCGGGTCTCCTCGAGCAGGAAGCTGATCCCGGCGCCCACCAGCACCAGCAGCGCGCACACCGCGAAGGCGCCGCGGTAGGCCGCGACCGGGTACACCCGCGCCCCGTCGAGCAGCGCGCCCGTCCAGCGCGCGTCGAGGACCGCGCCGACCGGCCCCTGGGTCAACGCGGCGCCGACGAAGCCGCCCAGATTGGTCACCGCGACCGCGATGCCGGCCAGCCGCGGCGGGTTCACCTCGGCGCCGAGCGGCCAGGTGAGCACGAAGCCGCCGCCGACCACGCCCAGGAGCAGGAACAGCAGGCAGACCAAGGACAGCGGCAGGGTGCCCAGCGTCACCAGGAACCCGAGCCAGACCACGAACTGGCCGGTGGCGAGGATCGTGTAGGGCAGCTTGCGTCGGTGGAGAACCCGGTCGGAGAGATAGCCGGTGAGCGGGGCAGAGACGAGCAGCGCCATCGAGGGCAGCGAGGCGTAGAGCGCCGCCTGGGTGGAGCCGAGCCCGTAGACGTCACGGAGGAAGGGCACGCTCCAGAGGAAGAAATTCCCCATCGCGGCGTAGAGGAAGAAGAAGCACAGGAACGGCGGCCAGGTATACCGATTGCGCACCACGGCCAGAGTGCCGGTCATGACCTCGCGAAACGACGGGCCGCGCCCCGCCCGGTGCCGCGCGGCCGCGGGCTGGTCGCGCACCAGCGCCAGGCAGAGCAGCGCGCCCGCGATCGTGACCGCGCCGATGATGACCAGCGCGCCGCGCCAGGAGAGATGCGCGGCCAGCGCGGCGAGCGGGGCGTTGCCGATCAGCGCGCCGAGGACGCCGACGGTGGCGGTCAGCGCCGACATCATGCCGAACTGCGTGGGCGGAAACCACGAGGCCGCGATCTTCAGCGCGCCCGTGAAGGTGACCGCGGCGCCCAGGCCGACCAGCAGCCGACCCGTGAAGAGCACGAGCGGGCTCGCCGCGAGCCCCATCGCGAGGGAGCCCAGGCCCATCACCGCCCCGCCCGCGGTGATGACCCGGCGCGGGCCGAGGCTGTCGATGAGGACGCCGCCCGGCACCATGAAGCCCGCGTAGGAGTAGAAGTACATCGCGGAGAGCAGGCCCAGCTCGGTGCCGGTCATGCCGAAGGCCTGCATCAGGTCCTTCGCGATGACGCCGGGCGCCGCCCGGTGCAGGAACGCGATCAGGAAGACCAGGGCGGGGATGCCCCACATCCGCCAGCGCTGTCCCCGGTCGGCGGCCATCGCTCAGCGGGTCCAGAACCCGGCCGGATCGCACTCGCGCACGATGGCCAGCTCGGCCGGGGTCGGCGTCGGGGTCGGTCCGACGTCGGCCGCGGCCGCGAGGTCGAACCCGGTGGCGGCGCGCACGCTCTCCACGCTCTGCCCCGGGTGGTACGAGGCCAGGTACATCGCGCACGTGGCCGCATCGAAGCGGAAGACGCCGAGCGTGGTGACGACCGCCGCGGGCCCGCCGCCGGCGAGGCCGACGCGCTCGCGCCAGCCGGGGCCGTCGCCGAAGCCGGGCGAGGTGATGAAGTCCACGCGCTCCCGGAAGCGGTGCTTCTCCTGCGGCATGATGACCACGAAGCGGCGGGCCAGGCTCGCGATGTCGGCCCCGCCGCCGCTGCCGGGCAGCCGGACCTTCGGCCGATGCCAGTCGCCGATGTACGAGGTGTTCAGGTTGCCGAATCGGTCGATCTCGGCTCCCCCGATGAAGCCCAGGTCCACCAGACCCTGCTGGAGCAAGGCCATGATCTCGATGGTGCCCGTGCACCAGAGCGCGCCCGAGATGTTGGGCGGGTCGCTCATGGTCAAGAGCGTCTCGGGCGACGGCTGATCGCGGACGATTCCGTTCTCGAAGAGGCCGACCGCGCCGGGGGCGTGCGTCCGCTTGGCGTACGCGAAGGCGATGAGGGGCAAGCGCATGCCGACGAACACGACGTCGTCGTCACGGATCTCACGCGCGGCGGCGATGACCATGAGCTCGCGATCCGTGAAGCCCGACTCTCGCGGCTCTTTCATCGCCCGTCGTGGGGGAGGGTTCGTCCGAGCATCCCGGTCGAGGATTTCTGGCCGGTCATTGCCTGCGACGACCGGACGTGCCGCCCCAGGAGCAGGATTGCGCGGGCCAAGCCCGCGCGCGAACGAAGATTACTCAGACACGCTCCTGGACTGGCGGCGGACGCCGGCGGTCTCGTCCACGTGCGCCCTGGCGAGATGCTCCTGGAACGGAAGCCACCGGCTCGCTCCGCGCGGGCCGTGCCGGACGAGGAGATCCGGGCCCCTGCCTTCCTGGAGCATGTGGATGGGTGCGCCGCGGATCGAGAGCTCGCGCGCCATCGGCATCGTGCTGCGGAGCTTAGCACACCGCCCGCGGCGGCTGACCGCGGGGGCTAGCGGCCGCGCAGCTTCGGGTCGAGCGCGTCGCGCAGGGAGTCGCCGAAGAGGCTGAAGCCGAAGACGGCCAGGCTGATGGCGACCCCGGGGAACAGGCCGATCCACGGAGCCTTCTCGGCGTACGCCGGCGCCGAGCCGGAGAGCATCAGCCCCCACGACGGCGTCGGCTCCGCGGCGCCGAGGCCCAGGTAGGAGAGCGCGGCCTCGGCGAGGATCGCGGTGCCGAGCTGCGCGGTGAGCATGATCAGGTAGGGCGCGAGCACGTTGGGCAGGATGTGCTGCGCCACCACGCGCGCGTGCGAGGCCCCGAGGCCGTGGGCCGCTTCCACGTACTGGTTCTGCTTGATCGAGAGCGCGGTGGCCCGCACCACCCGGGCCGCCCGCGGGATGATCGGGATGGACACCGCGATCACCACGTTGGGCACCGCCGGGCCCAGGATCGAGGCCACCGCGAGGGCCAGGATCAGCTGGGGGAACGCGAGCAGGATGTCCATCATCCGCTCGAGCAGGAGATCGGCGGTCCCGCCGCAGTAGGCGCTCACGACGCCCAGCGTGGCGCCGATCGAGCAGCCGGCGAGCGAGGCGGCGAAGCCGACGAACAGGGCGATGCGCGCCCCGTACATGACTCGGCTCAGCACGTCACGCCCGAACTCGTCGGTTCCGAACCAGTGCTCGGCGACGGGCCGCACGAACTGGGCCGCATAGTCGGGCTGGTAGGGATCGTAGGGCGCCAGCCAGGGGGCGGTGAGCGCGACGACCAGCATGGCCAGGATGATGAAGGCGCCGACCGCGCCCAGCGGCTGGGTGCGGACGAAGGTCACCACGTGGCCGAGCCAGCCGAGCCGCGGGGCCAGGGGCGCCGAAGCCGCCGTCTCGATCAGCGAGACGTCGACGCTCATCTCAGTGGTAGCGGATGCGCGGGTCGAGCCACGCGTAGGCCAGGTCGATCAGGAGGTTCACGATCACGAAGCAGAAGGCGATGAGGAAGACCAGGGCCTGCACCACCGGGTAGTCGCGGTGGGCCACCGCGTCCACCACGAAGCGGCCGACCCCGTTCAGGGTGAAGACGGTCTCGGTGACCACGAGGCCGCCGATGAGGAAGGCGAACTCGGTCCCGATCAGCGTGATCACCGGGAGCATCGCATTCTTGAGCGCGTGGCGGATCACCACCGCGCGCTCGCGCAGCCCCTTGGCCCACGCGGTGCGGATGTAGTCCTCGCGCAGCACCTCCAGCACCGTCGAGCGCGTCATGCGTGTCGTGACCGCGGCGTACCGGTAGCCCACCGTGACCACGGGCCAGACCAGCTGCTGGAAGTTCGCCCAGGGGTCCACCCAGGGCGGCGTGAACTCGAGCGGCGGCCCCCAGCCGAAGTAGATGACCAGGAAGAGGATGACGAGGATGCCGACCCAGAACGACGGGATCGCCTGGCCCCCGATGCTGCCCACCCGGATGACGTAGTCGACCCAGGTGTCCTGGCGCACGGCCGCGAGCATGCCGAGCGGGATGGCCAGCAGCACCGAGACGATCGTGGCCAGGATCGCCACCTCCAGGCTCAGGGGCAGGCGGATCAGCACCTCCTCGATCACCGGCTGCCCCGTCCAGAGGGACTTGCCGAAGTCGAGCCGCAGCACGCCCCACAGCCACTGGGCGAACTGCACCGGGATCGACTGGTCCAGCCCGAGCTGGTGGCGCATGGCCGCGAGCTGCTGCGGATCGATGCGCCCGGTCTGGTCTCCGCCCAGTATCAGCAGGGTCACGTCCCCCGGGATCACGCGCATGATGACGAACACCACCGCGGCAACCCCGAAGAGCGTGGGGATGATCAGCAGGAGGCGCTTGGTGAGATAGGTGCGCACACCCCGGCCTCAGTCCTCCGAGAGCCAGACGTCCTGCAGCTTCTGGTTCGTGTAGTGGTTGGGCGGCGCGATGTAGTTCTTCACCTTGGTCCAGTGGACCAGGTTCCGCGACCACCAGAGACCCGGCATGGAGTAGGCGTTCTCCAGCACCCGCTGCTCCATCCGGGTGATGAGCTTCTTGCGCTCGGCCGGATCGAGCGACCGGGCCTGGCGGGAGAACAGATCGTCGACCTGCGGATCCGAGAAGCGGCCCCAGTTCTGGGTGCTCCCGGTCGCGTAGCGGCCGAGGAACTGGTCGGGATCGTCCGAGAACTCGACGGTCGGCGCCACGATCAGCTCGAAGTTGCCGGTGTCCTGGCCGTCCGAGAACCAGGCCGCCGTCTCGAGCGGCCGGTTCTCCACCTCGATCCCGACCTTCTTCCACTCCCCGATCAGGAACACCGCGAAGTCCTGGTAGGGCAGCTTCACGTTGCGGTTCTTGAGCACGAC
>Ga0209998_10000022_pt1 | contig 70281 bp, 72 predicted proteins | sample EndophyteCoNSPM_FD_187576 | JGI IMG/M metagenome (GOLD analysis project Ga0209998, IMG submission 187576) | Arabidopsis thaliana rhizosphere microbial communities from the Joint Genome Institute, USA, that affect carbon cycling - Endophyte Co-N... | ecosystem: Host-associated > Plants > Roots >... | reverse complement strand
ACATCCACGCCCCGCGGTGGGTCGTGGGCGCGGCCGGCCTCGCCTTCGTCCTCGCGGGGATCGCGGTCGCCGCCGGACCGGCCGACGGTCGCCCCACCACGGCGAGCGCGCCGGGCACGTGGCGAAGCAGCCTGCTGGGCGGCGCGATCGTCGGCCTGATGGCGGTCGCCCCCAACTGGATCGCGTTCGGGCCGGGCGAGCGGCGCTTCGGCGGCATGCTGGGTCTACCGTTCCTCGCCGTCTCCTCGGCCGTGAGCGAGACGACGGGACGCGTCGCCTTCGGGATCGGCGCGGTGCTGCTCGACGTCGTCTTCGTGTGGATCGTGGTCCGCGGGCTTCGCGCCGCGCTCGCGCGCCGGGCCGCGGCCCGGAGCTGATCCCGGGGGACCCGTCCGCCTCAGACGCCGGTGCCGAAGCCTCCCGCGCTTCGCACCGTGTTGGCCTCGCCCATGTGGCCCGCCGCGTGGAACAGCGCGATGTTGCTCAGGACCAGCGCGCGCGAGCGGCCGGGCAGCATCTTGGCCAGCGTCTCGGTCCGCACTCCGAAGGCCCCGGCCGCCGCCGCTCCCTCCACCCGGTCCGCCGCGACCGTCCCGTCCCAGTCCGTCGGCGTGAAGCCGGAGATCACGTCGCGCGTGCGGAGGCCGACCGCGTCGCGATAGGCGCGCAGGGCGCCCAGGTCGATCTGCCGGGTGAGATCGCTGACCTCGGCGCTGGTCATGCCGATGCCGAAGTCGGGACGGCCGATCCCGAGGCGCCGCTTCCACGAGTCGTCGAGCACCGGGCCGCCGCCGGCCAGGACCTGGTTCACCATGATGTCCTCGGCGCGCGCGATGTGCCACAGGAGCCACGCGAGCGAGTTGAGGTCCTCGCGGGGCCGGACGCGCATCTGCTCGTCGGTCACTCCGCCGAAGGTCCGCTCCGCGCTCGACATCTTGTTGCCGCCGACCGCGGCCGAGTGCACCGCGGCGTGCTGGTCCAGGAACAGGTCGCGCAGGTTCATCGAGATCTCTCCTCAGATCGAGACGTGGCCGCCGTCGACGAAGAGCGAGGCGCCGGTGACGTACGAGGCGTCGTCGGAGGCCAGGAACAGGATGCACGCCGCGACCTCCGCGGGGGTCCCCGGCCGCTTGAGCATGGTGCCGCGCCCGAACTCGGTCCGAAACTCCTCCGCGCTCTTGCCTGCGTCGGCAGCCCGGCGCTCGTGGAAGCGCGTGAAGATCGGGCCGGGGCAGACCGCGTTGACCCGGATGCCCTCGGCCGCGTGATCGAGCGCCATGGCCCGGGTGAGTCCGGCCACCGCGGCCTTGGTGGTGTCGTACTGCACCATGCGCCCCCCGGCTACCACCGCGCGAATCGATGCCACGTTGACGATGCTGCCGCCCCCCGCCTCGCGCATGAACGGGATCGCGGCCTTGGCGCAGAACGCGTAGCCCTTGACGTTCACGCCGAGGATCGCGTCCCAGCTCGCCTCGCTCGCTTCCACCACCGTCTGATACAGACGCATGCCCGCGTTGTTGACCAGGATGTCGAGACGGCCCAGCTCCTGCCGCGCCGCCTGGACGAACGCCGCGCACTCGGCCTCGCGCGCCGCGTGCATCTCGCGGAAGATCGCGCGGCCGCCGGTCGCCCCGATCTCGGCCGCGACCACGCGGCCCCGCTCCGCGTCGACGTCCGCGATGGCCACGTGCGCGCCTTCCTCCGCGAAGCGCCGCGCGGTGGCCTCGCCGATGCCGGAGGCGCCGCCGGTGATCGCCGCCACCTTGCCGCTGAGCCGGCCCATCCGGTCGCCCTCAGCGCGCGAGGGCCGAGCGCATGACCGCCAGCCCTATCCGCAGGCCGACCGGCAGCCCGGCCTCGTTCATCTCGAACTCGGGCGCGTGGTGCGGCCGCGCGGCGCCGCTCGCCGATCCGATGCCGACCCGGAAGTAGCACCCCGGCCTCTCGCGCAGGAACAGGCTCATGTCGTCGCTCGCCATGACCACCCGTCCCTCGGTCACCGAGTCGGCGCCGACCTCCCGGCTGGCGCACTCGCGCACGAAGGCGCTCTCGCGCGGATGGTTCACCACCGCGGGGCACGAGCCGCCGTCGAGCCGCAGGTCCGCCTCGGCCCGATAGGCCCTCGCGATGTCGGTCACGAAGGCCCCGAGACGGGAGACCAGGTGATCTCGCACCGACGGCTCGAACGCCCGGATCGTGCCCTTCATGATCGCCCGGTCGGGCAGGATGTTGCCTTTCGTGCCGGCCACGATCTGTCCGACCGTCAGCACCGCGGTCTCCTGAGCCGGGATCTCGCGCGACACGATGCTCTGCATGCCGAGCAGGATGTTCGCGGCCGCGGTGATCGGATCGATGGACAGATGCGGCATCGCCCCGTGGCCGCCGGTGCCGCGCACCTCGACGCTGAAGGCGTCGGCCGACGCCATCGACGGCCCGGGCCGCACCTGGACCTGGCCCACCCGCTGCTGGGTCGTGAGATGCAGCCCATAGACCTCGTCGACGTGCGGGTCCTCGAGCGCGCCCGCCTCGATCATGGGCCGGGCGCCGCCCAGCACCTCCTCGGCGGGCTGGAAGATGAAGACGGCCGTGCCGGGAACGTCGTCGCGCCGCTCGGCCATGATCTCGGCGAGGGTGATCGCGATCGCGGTGTGCCCGTCATGTCCGCACGCGTGCATGACGCCCGGCGTCCCGGAGACGAAGGGCGCGTCGAGCAGCTCGGTCAGCGGCAGCGCGTCGATGTCGGCGCGCCAGGCGACGGTGCGACCCGGCCGGTCGCCGTGCAGCACGCCCACCACCCCGGTCCCGCCGACGCCGGTCCGGACGTCGAGCCGGGCCGCGTGCAGCCGCTCCGCGATGATCTCGGCGGTGCGGGTCTCCTGATGGCTCAGCTCGGGATGCCGGTGGAAATCGCGGCGCAGCGCGAGCAGGCCGTCGCCGCGCCGGCCCACCTCGTCCTTCCACTCCGGACGCGTCTTGCTCATCGTCGTGCTCGTCCCCCTCGCGGAAATTTTGCGCGGTCCCGATGCTGCTCTGCCGTGCGCCTCGCTGTCAACCGTCCCATTCGTTACCCACATTGCCCCCGGCCCTGGCCAACCTGTGGCTCCCAACCTGGGCACGGTTCGCATCCGCCGCTCGCTTTCCGATGGTTTACCGGGTGGCCCGCCCCTTGCTCTCCACTGACCCTCATGGACAAGAGACAGCGTAGCCGCCGACACCACTCCCGCAAAGATGTCTCGTGGACGGCCTGGGTCAAGGTCGGAAGCCGCCGACTCCGTTGCCACACCGTGGATCTCAGCGCCAACGGCACGAAGCTGAAGCCGCGGGCCGAGATGGCGCCGGGCACCGCCGTCGAGCTGCAGCTTCAGCCGCCGGACGGGCATCCGGTCAACGTGGCCGGCCTGGTCTGGCGCCTCGACACGGATGGCATGGCCGTGATGTTCCTCCGCAACATTCCCGTGCAGTTCACCACGTCCGGGACGCGGCCCGAGAACGGGCGCCGAGGCTGGCGCTAGGCTCCCGCGTCTCGCGGGCGTGAGCCAGCCGCCCGCGCGGCGCCGCCGGCTCACCGCTCCGGGCAGCACTCGCCGTGCCGCGTCGGCCGCGGGACGTCGAGTCCGGGATTGCGATCGAAGAAGCCCGACGGCTTGAGCGTGAAGCCGATGGGCACCACCGGCATCACCGGCCAGTCCTCGGGACGGACCACGTGGTGCGCCCCGAAGGTGTACCAGACCACCACGTCGGTGTTCTCCAGCGGCGCATCGTCCTGCACGTAGCTCGGCAGGCCGGCGCCTCCCGGGTGCTGGTTCGGGTATTCCCCCGCCGCGTAGCGCTCGCGCGGATCGTAGCGGGTGACCCACAGATGCCGCGTCATGAATCCGGCGCGGCGGGTGACCGAGGCGTCGGGCCCCGCGAACGGGCGCACGTTCTCGCCGGGCATCAGCTTGTAGCCGACCGGCTCGCCCATCCGGTTGCGCGCCGAGGGGTTCACGATCTTCCAGAAGCGCCCGGCGAGCGGATCCGCCAGCCGCTGGGCCGAGGCTTCCGACGACAGCAGCGTGGCCTCCGCGTGGAAGGCGTTGTGGTGCGGGTTGTCGGGGCCGGGCGGATCGGCCACCGTGTTGATCTCGTAGACCGAGTTGTCGGGTCCGTCCACCATCATGTCGAGGCGGGCGCAGAAGAAGTGCTGGTGGATCGGTCCGTACACACCGGGGGCGACCATCTCGCCCCAGCGCGGCCGGTCACCGGGCCGCTCGGCGCCGTTGGAGATGACGCCGGTGAGCTTGACCTCGAGCTGGATGGCCCCGTCCTGGCCGAAGTACCAGTAGAAGCCGTACTCGTAGTTGCCGACGGTGGAGATGGACGAGACGACCAGCCGCCGGGCGCGCCGCACCTCGGTCGTGCCCAGTCGCCAGTCGAAGTGCTTCCAGAGGATGCCGGCGTCCTCCTCGTGGATGCAGATCGCGTTCGGCAGCGGGACCGCGCGCCCGCGGCTGTCGTTCACCACCGCGTCGAGATAGCGGATCTCGCCCAGGCAGTCGCACCCGTTCTCGAGCGCGTTGGCCAGGGTGCCGATGCCGTACTCGCCCACGTCGAAGGCGTTGCGGTGGAAGTAGGTCGGCCGCGGGTCGCCGTAGGGCACCACCATGTCCGCGACCGAGGCGCGATAGAGCACGGGACGCTCCCGGCCGCCGTCCTCGTAGGTGACGGTGTGGAGCACGAGGCCTTCGCGGGGCGTGAATCCGATCCGCATGCGCCACTTCTGCCAGCTCAGCTCGTGGCCCTCCAGCGCGAAGCTCGGGCCTTCGGGCTGACGGATCTCGATCGGCTTGAGCCCGGTGCGGAGGCCCGCGGCTTCCGGGGAGTAGCCGGCGTCCTCGGGAGGCAGCGGAATCACCCCGCCGTCCACGACCTCGAGCACGGTCATCGCGTTGAGGTCCACCACCGTGAGCAGGTTCGCCACCGGCCGCGCGTAGCCGTTGTCCTGCGGATGGCGCCGCACCCAGGTGAGCGCGCGCACCAGCCGCCGGCCCTCGTCGGCCGGGAAGCCGAAGTGGCCCGCCGACCAGCTGTCCACCATGGCCAGGCTCAGGTCGGTGACGCCGCGCTTGCGCATGGCCTCCTGCCAGCGTGGGTCGGCACGCACCGCGGCCTCGCAGTCCACGAACTCGTCGAGGACGATCGCGGGCTGGGCGCCGGGCACGTGCTCCCACGAGACCACGCGGCCGTCGGACAGCGAGACGGTGGCCTCGTAGGTCTTGCCCTCGGCGCGGTCCACCACCACCACGCAGGCGGTCCGCTCCACCGCGTCGCCGGGCCGATGACCCAGCACGACCTTCTTGGCCGGCTCGTGCAGCATGGAGAAGATCACGCGCACGCGCGGGCCCAGCGCGCGCGCCTCGCGCAGGATCTCCCACGCCCGCTCGATCTCGGAGGCGCTCAAGGGGTCGAGCGGATGGGTGGGTCGCGTGGTCTCGACGGTGGACGATGCCATGCCGGGTCTCCTGTCTACCGTGTCGGAGGCAGCTCGCGAATGGCGCGGATCTCGATCGAGTGGCCGCCCACCCGCAGCAGTGGGTGATCGAGCGCGATGGCCCGCGCCTCGTCCAGGCTCGCCGCGTCCACGATGGTGTAGCCGCCCAGCTGCTCCTTGGTCTCCGCGAACGGGCCGTCGGTCGCGACCGGCTTGCCGTTCCGCATCCGCACCGTGGTGGCGGTGCCCGCGGGCAGCAGCGGGTCGCCGGCCAGGAAGATGCCGCGCGCCCGCAGGTCCTCGGAGCGGTCGACCGCCTGCTGCCGGATCGCCGCGCGCTCCTCCTCGGGCTTGCCGTTCCACCACTGCTCGTCCCGGTACATCAGCAGCATGTAGCGCATCAGCGCAGCCTATCATTCCCGCGGGCGGCCTGCAGGAGATGGAGCCGGCCGCCCCGGACGACACGGGCCGGCCGGGCCGGAGGCGGCGGGCCTGTCGATTCCGCGCTTCCGGAACGACCAGGTATGACCGTACCCATCCGATCCGCCGCGAGGAGACGCCCATGAGGTACATCTGCCTGGTCTATCTTGTCGAGAAGGAGATGGACGCCATGACCAAGACGCAGGCCGACACCTGCACCGAGGAGAGCCTCGCCTACGACGCCGCGCTGCGGAAGACCGGGCATCTGATCGCGGCCCACGCGCTCCAGCCGGTGGCGGCGGCCACCACCATCCGCGTGCGCAACGGCAAGCTGTCCACCACCGACGGCCCCTTCGCCGAGACCAAGGAGCAGCTGGGCGGGTTCCTGCTCATCGAGGCCCGCGACCTCAACGAGGCGCTGCAGGTGGCCTCGCGGATTCCCATGGCGAGCCGCGGCAGCATCGAGGTTCGCCCCATCAAGGAGATCGCGCGATGAAGTTCCTCTTCACGATCTTTCACGACGAGCAAGCGCTGGACGACATGCCGGAGCCGGAGATGCAGGCGCTGGTGGACGCGGCCCTCGACTACGACGAGGAGATCCGGCGCAGCGGCCACTACATCGTCTCGAATGCCTTGCAGCGCGCGCGGACCGCCCGGACCCTGCGGGTGCGCGGGGGCAAGGTCTCCGTCACCGACGGGCCCTTCGCGGAGACCAAGGAGCAGCTCGGCGGCTTCTTCCTCATCGAGGCCCGGGACATGGACGAGGCGTGCGCGGTGGCCGCCCGCTTTCCGCCCGCGCGCATCGGGATCATCGAGGTGCGGCCGGTCCTCGAGCTGCGGCATTCCTAGCCGCGCCGGCGCGCCGTCGTGACCGAGGACTCGGCCGACCGCGCCCGCGAGGCCGTCGACGCGGTCTATCGCGCCGACGGCCGCCGCGTGCTGGCCACCCTGATCCGCCTCCTCGGCGACTTCGACCTCGCCGAGGAGGCGCTGCACGAGGCCTTCGCCGCCGCGGTGGAGCAGTGGCCGCGCGAGGGCACGCCCGCCAACCCGCGGGCCTGGCTGGTCTCGGCGGGCCGCTTCAAGGCCATCGACGCCATGCGCCGCCGCGCGCGGTTCGACGCCTCCCAGGCCGAGCTGGCCGAGCGGCTGGAGGCGCAGACCGCGGTCCCCCGGCCGGGCGAGGCCGAGGACATCGAGGACGACCGGCTGCGCTTGATCTTCACCTGCTGTCATCCCGCCTTGACACCGGACGCCCAGGTGGCCCTCACCCTGCGGGAAGTCTGCGGCCTCACCACCGAGGAGATCGCGCGCGCGTTCCTCACCGCCCCGCCCACGCTGGCCCAGCGCATCGTCCGCGCCAAGGCGAAGATCCGCGACGCGCGCATTCCCTACGAGGTGCCGGCGCGGACCGAGCTGCCGGAGCGGCTCGACACCGTCCTGCACGTGATCTACCTGGTCTTCAACGAGGGCTACTCGGCCTCGTCGGGCGAGTCGCTGACCCGGGCCGATCTCTCCGGTGAGGCGATCCGCCTCGGGCGCCTGCTGGTCGACCTGCTGCCGGAGCCCGAGGCCATGGGCCTGCTCGCCTTGATGCTGCTGCACGAGTCGCGGCGCCCCGCGCGGACTTCGCCGGCCGGCGAGGTGGTCCTCCTGGACGACCAGGACCGCGCGCTGTGGAATCGCGGGCAGATCGACGAGGGCGCGCGGCTGGTGGAGCGCGCGCTCGCGTCGCGCCGGATCGGCCCGTACACGCTGCAGGCCGCGATCGCGGGCGTGCACGCGGCCGCCCCCACCGCCGCCGACACCGACTGGGCGCAGATCGTCGGGCTGTACGACGTGCTCGTGCGCGCCGAGCCGTCGCCGGTGGTCGAGCTCAATCGCGCGGCCGCGGTGGCGATGCGCGACGGGTCCTCCGCCGGCCTGGCCCTGATCGACGCGATCCTCGCGCGCGGCGACCTCGCCGACTACCCCCTCGCCCACTCGGCGCGAGCCGAGCTGTGCCGCCGGCTCGGGCGGACCGCGGACGCGCGCGCATCCTACGCGCGCGCGCTCGCGCTGACGCGGCAGGAGCCCCAGCGCCGCTTCCTCGAGCGACGGCTGGCCGAACTGCTGGACTGAGCCGGAGCGATCTGGCAGGATCGCCCGGAGAGCCGACCGATGCGCATGCCGCTCGAAGACGTGAAGGTCCTGGATCTGAGCCACGCCCTCGCCGGCCCCTTCTGCTCCACCATGCTGGGCGACTTCGGCGCGGACGTCATCAAGCTCGAGCCGAAGGGGGCCGGTGACATCTCCCGCGCCTGGGGGCCGCCGCTGCCGGGCGGCGAGACGTCCTACTTCGTGAGCCTGCACCGCAACAAGAAGGGCATCGAGGTCGACCTCAAGCATCCGGAAGGCAAGAGTCTCTTCTTTCAGCTGATGGAGCGATGCGACGTGGTGCTCGAGAACTACCGCGTCGGCGCGCTGAACCGGCTCGGCCTCGGTTACGAGGCCGCCAAGGCCCGCAATCCCGGCATCATCTATTGCTCGGTCTCCGGCTTCGGCCAGGACGGGCCCTACCGCGATCGCGCCGCCCTCGACCTTATCGTGCAATCCGAGAGCGGAATGATCAGCACCACCGGGGAGCCGGGCGGCCACGGCGTGCGCTGCGGCGTCTCGATCGCCGACATGACCGCCGGCATGTACGCCGCCTTCGGCATCATGCTGGCCTTGCGCGTGAAGGAGCGGACGGGCCGCGGCCAGGCCATCGACGTCTCCATGCTGGAGGGCCAGCTCTCGCTGCTCGGTAGCATGATCGGCGCGTACTTCGCGGACGGGGAAGTGCCGCTCCCGATGGGCACGGCCTACAAGGCGCTCCTGCCCTACCAGACCTTCCGCACGAAGACGCGCGACCTCGCCCTGGCCGTCGGCAGCGAGAAGCTGTGGAAGGTGTTCTGTCCGGCCATCGGCTGCCCGGAGCTGACCGACGATCCGCGCTATCGCACCAACGCCGACCGCGCCCGCAACCGCGACACCCTGATCGCCCGGCTGCAGGCGGTGTTCCTGACGCGCCCCTACGAAGAGTGGGAGCCGCTGCTGCTCGCCCAGGGCATCCCGATGGGGGCGATCAACAGCATCCCGCAGGTCGTCGAGCACCCGCAGGTGATCGCGCGCGGGACGCTGGTCGAGACGACGCATCCCCGCGCGGGGACGGTGCGCATGGTCGGCGCGCCGGTGCGTCTGTCCGAGACCCCGGGCGCGGTGCGCACGCCCGCGCCGATGCTCGGCGAGCACACCGACGCGGTGCTGCGCGAGCTGCTGGGCCTCGACCACCGGGCCATCGCGGCGCTTCGCGAGGCCGGCGCGATCGGTCCGAAGCGCTGAGCGCCGTCCCACCACCCGAGACCGAGGAGACCACGATGAACGGTGCCGAGAGCCTGGCGCGGACGCTGGTGGCCGGCGGAGTCAACGTGTGCTTCACCAACCCCGGCACGTCGGAGATGCACTTCGTGGCCGCGCTGGACAAGGTCGACGGCATCCGGTGCGTGCTCGGCCTCTTCGAGGGCGTGGTCACCGGCGCCGCCGACGGCTACTGGCGCATGGCGGAGCGGCCGGCGGCGACCCTGCTGCACCTGGGGCCCGGTCTCGGCAACGGGCTCGCGAATCTGCACAACGCGCGCAAGGCCAGCTCCGGCATCGTCAACATCGTGGGCGAGCACGCGACCTACCACATCAAGCACGACGCGCCGCTGACCTCGGACATCGAGGGCATCGCGCGCCCGGTCTCGGGCTGGGTGCGCACCTCGCCGAGCGCGCGCGCCGTCGCGGCCGACGGCGCCGCCGCCATCGCGGCGGCCCGCACCGCGCCCGGCCAGGTCGCCACCCTGATCCTCCCCGCCGACACCGCATGGAACGAGGCCGACGGCGTCGCGCCGGCGCCCGCGGTGGGGCCGCCGGCTCCGGTCGGCGCCGAGACGATCGAGCGCTGCGCGGCCGCACTCCGCACCGGCGAGCCCGCGATGCTCATGCTGACCGGCCTGGCCGTGCGCGAGCGTGGGCTCGCCCTGGCCGCGCGCATCGCCAGCGCCACCGGCGCGCGGCTCATCGCGCAGGGCTCGAACGCGCGCATCCAGCGCGGGGCCGGCCGCGTGCCGATCGAGCGGCTCCCGTATCCGGTCGACCAGGCCCTCGGCGTACTGAAGGCCGTCCGCCACCTGATCCTCGTCGGCGCCAAGGCGCCGGTGGCGTTCTTCGCCTACCCGGACAAGCCGAGCGTGCTCACGCCCGACGGCTGCCAGATCCACCGGCTCTCGACGCTCGCCGAGGACTCGATCGGGGCGCTCGAGGCGCTGGCCGAGGCGGTGGGCGCGAAGAAGAACGGCGAGGTGGTGCAGCAGCCGGGCCGCCCTGCGCCACCTACCGGCGCGCTCACCCCCGATACCCTGGCCGCCGCGCTCGGTGCGCTGCTGCCCGAGGGCGCCATCGTCGCCGACGAGTCGGTGACCAGCGGCCGCGGCTTCTTCAAGGCGACCGCGGGCGCGCCGCCGCACGACTGGATGAACAACATGGGCGGCTCCATCGGCCTGGGCCTGCCGCTGGCCACCGGCGCCGCGGTCGCCTGCCCTGATCGAAAAGTCATCTGCCTGGAGGGCGACGGCAGCGGCATGTACACGCTGCAGGCGCTCTGGACGCAGGCCCGCGAGGGCCTCGACGTCACCACCGTGATCTTCGCCAACCGCACCTACGCCATCCTGCGCCACGAGCTGTCCGGCGTGCGGGCGGGAACCCCGGGTCCCAAGGCGGCCGACATGCTCGACATCGGCCGGCCCGACCTCGACTGGGTGGCGATGGCGCGCGGCATGGGCGTGCCGGCCGGCCGCGCCACGACCGCCGAGGAGTTCAGCAAGCAATTCGCGGCCGGGCTCGCCACGCCCGGCCCGTACCTCGTGGAGGCCGTCCTGTGAAGAAAGAGATCGTGCGCGTCGCGGTGGAGCGTCCCAATCCGAACCTGTCGCTCGCCACGAAGTTCGGCAACCTCGTGTTCGTGTCGGGCCAGACCGGCCGGCATCCGACGACCGGCGAGGTGGGGAAGGACATCCGGGAGCAGACCCGCAACACGCTCGAGCGGATCCGGGTGATCCTGACCGCCGCGGGAACCTCGCTGGACCAGGTGCTGAGCGCGATGGTCCACCTCACCCGCCGCGACGACCTGGCCGCCTACAACGAGGAGTACGCGAAGTACTTCCCGACCGACAAGCCGGCGCGCACCACCGTGACCGTGGCCTCGCTGAACTCGCCCGACCTGCTGATCGAGATCACGGTCGTCGCGGGCATCCCGGACTGAGGCGATCGAGCCTCGGGTTGACGGCCACCGCTGGCTTGGTCATATTGCGGGACACGAGGTCGGAATGCCGGTACCGCCCAAGACCCAGTACGCGAAGAGCGGCGATGTCCACGTCGCGTACCAGGTGACGGGCGCCGGACCGCTCGACCTCGTCTTCGTCCCAGGCTTCGTGTCGCACCTCGAGTACCAGTGGGAGCATCCGTGGTCGGCCCACTTCTTCGAACGGCTCGGATCCTTCTCGCGTCTGATCCGATTCGACAAACGCGGCACCGGGCTATCGGACCGGGTCGGCGGCATCCCGACGCTCGAGGAGCGCATGGACGACGTGCGTGCGGTCATGGACGCGGTGGGATCGGAGCGAGCCGCCCTCTTCGGAGCCTCGGAGGGCGGCCCGATGTCAGTGCTTTTCGCGGCGACCTATCCCGAGCGCACCTCGGCGCTCGTGCTGTATGGCTCGTATGCCCGCCGGTCCTGGGCGCCCGACCATGCCTGTGGACATACGGAGCAGGAATGGCAGGCGATGATCGATGCCATCGAGATGGGATGGGGCGAGGCTCGGAGCCCGGACCTCCGCGCCCCGAGCGCGGCCGACAACCAGAGCTACCGCCAGTGGTGGGCCACGTATCAACGTCTGGCTGCGAGCCCGGGCGCTGCGGTGGCGGTGATGCAGATGAACAAGGAGATCGACGTCCGGGCCATCCTGCCCGCCGTCCGCGTACCGACCCTCGTGCTCCATCGGGCTCAGGATCGGATGATCAGCGTCGAGCAGGCCCGCTACCTGGTCGAACACATCCCCGGAGCGAGGTTGGTCGAGCTCGCGGGGGCAGACCACGCGCCGTGGGTCGAGGATACCGGCACCCTCCTGGACGAGGTCGAGGAATTCCTGACGGGAGCGAGACGCGCGCCCGAGTCGGACCGCATTCTCGCCACGGTACTCTTCACCGACATCGTGGGCTCTACCGAGCGAGCGGCCGCGCTGGGGGACCGGCAGTGGCGCGACGTCCTCGGCACCTACTACGCGGTTGCGCGCCGGGAGCTCGCCCGCTTCCGGGGCCGTGAAGTGGACACGGCCGGCGACGGTATCTTCGCTACCTTCGATGGACCGGCGCGTGGGATCCGATGCGCGGCCAGCATCGCGAACAATGTAAAGACGTTGGGACTCGAAATCCGAGCCGGTCTCCACACCGGTGAGTGCGAAGTCATCGGGGAGAAGGTCGGCGGCATCGCCGTCCACATCGGCGCGCGCGTGGTCGCGGAGGCCCGGGCCGGGGAGATCCTCGTGTCCGGGACCGTGAAGGACCTGGTCGCGGGATCGGGCCTGTCGTTCGAGGAGCGTGGAGTACACACCCTCAAGGGCCTTCCGGGCACCTGGCCGCTCTACGCGGTCACCCCGTAAGCCGCCTCGCCGTCGCGGACACCTCGCTCGAGAACGTGATGGGCGCGATGGGCGGCTAGCGCTCGGTTCCCCGGCTCCACGCCACGCCGGCGCGGCGCCCGATCAGCACCAGGGCCGCCACCGCGACCAGGCCTGAGCCGCCGCCCAGCGCGCAGGCCGCGCGCACCCCGAGGCGCTCGGCGAGCGCGCCGATCAGCAGCGAGCCGAACGGGGTCATGCCCGCGTTGGCGAGCGCGTAGAGACCCATCACCCGCCCCCGCAGCGCATCCGGGGTGTCCAGCTGCAGCGTGGTGTTGCAGCCGGTGGAGAAGACGATCTGGCAGCCGCCGAGGATAACCAGCAGCGCCGCGGCCGCCGCGAAGTGTGAGACCAGGCCCAGCGTGGCGGTGCCCGCGCTGAGGATCGCGGCGGCCGCGGCGAGCGACCAGAGCGCCGGACGCCCGCGACGGAAGAGCGTCAGCGTGATCCCGGCGGCCACCGCGCCGGCGCCGAGCGAGGACATCAGCAGGCCGAAGCCGTGCGCGCCCTCGCCGAGCACGTCGCGGGCGATCAGCGGCACCACCACGTTGAAGTTCAGCACCAGGATGCTGACCGCCACCACCATCGAGAGGGTGAAGGCGGCCGACGGCGTCCTCGCCGCGTAATCGAGCGCGCCCCAGATCCCCTGGCGAATGCCGAGCCGCCCGGCCGGATGGGGATCGCCCGGCGTGCGGGTGGCCAGCAGCGCACCCAGGACCGCGACGAAGCTGAGCCCGTTGAGGCAGAAGGCCCAGCCCACGCCGAACCGCGCGATGAGCAGGCCCGCCACCGCGGGGCCCACGATGCGCGCGCCGTTGAAGACCACCGAGTTCAACGCCACCGCGTTGGCGAGATCGGCCCGGCCCACCAGGTCGGTGATGTAGGACTGGCGCGCCGGGATGTCGACCGCGCGTCCCAGGCCGTAGATCAGGGCGAGGGTCGCCACGTGCCAGTAGCGTACCTGCCCGCTCCACACGAGCGCGGCCAGCACGAAGGCCTGCACCATCATCGCGGCCTGGGTCACCAGGATGATGCGCCGTTTGGGGAAGCGATCGCTGAGCGCGCCGCCCACCGGCGAGAGGAGGAGGGTCGGCGTGAACTGCAGCGCGGTCACCACGCCGAGGTGGAACGGGGAGCCGGTCAGCTCCAGCACGAGCCAGGCCTGTCCCACGCTCTGCATCCAGGTGCCGATCAGCGAGACGAGCTGGCCGCTCCAGAACAGCCGGAAGTCACGGTGACGGAGCGCGGCGAGCCGAGCCGGTACCGGCCGCGCGAGCGCGTTCACCGCGGCGCGGCTCAGGGGGCGCGGTCCGCGGCCAGCGCGGCCGCGCGCTCGTGGAGCGCGGGCGTGCCGAGCCGCCCGGCCCACGATGGAAAATCCGGGCGCGGCCCCGTCCACCGCAAGGCATCCACGTCCGCGTCGATCGGCGCGTCGGCGCGCAGGGTCGCGAGCGTGCGGAACAGGAGCGCGTGCTCGCGCTGCTCGGCGAGGGTCGCGGCCAGCCGTGCGGCGCCGCGCACGGAGATTTCCCAGTCACCGGGGCGCTCGGGGATGCCCTCGAGGTGCCGGTAGCGGGCGAGCACCGCGGAGGCGGAAGTGGCACCCCAGCCGGGCAGCCCCGGGTAGCCGTCGGCGGCGTCACCGACCAGGGCGAGCCAGTCGGGGATGGACGCGGGGCGGACCCCGAACTTCTTCTCGACGCCCGACTCGTCGCGCGTCTCGTTGCGCCGCCGGTCGAGCTGGACGACGCGCTCGCCCCGCACGCACTGGGCGAGGTCCTTGTCGGGCGTGCAGATGATGACCTGGTCGACCCGGGAGTCGGCGGCGGACATCTGCGCCGCCGCGGCCAGCGCGTCATCGGCCTCGAGCTCGACCATCGCCCACACCGTGACGCCGAGCGACCGCAGCGCCTCCTCCAGCGGCTCGAACTGGGCGCGGAGGACAGGATCGATGCCCTCGCCCGTCTTGTAGCCGGGCCAGAGCCCGTTCCGGAACGACTCGATCACGTGATCGGTCGCGACGCCGACGTGGGTCGCGCCGCCCTCGAGCATCCAGAGGATCGAGCCCACCACGCCGCGGACTGCGCGCAGCTCGGGCGGCGCGCCCCGGTCGAAGGCGGCGGCCGGCGAGAGGAAGTAGCGGAACAGCTCGTACGTGCCGTCGACCAGGTGCACGATCATCCCGGCAACGATACGCCAGCACGCGGGGCGAACGCGGTAGAATCCATCGCACCATGAAGATCCGCATCGGGGTGGGAGCCGGGGGCGCGGCGCCGACGACCGAGGCGTTCGCCGAGCTGGTGGACGGGCTCGAGACGCTTGGGTTCGACTCGCTGTGGCTCTCGGAAGTGCTGACCGGGCCGGTGGTCGACCCGCTGGTGGGCCTGGCGTGGGCCGCCGCGATCCGCCCGCAGCTGAAGATCGGCACGACCGCACTGCTGCCCGGACGCAACGTGCTGAGGCTCGCGAAGCAGCTGGCGAGTCTGGACCGGCTCTCGGGCGGTCGACTGCTCGTCACCCTGGTGCCCGGATTGACCTACGCGCCCGAGCGCGACGCGATCGGCGTCGAGCCGAAGCAGCGCGGCGCGTTCATCGACGAGGCGCTCCCGCTGCTGCGGCGCCTGTGGGCGGGCGAGACGGTGGATCACGACGGGCCGGCCGGGCGCTTCACGGACGTCCGCCTCGCTCCGCTGCCGGTGCAGCAACCGCTCGAGGTCTGGCTCGGCGGCACCGCGCCGGCCGCGCTCCAGCGCTGCGGCCGGCTGTCCGACGGCTGGCTGCCCTCGCTCTGCACGCCGGCGGAAGCGGCGGCGGGGCGCGAGGTGATCGAGGCGGCGGCCGCGCGCGCCTCCCGCTCGATCAGCCCCGAGCACTTCGGCATGAGTATCGGTTACGCGAGCGCGCCGCTCGACGACGCGGCGGCCCGGGCGCTGGCCGCCCGCCGGCCGCGCGCGCTCGAGTTGACGCCGGTGGGCTATCCCGCCCTCCGCACCACCATCGAGCAGTTCATCGCGGTGGGATCCTCGAAGTTCGTGGTGCGCCCGGTGATCGCGCCACGCTCGTGGCGGGTCGAGCTGGAGGCCCTCGCCGACGCGGTGGGCGACCTGCAGACCTGATTGCGTAAGGGCAGCTTCGGCTTCCGCCCCGATCGCCTCGGTTGCTCACCGCGAAATCTCCTGCGCTTACACGGGGGGTGCTTGACCACGCTCGCCGTCTCGCTCTACGCTCGTCCTCAGGCTGAGACACCCGTTCCCGACACGCCGCGGCACCGGTAGAGGTACCACGATGAACTGCGAAGATGCCCACGAGCTGGCTGCCGCCTCATCCCGCAACATCGGCCTCACCGAGCTGGCCCTGGTCGAAGCGCATCTCAGACAGTGCGCCGCGTGCCGGGAGGCCTCACGGGACCACCAGACTCCGCCGCCCCCCGAACGCGCCGCGTCGCTGGCCGTCGTGCGCGTGCGCCTCGGTGCGCTGCGCGCGTCGGGGCCGGCGCTCAGCGCCCGGGCCGGCGCCGTCGCCGGTGACGCGGCCCGCCACGGCGCGGCGCTCTTCGCGCGCGCCCGGACCGCGCTCGCCGAGACCGCGCGAGCCGGCGCGGGCGCGCTCCGCGTGACGCCCGGCCTGCGCGCTCGCGTCGGCGGCCTGCGCGCTCGCGTCGGCGGCCTGCGCGTCCGGCTCGCCGCATTGCCGACACCGCGGCGGCCGGCCGTCCGCCTGGTGTGGCTCGGGGTCCTCGCGACGCTGGCGGTCTATGCCGGTCACTCCGCGCTCCGGCCGCGTGCCCCGGGCCCGATCGGCACGGGGACGGACGCGCGGCTCGCGCCGCCGGCGCTCGTGGAATCTCCGGCACCATCGCCCGCGCGGCTCGACGTCAAGGCCGCGCCGCCCGCCACGATCGAGAGCAGCACGCCCGCGGTGCCCGAGCGCACCGGGCCGGCCGAGCTGGAGAGCGGGGTCGCCCTCGCCGCCCTCAGCGTCAGCCGACCGGAGCCCGAGGTGCGGCGCGCGCCCGCCCCGCCGGCGCCCCCGAGCACGCCCATCCAGAAGCCCGAGCCGGCCAGGGCCCCGCTGTCGGCGCCGAAGCGGGCGGAGACGGCCAGCCCGGACCTGGCCCCGCGGCGTCCGCCCACGCTGGCGCACGTCGCGGGACAGCTGTCGGTGAAGAACCGGGGCGTGGCCGAGCGCGATCTCACGGCGCTGCTGGCGCGGACGGGCGGCAGCCTGGTGGGCACGGACCGGGCCGGCGCGGTCATGTTCCTGGACGCGGTGGTCCCGCAGTCCGGTTACGAGGAATTCACCCGCGGGCTGGCCCGGATCGGCGCGTGGCGCGTCGAGGCCGAGCGGTCGCGACTTCCGGAGGACGTGCATCTGACCATTCGCGTAGGCGGATGACCCCGGACGGGGTCTTCACACCTGCCTTGACGTGGCCCTCATGACCCACTAAGCTCGGCAAGTTCGCCATACCGAAGCGCTGAAGAGGCTGCTGCCATGAACTGTCACGAGATCCTCCCGCTGATTCCCCCGGTCGCTCGCGGCGAGACCAGCCTGACCGAATGGGCTCTCGTCGAAACTCACCTGAAGCAGTGCTCCGACTGTCAAGCCGAGCGGGACCGCCTGGACCGTGAGCGGCATTCCCTGCTGAATCCGATCTGGTCGCGGACGCTCTCCATCTCGAGCGGGCTGACCGAGCCCGTCGGCCACGCCGCCGCCCTCTCCGTCCTGCCCGATCGCGTCGAACCGAGGCTGCGCCTGCCGGTGACGGGAGCCGTCGCCGCGGCGGGGCGCGCCGCCGGCGCCGCGCGCGCGTGGGCCGCCGCGGCCTCGTCCGGGACGCGCGCGGCCTCGCAATCGCTCGTGGCGCGGGGTGCCACACTTCGAGAGCGCGCCGCGCACGACGCGGCCGCCTTGCGCGCCGGCTCCCACGCCGTCGTCACCGGCATCGGCCGCCTGCGGCCCGCGCTGGCGAGCGCCCACGCGCGTGTCCGGTGGGGCGCCCAGGACGGCGTCGAGCGCGCCCGCGCCGAGGTCGGCCGGGTCGCCGCGCACGCGCGCGCGCGGGCCGCGCGCGCCACCGCCGCATCGACCGCCGCGCTCGTCTCGTTCTCCCGCATCGGGTCGGTGCAGGTCGCGGGCATCGCGCTCGTGGTCGGTCTCCTCCTCTACGTGCTGCTGCCCACGCCGATCCTGCGACCGGATGCCGCGTCCGACGTCACGATGGCGCGTCGGGCGCCCGCTCGCCCCGAGCCGATCGACGGCGGGTCGCGGCGTGGATCGGAGCCGGCGCCACCGCGGCTCGCCGCGGCTCGGAGCGGGGCGATGGTGGCCACCACGTCGGCGCAGAGCCCACGCAGCGGCGGACCGCACGTGGTCGGACGGCTCACCGTCCAGGATCGCGGCGCGAGCCAGCAGGAGCTGACCGAATTGCTGACCCGCTCCGGCGGGGCCCGGATCGGCGGACGGCACGAGCTCTCCGCGACCACCGTCTACGCGGTGATCCCCAGCTCCCGCTACCGCACGTTCGTTCGCGGCCTGACCCAGATCGGGTCCTGGCAGGTGGAAGCCGAGCGGTCTCCCCTGCCCAGGGGCGTGCGCATGGCCATCCGCGTGGACGACTGACCGGGGAGCGGCGACGTCGTGATCCGCGCGGTCGACGTCGCCGCCGAGCTGGCCGGACTCATCCCGCTGCGCGACCGCCGCCCCGACACGCCCGCCGACGAGGTGCGCGCCGCGTTCTCGACGCTCCTGCCGTTCCGCGACGGCAGCATCTTCGCGGGCCGCTTCTCGGGCAACACCGCGTGGGAGCGGCACGGCACGGGCGACGAGCTGGTGCACGTCCTCGAGGGCGCGGCCACCCTCACGATCATGACCGAGGACGGGCCGCAGTCCATCCCGCTGTCTCAGGGCATGCTGATCGTCGTCCCGGAAGGGCGCTGGCATCGCTTCGAGGCGCCCGACGGCGTCACCGTCTTGAGCGCCACGCCGCAGCCGACCGAGCACACCACCGCCGCGGATCCCCGCGCGGCCGTCTCCTAGGCCGCTCGCCTGATCAGCGCCGCGAGGATCAGCACGCTGGCCAGCGCGCCGGCCGCGGCGACGAGGGGCGACGCCGCCACCGGCAGGATCGCGGCCAGCGGGCCCGCCATCGCGAGCGTCGGCACGGCGGCGGCGACCGCTCCGAGCCCGAGAGCGGCCCACCGGACCAGCGCCGACCGGACCACGCCGTCGCCGACGGTCGCCGAGCGGAGCCGCGCGCTCAGATCCACCGCGTCGAGGAAGACCACCAGCGCGACTCCGAGCGCCAGCGCGGGTCCCGGACTCGCCGCGGCGCGCTCGATCGAGAGCGCGACGGTGTAGACGCCCAGATCGCCGCACGCGGCGAGCACGGCCAGCCACCGCCAGCGCGCGAGGATCGACAGCGCCGCGGGCAGCAGGACGGCGAGGCCGGGCGCCGCCACCAGCGGCGAGGCGAGTGCCACCACCGCGCACGCGACGACCGCGGCCAGCGCGGCGACCAGCCGGATCATCCCGTCTCGGCCAGGCGGACGCGCCGGCGCCGCGAGTCGGCCAGCGCGGCCTCCAGCGGCTCCGGGTATCGCCACTCGATCACGCGCAGGCCGTGTCGGCGCAGCTCGACCAGATCGGCGCGGCGCTCGAGCCGCCAGAGCCGTCCGGCCAGGTCGGCGGTCGGCGTGGGCGCCAGCGCGGCGCGCGTGACGTCGACGGGCGAGACGACCAGCACCAGCAGGTCGAAGCCGCGCGCGGCGAGATCCAGCACCGCCTTCGCGAAACGTCGATCCAGCAGCGGCGTGATCGCGATCACCAGCGCCTGCGGCGAGAGGACCCGCGGTGGCACCCGGAGCAGGTCCTTGGCCACGTAGGTGAACACCACGTCGGCCCGCACCAGCGCGTCCGCGAGCCGCTCGTACTGCGCGGCGCCGGACCGCGGCCGCACCCAGCTCATCACGCCGCCGTAGGTGATGAGGCCGACGCGGTCCTTGCGCGCGAGATACGCGGTGGCCAGCGAGGCCGCGGCACGGACGCCGAGATCGAGGGTGGTCTCCGAGGGGGCGCCCACCTCGGCCAGCGTGTCCAGCATCAGGACGACATCGGCGTTGCGCTCGCGGTGCTGCTGCGTCACGTAGAGCTGGCCGAGCCGCAGCGACGCGCGCCAGTTGACCTGCTTGATCCGATCGCCGGGCGCGAACTGGCGGATGTCACCAGGCTCGATGCCCTCCCCGCAGGCCCGCGACACGTAGTCGCCGACCGAGGCCTGCACGTGCACCGGCCGCGGGACGTGGCGGAGCGGGACGATGCGCGGGAAGACGCGCAGCGGACGCGGATCGACGTGGCGGTGCTCCCAGCTGCGCAGCCCGAGCCGGTCGCGCACGCGGATCGCGATCGCGCCGAGATCGTGCGCGCCGCGGCCGGGGAAGGCCAGCGTGTAGCTCGCGCGGCCGGAGGCGCCCGCCCCGAGGGTCATCACCGCGCGGTGACGTCCCGACCGGACCACGCTCCCGGCGGGCCGCGGCCCCAGCAGCTCGATCAGGCCGATCGGCGACCGGGCGGTCACCGTCATCGTCACCGTCACCTCGTCGCCCTCGAAGACCCGATCGGTGCCGGTCTCCTGCTCGATGACGTAGTCGGGGCGCGCGGCGGGTCGGGCCAGCGTCGCGAGCAGCAGGAGGACCGGCAGCCCGGCCACGATCAGCTCGGGCCGGCCGGACACGACGCCGAGCGACACCATCCATCCGGCCACCGCCAGCAGCGACAGCGCGAGCGGGCTCACCCGCCCGGTCATCGGGCGTCGGGGCCCGGGGCCGGCACCTGCTCGAGCAGCCCTTCCACGACTTGCGCGGGCGAGATGCGGGACGCCCACAGCTCGGGCTTGAGGATCAGCCGGTGAGCGAGCGCGGGCCCCGCCATGGCCTTGACGTCGTCGGGCAGCACGAAGTCGCGCCGCTCGAGGACGGCGGCGGCACGGGCCAGCTTGAGCAGCGCGAGGGTGCCGCGGGGCGAGGCGCCGAGGGCCACGCGAGGATCCGATCGGGTGGCCTGCACGAGATCGACGATGTAGCGCTCGGTCACCCCCGCGACGTGCACGTCTTCCAGGCTGGCCTGCATCGCCAGCAGCTCTTCGCGCGAGATGACCGGCGCGATGCTCACCGCGTCGTCGCGCCTCCGCCGCCGCCGGGCCAGGATCTCGACCTCGTCGGCCGGCTCCGGATAGCCCACGGACAGACGCATCAGGAAGCGATCCAGCTGGGCCTCCGGCAGCGGGTACGTGCCCTCGAGCTCGATCGGGTTCTGGGTGGCGATGACCAGGAACGGGGCGTCGAGCGGGAAGCGCTCGCCCTCGGCGGTGACCTGCGACTCCTGCATGGCTTCGAGCAGCGCGCTCTGCGTCTTGGGGGTGGCCCGGTTGATCTCGTCGGCCAGCAGCAGGTTGGTGAAGATCGGCCCGCGCCGGAACTCGAAGCGGGCCTCGCGCTGATCGTAGAGGAAGCTGCCGGTGATGTCGCTCGGCAGGAGATCCGGCGTGAACTGGATGCGCTTGAATTCCAGATCCATGGTCTGGGACACGAGCCGCGCGATGAGGGTCTTGGCCAGGCCCGGATAGTCCTCGATCAGCACGTGCCCGTTGGCCAGGATGCCGGCGAGGAGCCGCTGCAGGACCTCCGCCTTGCCCACGATCACCTGCCCGAGGGCGGCCAGGACGTCCTGGCAGTGATCCGCGACCGCCTCGATCTTCACGCCCGGCCCTCGACCCGGGCGACGAGATCCTCCAGGACGCGCAGCGCCGGCCCCCGGCGGCCCAGGAACCGGCGCCGCGGCGGACAGGGCACGGCGGGCCCGGGCCCCGCCAGGGTGACGAGCCGCGGCCAGAGCACCACGTCGAAATAGCGCCGGCTCCGCGTGCTCGCGACGAGATCGTCGCGCAGCCGCAGGAAGGCCGGGTCCAGCTGGACCCCGGCGGGCGGGTCCGGCGGCGCCTCGAACGGAGAGATCACGTCCGGGAGGACTCCGTCGCGGGCCCAGCGGCGGGCCCTCGCGCAGCCGCTCACGAGGACGACCGCGCACGCCAGCCGCACCGCGGTCGGCCGCCATGCCGGCGACGCCTTGAGGTATATCGGCAGGGCCACCAGGACCAGCAGGACGACGGGGACGGCGCGGCCGGCCAGCCGGCGCGCGAGGCGGCTAGGCAGGCCGGGCATCGTCTCGCCGCGCGTCCATCGCGGTCCGGATCTCGTGCAGGGCGTCGAGCGCGCGGTCGCGCTCCCGCGGCCCCAGCGTGTGGTGGCTGAAGCGGGCCAGCTCGAACAGGCCGGTGAGCGCCGGCACCGCCGCGCGCGGCATCGGCAGGCCGCGGAGCACCTCGCGCATGAACTCGGTGGGCGTCAGCGACGGCTGGCGCGCGAGGCCGGAGTCGGCGGCCACCCGCTCGAACCGCGCGTAGCAGCGCACGATGGCGCGACGCGAGTCGGTCTCGGCGCGCAGGTCCTCGAGGCTCTCGTCCACCGCCGCGTCCAGGGCGGCCGGCAACGGCTCGGCCGGGTCGTCGTCGGGGCGCGCGAAGCGGTCGCCGAAGGCGACCCACAGGGCGAAACCGAGCGCGCCCAGGCCGGCGGCGAGCGCGAGGCCGCCGAACACCCAGTTGAAGATGGGCGGCGCGCTCTCGGGCTCCGCTCCCGGGAGCGTCAGCCCGCTCGCCAGCCCGCCGAGTCCCGCGAAGAGACCGCCCTCGAGCAGCGCGCGCCGCCAGAGATAGGCCAGCGCGACGACGTTGACGAGCGACATGATCAGCCCGAGGCGCCGGATCCACGTGGGCACCGGCGCCGGCTCGTCCGCCGGCTCCGCCTCGTCGGCGCGCCGCGCCTTGGCGAGCGAGCGCCGCAGCAGATCAACCAGGAAGACGCAGACCGCGAGACCGAAGAGCGCGACCACGACCGCGGTGACCGCGCCGGGCAGCCGGATGACGCCGCTCACCGCCGGCCCGCCGGAGGCCGGCCCGGTCATGCGCCCGACCGCGGCGAGCGTGATCACGAAGGCGGCGGCGAGGCTGGACCAGGCGAGCAGCGCCATCACGTGCGTGACCATGCCGTGTCCCGGCGACCTGCGCAAGGGGGACGGTCGCGAGCGGTGACCGGCGGTGTGGCTATCGACGCAGCCGGGGGTCGTCCGAGAACACGCAGATGGCCCGCGACCGGTCCCGATCCGACTTCGCCTGCCTCGCCAGCTCGCAGGCCAGCGCGGACTCGAAGGAGCCGAGATTGCTCCAGCCGGCGAGCGATTCCGATTGGCCGGCGATCGGCTTCATGTCGCCGCCGGCCGGAAGCAGCAGGAACCAACCCGCCGCCAGCGAGCCCACCCACCTCACCATCCACGTCCCGTTCATGCCCATCAACGATCCGCCCCCCTCGGAGGGAAGCCGAGTATAGGCCGCCCGGCCGGAATGGACAAGCGGGGTGCAGGCTACCCCGTCAGCGGGGCCGGGCGGTCCTCCGTTCGAGCCGGCTCGCCACGTGAGCCCGCGACCGGATCGCCCGCGGCGAGCGGCCGGTCCGGCGCCGGGATGTGGCGGGGCGACCGACGGTCAGGGCAGCAGCTCGGCGAAGCTGATCACCACGCCCTGCGGGTCCCGGATCTCGAAGTAGCGCTCGCCCCACTCCGCGTCGCGGGGAGCGGCCGCCACCAGGCCCCGGGCGGTCAGCTCCCGGTGAAGGGCGTCCACCCCGCGGACGCGCAGGATCACCCGACTCCACGAGTTGTCGCCATCCGCGCTGGCCCGCCGCAGATTGATCACCGCCTGGTCCGCGCGCAGCGTGGTGAACGGGGCGTCCGGCCCGCCGTAGGTGACGTCGAGGCCGATCGTCCGGTAGAACGCGACCGACTCTGCCATGTCGCGGACGGCCAGCGTCACCGCGCTGATGTGCTCGATCGCCCAGGACGGCATGCCCATTGGTCGCACGATAGGCTTTGACCTGTCCACAGCGTTCTGGCAGGATCGGGCGCGATGATCGGCCGGCCGGCGCATCGAGCGGACCGCGCAGCGCCCGTACCAATCGCGGTATCCCGGATCAACGAGAGGAGACACGCATGAGGCACGTGAAGTGGGCGGTGGTGGCGGGCCTGGCCCTGCTGACCGTGGTGGCGGTGGGCGCGCTGCAGGCGCAGCAGCCGAGCGGCGAGTACAAGATCGGGGTGCTGGAGCCGCTGACCGGCAACCTGGCCGCCGAGGGCAAGCGGCACCTCGAGGGCTACGAGATCGTGCGCGACCTCATCAACGAGCGCGGCGGGGTCATGGGCAAGAAGCTGACGTTCGTGGTCGGCGACGCGGTCGATCCGACGGTGGCCGCCTCCGAGGCCACCCGCCTGGCCACCCGGGAAGGGGTCAAGATCATCACCGGCACCTTCTCGTCCACCCTCTGCGGGGCGGCGAGCGAGGCGGCGGCGCGCCAGAACGTCATCTACTGGGAGACGTCCTGCGTCGATCCGCGGCTCACCAAGCGCGGGCTCAAGAACGTGTACCGGACCGAGATCGACGGCACCGGGTTCGGCTGGTACAACATCGAGTTCATCGCCAAGCACCTGTCCCACCGCCTCGGGAAGAAGACGAACCAGCTGAAGATCGCCTTCCTCTCGGAGGACTCCTCCTACGGCCAGAGCGTCACCGAGTCCGCGCGCCAGCGGGCCAAGGCCGAGTTCGGGATGGAGGAGGTGGCGGCGGAGTACTACACCTTCACCACCAATGACCTGACCCCGGTGATCCTCAAGCTCAAGAACGCGAACCCCGACATCCTTCATCACATCGCTCGCAACCAGGACGCCATCCTCTTCTGGCGGCAGGCGCGGGAGCAGAACTTCCAGGTCAAGGCGGTGGTGCACGCGGGGGCGACCGGCTACGGGTCGCCCGACTTCGGCAAGGCCTTCGGCAACGACGGCAACGGGCCCTTCGCCCTGCTCGAGCCGGGCCCTGGCCTGATCATCGAGAAGTTCCGGCCCGAGGGCCAGCAGATCGAGCGCGCCTTCCGCGCCGCGGTGAAGGCGCGCACGGGCTCGGACGTGCCGACCGGCGGCCACCAGCTCGCGGGAGGCGGCCTGTGGGTCCTCAAGCTCGTGCTCGACGCGGCCAAGAGCGACGACCCGGACAAGTTCCGCGCCGCGGTCATGGCGATGGACGTGCCGGTCGGCTCCGCCATCAACGGCTGGGGCTTGAAGTTCGACGAGAACGGACAGAACACCAACGCCCGCGTGCAGCACTACATGCTCCAGTGGCAAGGCGGGCAGCTGGTCACGGTGTGGCCGGAGGAGTTCACCACCAACCGCGCCAAGTGGATCCCGCTCGGCGCCTGGGACCAGCGCAAGTAGCGCTCGCCGCCGGCCCGCCGATTGGCGCTCGCGCGCCCCGGGAAGGCCCCCCCGGGGCGTCGCGCTGCCGGCCGAGCCGCCGATCATGCACGCGATCCCCCAGCTCCTCGCCTCCACCCTCCTGCTGGGCGGCGTCTACGCGCTCATCGCGGTGGGGCTCACCCTCATCTTCGGGGTGATGCGCATCGTCAACTTCGCCCACGGCGAGTTCCTCATGCTCGGCATGTACCTCGCCTTCTGGTCGTTCACCCTCCTCGGGCTGGACCCCTACGTCACCCTCGTGCTCGCCCTGCCCGTCATCTTCGCGGGCGGGTGGCTCAGCTACCGCCTCGTGATGCGGCCGGTGATCAATGCCTCGCACAACGTTCAGGTCTTCACCACGGTGGGGCTGTCGATCGCGCTGCAGGCCGTGGCCCTCGTGCTGTGGAGCGCCGACGCCCAGTTCATCCGCACCGGCTACTACGCGGTGGTGGTGCGCTTCGGCGGGGCGGCCCTCAACCTCGCCCAGGTCGCCGCGTTCGTGGTCGCGGTGATCTTCACCGCCGCCCTCTTCGCCTTCATGCGCTGGTCCTACGCCGGCAAGATCATGCGGGCGACCGCGCAGGACCGCCACGCCGCCGCCCTCATGGGCATCGACACCGGCCGCGTCTTCGCCCTGACGTGGGCGGTCGGCATCACCTGCGTCGGCGTCGCGGGGGTGGTGCTCGCCCCGATCTATCCGGTGTATCCGTCGATCGGGCTCCAGTTCGTGCTGATTGCCTACGTGGCGGTCGTGCTGGGCGGCCTCGGCGACATGGCGGGCGCGCTGATCGCGAGCCTCCTGGTGGCGTTCGTCGAGGTGGTGGGGTCCTACGTGATCGGGACCGCGTGGAAGGAAGTGATGTACCTGCTCCTGTTCATCGCGATCCTGGTGATCCGGCCCGCCGGCTTGTTCGGCCAGCCCGGCGCCGAGGTGATCGGCACGTGAGGAGCGCGTGGCCGGCGATCGCGTTCTTCGCGGCGGCCGCCGTCGCGCCGGTGGTGGTCCGCGACGCCTTCCTGCTCGATGGCCTGGTCCTGATCCTGCTGTGGGGGGCGGCCGGAGCGGCCTGGAACGTGGCCGGCGGCTACGCCGGCCAGGTCTCGATCGGCCACGCCGCCTTCTTCGGGCTCGGCGCCTACTCGGCGGCGCTGCTCGGGACGAAGTGGGGCGTGTCGCCCTGGATCGGGCTCGTGGTCGGGGCGGTCCTCGCCACCGCGTTCGGCTTCATCCTCGGCTTCTTGAGCAACCGGCTCCGCGGTCCCTACTTCGTGCTGGCCACCATCGCCTTCTCCCAGGTGCTGCTGATCGTGGCGAGCCGCTGGCGGGGCTTCACCTCGGGATCGGAGGGCATCCCGGTGCCCTTCCGTCCGGGCTTCTGGACGCTCGGCATCGTGGACAAGCGGGTATGGGTCTACCTCATCCTCGTGCTCGCCGTCCTGCTCTACCTGGTCGCGGTCTACCTCGAGCGCTCGCGCCGTGGCTACCAGCTGGCGGCGGTGCGCGAGGACGAGGACGCGGCGCTCTCGCTGGGTGTCCCCGCGCGGCGCCTCAAGGTCGCGGCCATCGCGGTCAGCGCGGCGCTCACCGCGATGTGCGGCACCTTCTGGACGCAGTACGTCGGCTTCGTGGATCCGCTCTACGTCTTCTCGGTGGATCTGTCGGTGCGCTTCTGCCTGTTCGCGATCCTCGGCGGCATCGGAACCCCGCTCGGCCCGTTCCTCGGGGCCGCCCTCATCACGGTCCTCGAGACGTCGCTGCGCGCCCGCTTCGGCGGCATCGGGGCCGGCCTGGTGGGGATCTACCTGATCATCTACGGGACCGTGCTGATCGTGACCATGCGGGTCGCCCCGCAGGGGCTCCTCACCTGGGTCGGGGAGCGCCTGCGCCGGCGCCCGCAGCTGGGGACCACGTCGTGAGCCTGCTGTCCGTCGCGGGCATCACCAAGCGGTTCGGCGGGGTCACCGCCAACCGCGACATCTCGTTCGAGGTGCAGCCGGGCGAGATGATCGGCATCATCGGACCGAACGGCTCCGGCAAGTCGACTCTCTTCGAGATCATCAGCGGCTTCTATCACCCCGACGCGGGCGAGGTGCGCCTCGACGGCGGCCGGCTCACCGGGCTCTCGCCGGACCGGGTGTGCCGCCTCGGGGTCGCGCGAACGTTCCAGAAGCTGCGGCCCTTCTCGGGGCTCACCGTCGTGGACAACGTGATGGTGGGCGCGCTCACCCGCACCCGCGACGTGCGCCACGCGCGCGCCCGTGCCCGCGAGCTGCTCGAGCGCGTGGGCCTGGCCGAGAAGGCGGAGGCCCACGCGCGCACGCTCTCCACCGGCCAGCGCAAGCGCCTCGAGCTGGCCCGCGCGCTCGCCACCGAGCCGCGCGTCCTGTTGCTCGACGAGGTCACCGGCGGGGTGGACCAGCGGACGATCCCCGGGCTGGTGCAGCTCGTCCGCGACCTGCATCGCGACGGCCTCACCCTGCTGGTCATCGAGCACAACATGCGGGTCATCACCGCGGTCGCGCAGCGCATCGTGGCCCTCTACCTCGGCGAGAAGATCGCCGACGGCGCGCCCGACGTGGTCACGCGCGACCGCCGGGTGGTCGACGCTTACCTGGGCCAGGTGTACACGCAGTGACCGCGACGGCGCCGATGCTGAGCGTGGAAGGCCTCGACGTCGCCTACGGCGACTTCCAGGTGCTCTGGCAAGCCGCGATGCACGTGGGCGAGCGCGAGATCGTGGCCATCCTGGGACCGAACGGCGCGGGCAAGTCGACCCTGATGAACTCCATCTCCGGCCTGATCGGGCCGCGGGCCGGCCGCATCACGTTCCTGGGCAAGCGGATCGACGGGCTGCCCGCCCATCGCACCGCGGCCGAGGGCCTGGCCCACGTGCTGGAGCGGCGGCGGCTCTTCCCGTTCCTGAGCGTGCGCGACAACCTGCTGCTGGGCGCCCACAACCCGGCCGCGCGTCCGCATCGCGCCGAGACCCTGGCCGCCCTGGAGCGGCTCTTCCCGGTGGTCGCGGCCCGGAGCGCACAGCTCGCCAACACGCTGTCCGGCGGCGAGCAGCAGATGGTGGCCATCGCGCGCGGGCTCATGTCCCGGCCGCGCCTGCTGATGATCGACGAGCCGTTCCTGGGCCTCTCCCCTCTCGTCGTTCAGCAGACCGGCGCGCTCATGCAGCGCATCCGCGAGGAGCAGGGCATCAGCATCGTGTTCATCGAGCAGAACGTGGAACTGGCCCTGCGGCTGGCCGACCGGGGCTACATCCTGGAGTCGGGCCGCACGATCCTCACTGGCACGTCGGCCGAGCTGCTCCGCTCCGCGGAGGTCAAGCGCATCTTCCTCGGCGACGTGGCGCTGTAGCCGGTCGCGGTCGGCCGCTCAGCGGCCGCTCGCCGCGCGCAGCCGGTCGATCGCCTCGCGCGTCTCGTCCACGAGCACGCGGACCAGCTCGCCCGCCGGCAGCGGACGGGCCAGCGCGCCCGCCTGCCCCGACCACGCCGAGAAGCATTCCAGAGAGCCCGCCCGCGCGCTGGCCTGCCGCAGCGGGGCGGTGAGCTTGGCGTGGGCCGGGAACGGCAGCAGCGGCCATCCCTCGCGCTCGGCCAGCTCGGTGAAGCGGTTGCGGATGCCCCGCGCCGGCTTGCCCGAGAACGCGCGCGTCACGATCGTCTCGTCGCCGTCCATGTCCGCGATCGCCTTCTTGTGCGCGGCGGGCGCGCCGCTCTCCGGGCACACCACGAACGCGGTACCGAGCTGCGCGCCCTGGGCGCCCAAAGCCAGCACCGCCGCGATGCCCGCGCCGTCCATGATGCCGCCGGCCGCCACCACCGGCACCCGCACCGCGCGGACGACCTGCCGCACGAGGGCGAGCGTCCCCGTCATCGCGTGCTCCCACGGCCCCAGGAAGGTGCCGCGATGGCCGCCCGCCTCGCCGCCCTGGGCGATGATGAAGTCCGCGCCGAGGCTCTCGAGATGGCGCGCCTCGCGCACCGAGGTGGCCGCACTCCCCAGGCGGATGCCGAGGCCGCGGATGCGCGCGAGCACCGCGGGCGACAGCTCGCCCAGATGGATCGTGCACACCGCCGGCCTCAGGTCACAGATCGCCTCGATCTGGGCCGGCAGATCGGGCGCGTACGGCGGCGGCACGCGCTCGGGGATGGGCAGGCCGCGCTCCTCGAGCAGCGGCCGGATCGCCGCGACCGCGGCCCGCTGCTCCTCGGCGGACGGCTCGGCGGGCACCGGCGCGGTGAACAGGTTCAGGTTGAACGGGCGCGGCGTGCGCGCGCGGGCCGCCGCCGCCTCCGCGCGCATGGCGTCGGGCGCGGTGTAGGCGTGGCCGAAGGACCCCAGCGCGCCCGCCGCGCTGACCGCGGTCACCAGGTCGGGCGTGGTGGGCCCGCCCGCCATCGGGGCCTGGATGATCGGGTACTCGATCCCGATGAGGTCGCAGAGCGGGGTGTGCAGAGTGGGCATCGCATCATCCTCCATCGCGAGGGCGGGTCGTCATGGCTGGACGCAGCGGAAGGAGGCGGTGAGCGCGGGAAGCGGCAGCCGGTCTCGCGGGCTCGACTCGTTCGCGGCCCGCAGGTAGGCGAGCTGCGCCGCCTCGCGCGACTTCTGCTCGTCCAGGCAGGCCGCGAGCGTGGGGTGCGCGCTCACGGTGGTGGCGGTGCCGCTCTTGGCGATCTCGGTCAGCACCCACGCTCCCTCGCCGAGCGCCGTCACCGGCGCGAGGAGCAGCGCGAGCCCGACGCGGGCCGCGAGCCGTCCCGGCGGACCGACGCGTGGAGCCGCCACCATCAGCGCGTGACGCATGGGGGTACGGTGACCGCTCACGGAGCGGCTGTCAACCGGGATGCGCCGCGGCCGGTTCAGGTCGAGAAGGTCTCGTAGTACCCTGTCCGGCGATGAGCGAGCCACGGCTACGGTCGGCGACCCACGATGTGGCCGACCTCCACGAGGCGAACGAGATGTTCCAGCGCAACGGCTGGACGGACGGGCTACCGATCGTGCCGCCCACCGAGGACCTGGTGCGCCGCTTCGTGGACGCGGGCGGTCTGGGCCCCGCGGACGTCGTGGGCGTCGAGCCGGTGCGCCGGCGCCGCATCACCGCCGAGAAGGTGGCGATCGCCGCGGTGATGGCCGGCTGCCTGCCCGGGTACGTGCCGGTGGTGATGGCGCTGGTGCGGGCGGTGTGCGAGCCCGCCTACGGTCTCCACGGCTGCACCGCCAGCACGGGCGGCAGCGCGCCGTTCGTGGTGGTCAACGGGCCGATCCGGCGCGCGCTCGACATGAACGCCACCCACAACGCGCTCGCCAATGGCAGCCGGGCCAACGCGACCATCGGCCGCGCGCTCCGGCTGCTCATCATCAACGTGCTGGGCGGGATCCCCGGGCGGCTCGACCGGTCGACCCTCGGGCATCCCGGCAAGTTCACGTTCTGCGTGGCCGAGGACGAGGAGGACAGCCCGTGGCCGTCGCTGGCCGCCGAGCGCGGCGTGCCCGCGGGCGCCTCGGCGGTGACGGTGCTCGCGGCGGAGTCCCCGCACCAGATCATGAACGAGTGGACCGCCGACCCGCGCGAGATCCTCGACACCTACGCGGCGGCCATTCGCGCCAACATGCTCACGTATTCCATCTGGGCCGGCCACTACGCGCTGGTGATCGCCAAGCAGCAGCGCGACATCATCGTGGCCGCCGGCTGGAGCAAGGCCGACATCCGCGGCTACGTCTTCGAGACCGCTCGCGTCCGGCGCGGCGACTGGCGAACCGTCGGCAAGAGCGCGGTGGCCGGGCGCAAGGACGAGGGGCGCGTCTACACCGCCCTCCGGTCGCCCGACGACCTGCTGGTGGTGGCGGCGGGCGGGCCCGCGGGCGGCTTCGGGGTGGTGGTGCCGCCGTGGTACGGAGCGAAGTCGCTCGCGGTCACGACGATCATCTGACAGGAGGAGACGATGACCCTCAAGGTGCTGGATCCGAGACTCGACGCCGAGGGTGAGGCCATGACCCTGGCGATGCCGCTGCCGAGCCTGGAGGGCGCCACCGTCGGGCTGCTCGACAACGCCAAGATCGGGACCGCGGTGCTCTTCGACCACGTCCAGCAGATCCTGGCATCACGCTTCGGGGTACGGGAGTTCATCCGCCGTCGCAAGCCGGATTCGAGCCGTCCGGCCCCGCCCGAGATGCTCGGGGAGCTGAGCGCGGTCGACGCGGTCATCTCCGCGATCGGCGACTGAGGCAGCTGCTCGTCGTGCAGTCTGCACGACGCCATGTCGGCCGAGCGGATGGGCATTCCCGCGGTGGCGATCATCACCGACCGCTTCGAGGCCAGCGCCCGCGCGATGGCCGAGGCCAACGGGCTGGCCGACTATCCCTTCGCGATCATCGCCCACCCGGTGGCCGGCAACACCGACGAGGAGCTGCGCCTCAAGGCGGAGCAGGCGGTGAGCGCGCTGGTCCCCCTTCTCACCCGGCGCCCCCGGAGCTGATCGAGACCTCCCCCCTGAACATGCGAGGGGCACCCTCTCCACCCGGCCGGGCGCGGAGAGGATGCCCCGACGACCGCGATGTCCCGACTACTGCCTGGCGAGAATCTCCACCCGCCGGTTCAGGTCGTGACACAGCTCGGTGTTCTGGTTGCACACCTCGGCCCGCGCCCCGTAGGAGCCGACCGAGATCTTCTCCGGCTTCACGCCGCCGGCGACCAGCGCTTCTCTGACCGCCCGGACCCGCTCGGCGGCCAGCGCCTTGTTGCCATCGTCGGCTGCATCCTGGTGCGCGTCGAGCGCGACCTGCGCGTCCGGCGCGTTGGCCAGCATCCAGGCGACCAGGGCGGCGATCTTCTTCGCGCACCGCTCCTGCAGCTCGGCGCTCTGATACTTGAAGTTCACGTTCTCCATGAACGCCCAGCTCGGCGAGTTACCCAGATCGCTCCTGGGCCGGCCAGGGGTCGGGCCCGCAGGGCCCGGGGCACCCGGAGGGCCCGCCGGGCCGGCAGGACCCGCTGGACCAGGTGTACCGGGGGCACCGGGAGGGCCCGCCGGGCCGGCAGGACCCGCAGGCCCCGCCGGACCAGGCACGAACGCCGCCGCCGAATGGCAGGTACCTATTGCGTACGGCACACCCTGCGCGACCCACGTGCCATCGTTGTTGATGTAGCCGCTCTGATAGGAGCACCCCGTCAGGGCGGCCGCGATCACAATACCCGTCAGGATCTTCATTGTGCCCCCCTCAGTTTGCGGGACGGACGAGCACTTCCACCCGCCGGTCCTGCTGCCAGCAGGTCTCGGAGGACTGGGTGCACTTGGGCCGCGTCTCACCGAAAGCGCCCGTGCGGATCCGGCCCCCCGAGACGCCCGCGCCCACCAGGGCCGCCTTCACCGCCTCCACGCGACGCTGGCTGAGCCTCTGGTTATATGGAGGTGTGCCGCGCGGGTCCGCGTAGCCGTCGAGACCGATCTCGTGGTTGGGGTTGTCCTTCATGTACTGCACGAGCTTGTCGACCTTGGGCATCTCCGACGACCGCACGTTGCTCTTGTCGAAATCGAACAGGATGTCGTTGAACGACGTCCACGCCTGCGGTGCGCCGGCCGGGCCGGGTGCGCCGGCCATGCCGGCCGGTCCGCCGGGTCCCGCGGGGCCACCGGGTCCGGGAGGGCCGGGAGGGCCGGGAGGGCCGGCGGGGCCGGCCGGGCCCGCAGGGCCGGCCGGACCGACGACGTGTGGATCTTGCAGCGGGCCCGCGCAGCCAGCCGCGAGCAGCACGGTCAGCGCGAGCGTTGAGAAAACCACGAGTCCTACCCTTGCGCCTTCCCGTCTCATCGTCGTGTGTCTCCCGCTTTTGAAGGGTGAAATGCGCCGACATCCTCGTCCGTGTCCCACGGAGGCACGCGTCCTCAGAAAACGATCCACATTCTTATCGAACGCGCGAGCCCGCTTCGCCATGGGACCTTGGTCCTATGGTCGTGAGACCAGGAAGGTTTTCCCTCCCTGGCCCTAGCCTCGGGCGCGCCCGAGCAGCCGGCGCGCCACGAAGACCAGCGCGGCAATTCCGACCGCGGCCGCGAGTACCGGCGCGAGCAGAGCCAGCCCACTGAGGATCACCGCGCCGGCCAGCTCCCCGGTGGCCACCACCGGGTTGCCCACCCCGAGCGTCAGCGCCGACGAGTGGAGCCGCACCAGCGCGGTACCCGCGTGCACCACGCCCGCCGCCCCGCCCCCGGCGACGATGGCCAGCGTCCAGCGCAGGAGCGGCGGCAGCTCGGGCGTCACCGCGGCGGTGGCGATGACGCCGGCGGTGATGGCGGCGGGGGTGGCCGCCGCGTCGAGGACGTGGTCGAGCCACGGGACGTAGTAGGCGCCGATCTCGAGCACGGTGGCGGTGGCGAGCGCCACCAGCGCCGGATCCGAGTCGAGCCAGGCCATGCCGGACGTGAGGCGGATGTATCCGAGCCGCGCGGCGAGGCCGGTGAGGAGCAGCGGAACGAACATCCGCAGCCCGGCCGCGGTGCTCAGGGCCAGCCCGACCGGGATGCCGAGGAGCGGGTCGGCTATCCGGCGGCCCTCCGCGGCCTCGGGGTCGACTGATCGGCGGAGCCCTCGACGTTCACCTCGACGGCCAGCCGCTTCTCGCGGAAGTCGATCCGGCTCGTGTAGCTCCGCCGCCGCTTGAGATCGGCGGGCAAGCGGATGCTCAATTCCACGAGCTTGGTCTCGCCCGGCGCGATCTCCTGGTCCTGGATCTCCACCTTCACCTTCGCGGGCGGCACCTCGTGGTCGGCCAGCTCGCGGACGAAGCGATCGAGGAACTTGGCGTGGCCCTCGTGTCCCGCCTCGGTGAGCGCGATGGCCAGCGAGCGGTGCAGCATGCCCAGGGCCTCCAGCGGCGCCAGCGCGGCCTTGCGCGTGCTGAACGGCACGTTGCCCTGGTTGGTGATGGCAACGCGCCGGACGATGGTCTCCCCGGCGGCCGCGGTGACCGTGATGCGATCCGGAACCAGGTCGAGGCGATGGCTCTCCTGCACCACGATGACCGCGGGCGCGTGCTGGTCACCGAAGCGCACCCGCGCCTCGTACTCGCCGGGGGGCGTGAAGCGATCGACGCGGACGTAGGCCGGCACGCTCGCGCGCTCGAAGGGGCCGACCCGCCGCGAGGGCCGTATTTCCAGATCCGAGGGCAGATCCGACGGCAGATCCGAGGGCCGATCCGCCGCCGGTCCTTTCGCCGGCTCCCGGGCCGCGCCGGCGCCGCGCCGGTGATAGGGCGCGAGGCCGGCCGCCCCCAGGGTCATCGACCGGATGTGAACGCGCTCGTCGGAGCGGTTGTGCACGCTCACCGTCCCGTGGATGAACGGTGGACGGCCGCTGAAGAAGAACGGGCCGGGGCCCAGGCTGCACGCTCGCGCCGACTCCGCTGCTCGGTCCATGGCCGCGGACCTCCTTCCCGACGCTATCTCACGCGCACAGCTCGGTGCGGTGCGGCGTGTAGTCCTCGACGATCACCATGCTCTCGCCGCAGACGTCGAAGCTGACCAGCGGCATGCCCAGCAGGGACACGCAGAACTTGAGGCCGACCGGCATGTGCACGCGGGTGGGACGCATCCCGAGCTGCAGGTCGATCTGGGGCAGCTTCATGATCGAGATACTGCTGTCGGTCTCCACCTTGCTCTCGGTCTTGATCGGGTTGGTGCCGCCCTCCATCCTGCTCTCGGTCTTGATGGCGGTGGCGCCGCCCTGCAGGGTGACCGGCTGGACCTCCATGATGCGGATGTTGCTCAGCAGGTCGTTGTCGACATTCTCGATGTGGATCGTGTACTCGGTGGGAATATCGGGTGCGCTCATTCGCTATCCTCCTCGAGCGTAGGGGGGCCGACCCGGCCGCGATCTCGAGTCATCTTGCGCCCCGTGGAGGCGCCTGGTCAAGTCATGCGGGCCGCAACGCGGCTCGACGCCCCGCCCTTGCCCGGCTCGTCGGATCTGCTATCCTGCTCCCCGCGATGAAGGCATCCTCCCGGCGAGACACCCTCCTGAAGGAGCGCGTCGCGGCCGCGGTCGGCGCCGAGCTGCGCGCGATCGACGAGATGATCGCGTCGCAGATCGGCACGTCGGCGGGGCTCATCCGCGAGATCGGCGGGTTCATCGCGGGCGCGGGCGGCAAGCGCCTGCGCCCGATCCTGCTCCTGATGGCGGCGCGGCTCGCCGGGTACCGGGGGCCGCGGGCGGTGCACATGGGCTGCGTGCTGGAATTGCTCCACACCGCCACCCTCGTGCACGACGACGTGGTGGATCATGCGCCTCTGCGTCGCGGGCGGCCCTCGGTCAACGCCCGCTGGGGAGACGATGCCTCGGTGCTGGTCGGCGACTACCTCTACGCCAAGTCGTTCGCCCTCATGGTGCAGGACCGCGACCTGCGGGTGCTGGAGACCCTCGCGGGTGCCACCGTGTCCATGACCGAGGCGGAGGTCTTCCAGCTCGAGCGCAAGCGGGCGGGCGTGACCACCGAGGCGGACTACCTGCAGATCGTCACCCAGAAGACCGCCTCGTTCATCTCGGCGTGCTGCCGCATCGGGGGCCTCCTCGGCGAGAGCGCGCCGGAGCAGCTCGACGGGCTCAGCCGCTACGGTCTCGACATCGGGATCGCGTTCCAGATCAGCGACGACTCGCTCGACTTCGTGGCGGACCAGGCGCGCCTCGGGAAGGCGGTGGGCGCGGACCTGCGCGAGGGCAAGATCACCCTGCCCCTCATCGCGGCCCTCGACCGCGCGGCCGGGCCCGAGCGCGACCGCATCCAGGACCTGCTCGCCCTCCGCGCGCCGGACCCGGAGCAGGTCGAGGAGATCCGCCTCGCGGTGATGAAGCACAAGGGCGTGGAGTACGCGCTCGACCGCGCCCACGTCTACGCCCAGACCGCGAAGAGCGCGCTGCAGTCGTTCCCGGAGTGCGCGGACCGCGAGACGCTCGCCCTCATCGCGGATTTCGTCGTCGATCGCGATTTCTGACCGCCGGGCGTGGCCGGCGATGGCCGCGGCCGCCCGGCTGGGCTATACTTCGAACCGCTCGGCGGTTCGAGCATCCGTGCCCCGGTATGGAACTGGTGGTCCTGGTGGACGAGGCAAACAACGTCGTCGGCACCATGCCGAAGGGCGAGGTGCACCAGGCCCGAACGCCCCTGCACCGGGCATTTTCTTCCTTCGTCTTCCGCGACCGCGACCGTCACCTGCTGCTCCAGCAGCGCGCCCGCACGAAGCGCACGTGGCCGCTCATGTGGTCGAACAGCTGCTGCGGCCATCCCGGACTTGGGGAATCCAATCTCGACGCGGCGCGACGCCGGCTGCGCTACGAGCTCGCGCTCGACCCGACCGTGCTCGAGGAGGTGGCGCCGTATCGATACTGCTTCACCCGGGACGGGACCATGGAGAACGAGATCTGCCCGATCCTGGTGGGGCTCGTGGACCGCGAGCCCCGCATCAATCCCGACGAGGTCGAGGCGGTGCGGTGGACGCCGTGGGAGGCGTTCCTCGAGGCGATCGACCGGCATCCCGAGCAGTACTCGGAGTGGTGCATCGAGGAGGCGCGCATCCTCGCGAACACCCCGCGGTGTCGCGAGATCCTGCGCCGCTAGAGAGGGAGGAGACAACGCATGAGCCCCGCATCGTTGAAGCGATCGCCCGGCGGTGACGTCCTGGCCCTCGTGCAGGAGCTGGCCCAGCTCGGACCGAAGCTCATGCTCGATCTCGCGCCGAAGCTGCTGACCCTGTCCGCGGACACCGCGCGCGGCTTTCTCGAGGCGGCCACCGGGCTGGCCACCGCCACGCTGCCCCGGATCGAGATCTCGCGGCTCTCCGATCCCTGCTGCGAGATCCCGGAGACTCCGTGCCCGCCCCGCTGCGTGTGTGAGATCCACTGGAGGGTGTGCCCGGGCAGCACCGCACACGCCGACATCCGGGTCACCAACACCGGGTCGCAGCCCCGGGCCTTCGCGTTCAGCGCCAGTGCGTTCTCCGGACCGGGCAATCCGTCGACCAAGGTCCAGCTGTCCACGCAGAGCGCGAGCCTTCCCCGTCACGACTCGGTCACCGTCGGGGTGAACGTTCCCGTCGGCGCCGACTTGCAGGCGGGCGCGCAGTACGTCGCGGAGGTCCGGATCGTGGGCGCCTATGAGCAGTGCGTGCGCCTCGTGCTCGACGTCGCCGCGAAGGGCGCGGTGGTGGACTGCGGGCCGTCGCGCTGCGAGGTCGCCGCGGGGGACCTGCCGGTGCGGATCCGCGCCCACCGCTGGTACGATCACTTCCAGTGCACGGAGCCCTGCACCGAGCTGCTGCCCCGTACGCCCGATCAGGATCACCGGTAGCGGGATCGCGTCGCCACCGTAGGCAAGCCCGCGGCGGGCCCGGACCACCCGGCGGACCCGATCGCACGACGAGGAGCGCTCCATGGTCGCCACCGAGCCTTCCGGCCGGAAGTCTCCCGAGGAGTTCGTCGAGCAGCTGAAGGAGCTGGTGGCCACGAACATGGCGGGCAACGCGCAGCTGCTCACCCGCCTCACCACGTTCGTCCAGGAGGCGGTGAAGTCGGCGGGATCCGGCTCGCGCGAGCCCCTCAACGGCGCCGCGCTCCTGTCGCGCTGGCTCGACTTCAACCTCGCCTCCTACTCGCTGGTGAGCTCGCACGGCCTGGCCATCATGTCCGGGCTCCTCACCGCCGCCGAGGCCGCGCTGCTGCCGAAGGGCACGTCCACCGCGCCGCGCCCCGGCGTCCCCCCGCGCGTGGAGCTGCGGCTCGAAGGCCGGCCGGGCGATCGCGTCACCTCCGCGTTCATGGTGGAGAACCACTTCGACCATCCCCTCGAGGTCAGTCTCGCCTCCAGCGAGCTGGTCCCCGCGAGCGGCGCCACGCTGCCTGCCTCCCTCGTCACGTTCGAGCCGCCCACCCTGTCGATCGGCCCACGCGCCCAGGCGGTCGTCCAGATCGTCGTCACGATCACCCGAGACTTCTCGGTGGGTCAGACCTACCTCACGGTCGTCCGGCTGGTCGGCCTGCACGCCAAGGAGGTCGGACTCTCCATCACGGTGCTCCCGTCGGCTCCGCCGAAGAGCGCGCCCGCCCCGGCCGAGGCCGCCCGGTGATCGTTGGTCCGGTCGGAGTCGACGCCGGCGCGGCCGGGCTCGACCCGGCTCGCTTCCTCACCGGTCCGCCGGGTCCGTTCCCGCGGGTGCCGCTCTCCGACGTGCTGGAGCGGCGCTGGCTGCACTACGCCTTCGTCACCGCCGACGAGCGACAGGCCCTGATCGCCAACCTCGCGGCCCTCGGGGCCGAGGACGGCGGCGAGCCGATCCGCACCTCCGTGCTGCTCATGTACCACCGCGATCACGGATGGACGTGCAGCCAGTGGCACGCGCACCTGCCCATCGAGCCGTGGACGTCGTACCGCAGCCCCGCGCCCTCCATCGCGGTGCCGCCCCCGGATTTCGCCATGCAGTCTCTGGCGGGACGTCCCGCGGTAGCCCTGCGCTTGACCAGCACCACCACGCCGGCGCCCGCGGGCGTGTCGCACTTCCACCGCACCAACTGGAAGCGCTGGCAGGCCCAGCCCGGCGTGCTCGCGCAGGGGCGCTGGGACGACGGCATGGTGCCGGCGCGCGAGACCCTGGCGGTCGGCTACCACGAGCGCGTGCTCGGCCGCTGGGCCTGGCCGGAAATGGGCGGCTGGGTGTTCGGCTTCTGCAACCAGCTCGCCGACAACCCGGAAGGGGCTCCGCGGTGGGCGGTCGTGTTCGCGCTGCTACAGCCCATGGACGAGGCCTACGACCACACCGCCATGGTCATGGTGTGGCGACGTGGGCGCATGGTGCAGTTCCTGCCGCGTCGGGCGCTGCGGGTCACCGTGGCCGGCCAGCTCGCGCGCGACCGGGTGACCACGACCCCGCGGCTCGCCCCGCTGCTCGGGACGTTCGCCACCGCGCCCATCCCCGCGGTGCTCTGCATCGACGGCTATCAAGGGGCCGACTGGATCCAGCTCCGCTTCCGTTGCCGCGACGCCGCGCGGCTGGTCGTCCCGTCGGAGACCAGCCTGCCCCCGTTCTCGGTGCACGAGGTGATCGGCGACATGGAGATGCGGATCAAGATGAACGGGTCGACCGAGTCGTTCGCCAGTCCCGGCATCGTGGAGTTCGCGGGCGGCGCGGCCGAGAGGGCCTGGAGTGCCCTCCGGTAGGCTGCGCTACGGCGCCGGCCTCGCGCCGGCCGGGCCCGCAGGTCCGTCGCGCGCGATCGAGAGCGCGGCCGACCTGCTGACGCGCACCGTCGAGACCCTCGCGCGGCGCACCCCGTCGGTCGGCGCGGAGGCCGCGCGCGAGCTGGGCGACATCGTGCTCGCGCTGCACTTCGGCGACGGCAGCCACGCGACGCTGCGGGCCCACCACAACTCGGTGACGGTGACCGCCGGGCTCGCGCCGGCGACGGTCGAGTGCTTCTTCAACGACGAGAGCCTGCTCGCGCTCTACGACCTGGAAGGCCGCCCCAGCCAGGTCCTCGAGCAGGGCGCCTTCGACGTCCGCGGCACCCCCGAGCAGGTCCTGGCGGTGTGGCGGACCTTCCAGCTGCTGGCTCAGCGCGCGGCGGGCCTGCGCTCCGTGCAGTCACTGTGGACGGCCTACCGCGAGGGACGCGGCCTCGCCCTCGCGGTGGCCGCGAACGGGCACGAGCCCGGCCCGGGCGCCGACGTACCGGACGCGGCCGGGCTGCTCCGGAGCAGCGACGCCGCCGCGGAGTCCGCCTCGGTCGCGACGACGCGCGTGCTCTGGAACCGGCGCGCCGGCGAGGGCTGGTGGGCCTTCGAAGGGCCGCGCGACGCCGACCTGTTCGACATCATGGAGCGCTGCCGGCGGCGCGTGGCCGACGAGATCCTCACCCTCATCCCCGCGCGGCATCCCGTCGACGGGCTCTACCGCCTGATGCGGGAGTATCCCGCGCGCGGCGGCAAGGGCCTGCGCCCCACGCTGTGCATCGCGACCTGCGGCGCCTTCGGTGGCCACGGCGAGGACGCGGTGCGCATCGCGGCCGCGGTGGAGATGTTCCACAACGCGTTCCTCATCCACGACGACATCGAGGACGAGTCCCTGCGGCGCCGCGGCGAGCGGTGCCTGCACATGGAGCACGGCATCCCGCTCGCCGTCAACGCGGGCGACGGGCTGAACCTGCTCGCGGTGGACACGGTGCTGACCAACATCGAGCGCCTCGGGCTCGCCCGCACCCTCACCATGATCCACGAGATCATCCACATGTGCCGAGAGTCCATCGAAGGCCAGGCCGTCGAGCTGGGCTGGATCAGGCGGCGGCACGTCCCCATCCGCGACGCCGACTACATCAACATGGTCAGCCAGAAGACCGGCTGGTACACGTGCCGGTCGCCCTGTCGGCTGGGCGCGATCGCGGCCGGCCACACGCGCCCCCGCGAGCTGGATCTCCTCGGCGAAGTGTTCAAGCAGGTCGGCATCGCCTTCCAGATCCAGGACGACGTGCTCAACCTGATCGGCGAGGAGGATCTCTACGGCAAGGAGACCCTGGGCGATCTGCTCGAGGGCAAGCGCACGCTCATGCTCATCCATCTCATGCGCACCGTCTCCGCACGCGAGCGACGGGAGCTGCACGAGTGGCTCCGCCGGCCGCGGAGCGCGCGCACGGTGGCCGAGTCGCGTCACGTGCTCCGCCGCATGGAGCAGAACGACTCGATCGAGTACGCGCGCCGGGTGGCCGCGCGGCACGCGGCCCGGGGGGCGCGGCTCTTCGAGGACACCCTGGGCTTCATCCCGCAGAGCGAGGGCAAGGCCATCCTGCGCCAGGTCATCCACTACGTGAACACCCGGCTGCTGTGATCGGCCCATGACCCCGGACGACGCCCGCCTCATCGAGAGGATCCAGCAGGCGACGCGGGGCGCCCGCGTGCTCCTGTGCACGCTGGCCCGGCGCGGCAAGGCGCTGGAGCGCCACCAGCCCGAGCGCGCCGCGTTCCTGCTCGCCGCGCTCCGGCCGCATCCGCTGTACAAGGCCGGCCGCCTCGCCTTCGACATGCTGGAGATCGAGGACCTGATGCTCGACGGGCTCGCGGTGGATCCCCTCACCGACGTTCAGCTGACCCGGATGCTGAGCGCGGTCGCCGGACGCGGCCACGATCTGGCCGAGGTCTTTCTTCGATTCGGCTCGAACGGGCGCGACGGCGACGGCGCGCCGGACGCGGCCCGCCCCGCGTTTGGGTCGCCGCCGGGTGACGCGCCGGCCCCGACCGACGTCCTGCCGCGTCTGCGCTTCGGGCCGGACCCGGAGGACGCGGTGAACGGATCGCCGGCGCGCGACGGCGACGGCGGCCCGGCCGGGCCGGAGCTGACGTCCTCCGACTATCTCTACGACCTGGTGGTGCTGGGGTTCCTCGACGGGCTCGGCCGCCATCTGCCTACGTGAGCGGCGGCCCGCGCGTGAGCAACCGCGAGGATTGACCGGCGCTCCGCGCGCCCGCGTCAGGCGCGGCCCTCGATCGCGACGTCCAGGAGGAACGGGCGGCCGGCGCCGAGCGCGCGCGCGAGCGCGGGGCGTAGCTCGTCCGGCTTGGCGACCCGCTCGCCCGCCACCCCCATGCCCCGCGCGAGATCGACGAAGCCCAGGTCGGGCCCCACGAGATCCATGTTCGGGTAGCCGCGGTCGGGTTTCGCACCAAAGCGCTGTCGGTACGTATCCATGTTGTGCTTGAGGATGCGGTACTCGCGGTTGTTCAGGATCACGAAGACCACCGCGAGGTCGTGATGCGCCGCGGTCCAGAGGGCCTGGATGCTGTACATCGCCGAGCCGTCGCCGGACAGCGCGACCACCGGCCGATCGGGATGGGCCAGCTTCACGCCGAGGGCCCCGGGCAGCGCCTGGCCGATGCCGCCGCCGCGCGCCCCGACGTAGTCGCCCGGCCGCTCGAACTGAACGGTCCTCGTCAGATCGAGGCTGGCGGTGATGGATTCGTCGACGACGATGGCATCCGCCGGCAAGGCCGCCTCGATCTCGGCCACGAGGCGCGGCACGGAGATCGGCGTGCCGGCCCACCGCTTGGCCGCCCGGGCGCGCTGGGCCTCCGCATCCTGCGCCTTCAGCGCGCGCAGCGCCTCGTTCCGCCGGTCCGCCGTCTCGCGGAACGCGGCGCTCGCGCCGCGCTCGACGGCGGCGGCGAGGGCCGAGAGCGCGGCCCGCGGGTGGCTCACCAGCCCGACCGTCACCGCGAGGTTGTGGGCCAGCCGCTCGGGTGACGACTCGATGTGGATCACCGAGGCCCCGGGCGGAAGCGGCGGGCCGGGAGCGTACCAGACCTCCTCGAAGAACGGCCCGCCGACGAGCAGCACGGTGTCCACCCCGTCGAGCGCCTTGCGGATGGCGAGGGCGTCGAAGGGCAGCCCGAGGCGGAAGTTCGGGTGTGCGCTCGGCAGCGGCTGCTGGGCGCGCAGGCCCTCGCACCACACCGCGGCGCCCACCTGCTCGGCGAGGGCGGCCGCCTCCGCCGCCGCTCCGGTCACGTCGTCGCCGAGGACGAAGGCCGGCCGCCGGCTGCCCAGCAGCAGATCCGCGGCGGCCTGCACGCCCGACGGATCCGGCTCGGGCGCCCGGTACAGACGGCCGGGCGGCAGCGGCGCCAGATCGGTCTCCTGCTCGAGCACGTCGATCGGCAGCGCGACGAACACGGGACCGGCGGGCGGATCCGTGGCGATCTTGAGCGCGCGGTGCATGATCAGCGCGAACTCGTCGGCGCGCTCGACCTGGACGCTCCACTTGGTGAGCGGCGTCGCCATCGCCACCAGATCGTGCCCGAGCACCGGCCCGCGCAGCCGCAGCCGCGTGTCCTGCTGCCCGGCGGTGACGACCAGTGGCGCGCGAGCCTTGAAGGCGTTGTAGAGCATGCCGAGCGCGTTGCCGAGCCCCGGCGCCACGTGCAGGTTGACCACCGCGGGCCGTCCGCTCGTCTGCGCGTAGTAGCTGGCCGCGCCGAGGGCCACCCCCTCATGCAGGGCCACGATGTAGCGCAGCGACGGGTAGTCCTGCAGCGCGTCCAGGATCGGGCTCTCGGTGGTACCGGGGTTGCCGAAGACGTACGTCACCCCGTGGGCGATCAGGCTCTCCATGAAGACCTGCCGGCCACGCATGGAGGCCCGCTCAGCTCGTGCCCATCTGGCTGCCGCCGTCGATGTTGAGGTTGGCTCCGAACATGAAGCTGGCCGCGCGATCCGAGGCGAGGAAGAGCACGCCGTTGGCGATCTCCTCCGGCTTCGCCATCCAGCCGAGCGGGATGCTCGCGGTCACCCGCGCCCGCTGCTCGGCGGTCAGCGGGGCGTGCATCGGCGAATCGATCGGGCCCGGGTTGAGGCAGTTCACGCTGACCCCGGTGCCGACCAGATCGCGGGCGATGTTGCGGGTGAGCGCGACCACCGCCCCCTTCGAGGCGGTGTAGGCCGCGGTGGCCACGCGCCCTCCGCCTCGCGTCACGCTGTCCGAGCCGATGGTGACGATGCGGCCGCGCCGGCGCGGGATCATGCGCGTGACCGCCTCCTGGATGCAGAAGAAGGTGCCCTTGGTGTTGATGGCGAGCACGCGGTCCCACTCCTCCTCCGTCATGACCGCGAGCGGAGCCGAGCTGATGATGCCGGCGCAGGTCGCCAGGATCTCGACCGGGCCGAAGGCCTCGTCGCACACCCGGAAGAGAGCCGCGACGTCGTCGCGCCGCGCCACGTCGGTGCGGTGCCACCGTGCCGCGTCGCCCAGCTCTCGCGCGGTGCGCTCGAGCCCGGCCTTGTCGATGTCGCCGAGCACCACGCGCGCGCCCTCGCGCACGAGCCCCCGGGCCACCGCCCGACCGAGCCCGCTGGCCGCCCCGGTCACCACCGCGACCTTGCCGTGAAGGTCGAGGAACTCGCTCATGGCGGCTACTGGTAGCTGCGCAGGATCCGTCCGGGCATCGCTCCGGTGTGCCGGCCGTCGTCGTAGAGCTGCGTGCCCGCCACGAAGGTGGCCCTGATCCCCTCGGACTCGCAGATCAGCCGCCGGCCGTTGCACGGCAGGTCGTGCACGTACCGCGGCGTGCGCGCGGCGACGGTGGCCGGATCGAACAGCACCAGGTCGGCGACCTTGCCCTCCGCGAGCACGCCGCGGTCGGGGATGCCGAACACGGTCGCGGGCACCTGGGTCAGCTTGTGCACCGCCTTCTCCAGGCTCAGCACTCCACGCTTGCGCACCCACAGGTCGAGCAGCGCGGTCGCGTAGCCCACGTCGCAGATGACGTCGACGTGCGCGCCGCCGTCGGAGAGGCCGACCAGGCAGCGGTCGTCGGCGATCAGCCGCTCGACGCCGGCGGGATCGAAGTTGAACGTGGAGGACTGGAAGCGCGTGGCGAGGTCGTCGGCGAGGCCCAGGTCGAAGTAGGCGTCGACCGGACGCTTGCCCTCGCTCGCCGCGATCTCCTCGAGCGTGCGTCCCACGTGGACCGCCAGCTCCCGCCGGCCCACTTCCAGCACGCGCATCTGGCCCCACATGTGGCTGCGCTGGCGGCTCTCCAGCTCCTGCTGGAAGGCGTCGCGGAACGCGGCCTCGCGGTAGACGGCGATCTTCTCGGCCTCCGGCCGGTTGAAGACCTTCTGCCAGGAGATGAAGGAGCCGAACATGGTGGGGTTCCGCAGATCGCCCTGGCTCATGATGGGCCGCGGGGTGATCTGAGGGATCGCCTGCTTCACCAGATCGCCCAGCTTGGCGAAGGTCTGGTCGTGGAAGTCGGGCTGGCCCGGATGCGCGAACAGGGCGAGCCACGTCACCGGCCGCCCGCTCGCCTGGGTGATCCCGCGCAGCAGCTCGACGTCGTCGTCGCTCACCGCGTACATGCCCCCCGAGCTCAGGATGATCTCGATGGCGCCCCGCCCGACGTCGGCGAGGCCGCGCACGACCCCGAGCAGCTCGTCGCGGCTCGCGTTGCGGCAGGCCAGCGGCCGACCCTCGTAGCCGACGTGATTGCGAGACGTCGTGGTGCTGAGGCCGAAGGCGCCCGCCTCCATCGCCTCGCGCAGCAGGCGCCGCATGGCGTCGATCTCGGCCGGGGTGGCCGGCCGCTCGAACGAGGCCTCCCCCATCACGTAGTGGCGCAGCGGGGTGAACGCGACCAGGCCGGCCACGTTGATGCCGAGCCCGCGGCGATCGATCGCGTCGAGATACTGGCCGTAGCTCTCCCACTGCCAGTCGATGCCCGCCTTCATCACGTCGTAGGGAATGGCCTCGACGTTGACCAGATCCTGCATGAGGATCTCGCGGGTCTCCGGCTTGACCGGCGCCACTCCCACCCCGCAGTTGCCCATGATGACGGTGGTCACGCCGTGCCACGGTGAGCACGTGACGAGCGGATCCCAGGAGATCTGCGCGTCGTAGTGGGTGTGGGGATCCACGAAGCCGGGAGCGAGGACGAGGCCGTCGGCGTCGATGACCCGCTCCGCGGTCTGGCCGTCACGCGGGCCCACGTACCGGATCACGCCGCCCTCGACCCCGAGCGTGCCCATGAAGCTGGAGGCGCCGGTTCCATCGCAGATGCGCGCGTTCTTGATCACGAGGTCCATCATGGGCGCTCCCCTTTCTTCGGCACGGTTCCCGGCAGACGCTACGGGGGCGATCCTGCCAGAGCGCGGCCGGCAGGTCAAACCGCGTGGGGAACGAGGAGACCCCAATGGGAGAGGGGGCGGGCGGGGACTCGGCCCCGCCCGCGGGTCCCTCAGGTAAGTGCGCAGCACACGCTGCGCGGCCCGGCAGGAGTCGGGATTCAGTTCAGGCGAAGGTGCTGGGGAGGCGTCATCGGCCGCCTGTCATCTCACCGATGACGCGCGTGACTGGCCCGGTGGAGTGTCCATCCCTACCTCCTGAAACACCTGCGCGACGAGCCATCGTGCCTCGTCGTGGGCTCAGTAAAGACCCGGGCCGGGCCGCTGTCAAGACGCTCACCAAAACTCGCTTGACCGCCGGTTCACGGTGGGCGAGTCTCCTACAGCAGCGGGCGCATCCCGCGCCGCGCCGGTCAGGAGGATCGGTCATCCAGCTCGACGCGCTCCTGAAGCCTCGCTCGGTCGCGGTGCTCGGCGCCTCCGAGCGACCGTCGGTGGGCCGTACGATCGTCGAGAATCTCGACCGCATCGGGTTTCCGGGCGACGTTTATCCCATCAATCCCCGCTACGAGAGCCTGCTGGGGCGGCGCTGCTATCGCTCGATCGAGGAGCTGCCCGAGGGCGTCGACGTGCTCGCCTTCTGCGTCAACCACGAGCGCGTGCTCGAGGGCCTGCGCGCCGCGGCCAAGAAGCGAGTGCGGGCCGCGGTCGCGTTCGACGCCGGCTTCGCGGAGAGCGACGACGAGGGACGGCGCCGGCAGGATGAGCTGATCGCCATCTGCCGCGAGGCGGGGATCGCGTTCTGCGGGCCGAACTGCATGGGGGTCATCAGCCCGCACGAGCGCAGCCTGGTCTACCTGAACGCGCTCCGCGATCCGGCGCCCCTCGCCGGCAACGTGGGGCTCGTCTCCCAGAGCGGGTCGATCGTCATCGGGCTCCTGGCGGATTGCCGGCGCTTCGGCTGGAGCCGCGTGATCTCGACCGGCAACGAGGCGGTGATCGTGGCCGCCGACGTCCTCGAGTACCTGATCGACGACCCGGCCACGCGGATGATCGCGATGTTCCTCGAGAGCGTGCGGCAGCCGGATCGGTTCGTGGCCGCGCTCGACCGCGCCGCCGACCGCGGCAAGCCGGTGGTGGTGCTCAAGGTGGGCCGGAGCGAGCGCGCGCGCCGCGCGATCACCAGCCACACCGGCGGGCTCGCCGGCGAGTCGCGCGTGATCGAGGCGATCCTGCGCGCGCACCGGGCCATCGAGGTCCACGACATGGACGAGATGACCGAGACCCTGGCCGCCGGCCAGGGCGAGCGCCGCCCGGCGGGACGTCGGATCGGGGTGGTGACGAACTCGGGCGGCCACACCGAGCTGATCCTCGACGTGGCCGCCCGCGTCGGGCTCGAGCTGCCCCCGCTCTCGCCCGCCTCGCGCGCCGAGGCCGCGCGCGTCATCGGCGCGATCGGCGGCGACGGCAACCCGCTCGACGCGTGGGGCAACGGCGACTTCGAGACCAACGTGCCGCACGCGCTCCGCACGCTCGCCGCGGATCCGGACATCGACGCGGTGGTCTGGTGCACGGACAGCGCCGACGGCTCCCCGCTGGGCACCCCTCAGCGCTTCATGGCCTACGCGACCATGCTGGTGGAGGGGGCAAAGACGTCGGCGAAGCCCTTCTACCTGATGGGCACGCGCCCGGGCATCTTCCGGCGCGACCAGCACGAGATGCTGAGCGCCCACGGCATCGCGCTGATCGGCGGCACGCGCCAGGGCCTCCGCGCGATCGACCGCCTCGCCCGCCAGGCGGTGCCGCGCGCGCCGCTCCGTCCCCCGCCCGCGCGTCCGATGCCGTCGCTCGCCGCGCTCGCGGGTGGCCGGACGCGGCGCACGATCCACGAGCACGACGCCAAGCGGCTGCTCGCCCAGGCCGGTCTCCCGGTGGTGCGCGAGCATTTGTGCGCGACCCGGGAGGCGGCGCTGGACGCGGCGGGCGCGCTCGGCTATCCGGTGGCGCTGAAGCTCGTCGCGGACGGGGTGCCGCATCGCTCCGATCTCGGGCTGGTGGCGGTCGGGATCCGCGACGGCCACGAGCTGGGCCAGGCGTGGGACCGCATGATGGCGGTGCGCGCGACGACGCTGGCGAGCGTCGCGATCGCCGGCTTGGTGGTCCAGCAGATGGTGAGCGAGGGCATCGAGGTGCTCGCGGGGGTGACTCACGATCGCGACTTCGGCCCGCTGCTCGCGTTCGGGCTGGGCGGTGTCGCGGCGGAGGCGCTCGACCGCATCGCGCTGCGGCCGCTGCCGCTCCGGGTGGGCGACGTCGAGACGATGGTCGCCGAGGTCCCCGCCGCGACCACGCTGCTCGCCGGCTTCCGGGGCCGACCGCCCGCCGACGTCGACGCGCTCCATCGCTGTCTCGAAGCGCTCGCCGACTACGCGTGGGCCGACCGTGCGGCCGTCGCCGAGCTGGACGTGAACCCCATCAAGGTGCTGCCGCGGGGCCGGGGCTGCGTCGTGGTCGACGCGCTCATCGTCCCGCGGCGGGCCGAGGAGCCCCCATGAGCGCGGAGATCGTGACCTACACCGTCGAGGGCCGGGTCGGCGTCGTGACCATCAATCGGCCCGACAAGCTCAACGCGATCAGCCCCGAGCTCAAGCACACCCTCGTGGAGCGCCTGCGCGCCGCCGACGCCGATCCGGCCACCAGCGTGGTGGTGCTGCGGGCGGAGGGCCGCAGCTTCAGCGCCGGCTACGACATCTCCCCCAATCCCGCGCGCGCGGCGCGGCGGGGCAACGCGCTGGCCTGGCACGAGTCGCTCACCGACGACATCCGGCTCGAGATGACCCCGTGGGACATGAACAAGCCGGTGATCGCCTCGGTGCAGGGCCACTGCCTGGGTGGCGGCTGCGAGCTCATGATGTTGTGCGACCTGGCGGTGGCCGCCGACGACGCGGTCTTCGGCGAGCCCGAGATCCGCTTCTCCAACGTCGGCCCCGGCCTGGTGATGCCCTTCGTGATCGGCCTGCGGCGCGCACGGGAGCTGCTCTACCTTGGCGACAGCATCGACGCGAAGACCGCGCTCTCCTATGGCATGGTCAACCGCGTCGTGCCCCGCGCCCGCTTGCAGGAGGAGACGATGAAGCTGGCGCGTCGGATCGCCCTCATCTCGCCGGAAGCGCTGGCCGCCACCAAGCTGGCCACGCGACGCGGCGCCGAGGCGGCCGGCTTCCGCAACGCGATCCTGGCCGGCCTCGACGTGCTCGCGCCGCTCTACGCGGCGCGGACCGAGATCGGGATGAAGTTCGACGAGATCCGGGAGAAGGAGGGGCTGGGCGCGGCGCTCAAATGGCGCGCCGCCCAGTTCGCGGACTGAGCGGCTCGGCGAGCACGAGGAGTGCGCTGACGAACGGAGCCCGGGCGCGAGCCCATCAGGCCCTCCGCGACTCGGAAGAGCTCCACCGTCTCACCCTCAGCAACATCACCGAACGTGGGCATCATCTTCGGGTACGGCCCCGACGAGGTGCAGGCCATGGGCCGGATCGATCGGCTCCTGGGCGACCACCGCCTCGACCGCACCGAGCTGCGACCGACCCTGCCCGCGATCTCGGCCGACCGCGTGTCGCTCCAGCAGGTCGTGCTCAAGCCGGTCGTCGAGACGCACGGGGGCGCATCTGGGGCGAGGATCTCGGCGGCCGCGGCGCGACGTTCCGCCTGAATCTGCCCGTCCAGTAGCTATCGGACCGACCGTCCCCGACACGGCGGTCGATCCTTGACGGAGCCCGGCGGGCCGACTACTCTCTCGGCACCCGTGTCATCCTGCTCGTCTCGTTTCGTCTGAGAGCTCTACCGATGCAGTGCTCCCGGTGCCAGCACGACAACCCGCCCGGCGCGAAGTTCTGCGGCGAATGTGCGGCCCCGCTCGCCGCCACGTGCCCGTCGTGCGGGGCGGCCAACCCGCCGGGCAACAAGTTCTGCGGTCAGTGCGCGACGCCCCTGCGCACTCCGTCCGCCGCGGCCGCCGCCCCGGACTCCTACACCCCGCGGCACCTGGCCGCGCGGATCCTCAACTCGAAGGCCGCGCTGGAGGGCGAGCGCAAGCAGGTCACGGTGCTCTTCGCGGACATGAAGGGGTCCACCGAGCTGCTCGCGGACCGCGATCCGGAGGAGGCCCGCGCGATCCTCGATCCGGTGCTGGAGCGGCTGATGGAAGCGGTGCATCGCTACGAGGGCACCGTGAATCAGGTCATGGGCGACGGGATCATGGCCCTCTTCGGCGCGCCGCTGGCTCATGAAGACCACGCGGTGCGCGCGTGCTACGCGGCCCTGCGCATGCACGACGCGATCGGCCGGTACGCGCAGGCAGTGCGGCGCGATCACGGGGTCGAGGTGCAGATCCGGGTCGGCCTCAACTCGGGCGACGTGGTGGTGCGGTCGGTGGGCAGCGATCTGCGCATGGATTACACCGCGGTCGGGCAGACCACGCACCTCGCCGCGCGCATGGAGCAGCTCGCGCCCGCCGGGACCACCCGGCTGACCGCCGAGACGTTGCGCCTGGCCGAGGAGTTCGTGCAGGTCCGGCCGCTCGGGCCCGTCCCGGTCAAGGGTCTCGCCGCCCCGATCGACGTGTTCGAGCTGACCGGAGCCGGCACCGTCCGCACGCGCCTGCAGGCCGCGCGGGCCCGCGGCTTCAGCCGCTTCGTGGGCCGCGACGCCGACCTGGAGCAGATTCGCCAGGCCGCCGCTCAGGCCCGACAGGGGCACGGCCAGCTCGTGGCGGTCGTGGGTGAAGCGGGCGTCGGCAAGTCGCGGCTGTTCTACGAGTTCATCCGCTCCCATCACGGGCCGGGCAGCGGCTGGCGGGTGCTCGAGGCCAGCTCGGTGTCCTACGGCAAGGCCACGCTGTTCCTGCCGCTGGCCGAGCTGCTGCGTGGCTACTTCGGCATCGACGGCCGCGACGACCTGCGCACGGTGCGGGCGAAGGTCACCGGCACCCTGCTCACCCTCGACCGCACGCTCGAGGAGTCGATCCCCGCGCTGCTGTGGATCCTCGACGTACCCGACCCCGGCGAGGCGTTCGCCCAGCTGGAGCCGCCTCAGCGGCGCCGGCGCGCGATCGAGAGCGTCAAGCGCGTCCTGCTGCGCGAGAGCCAGGCGCAGCCGCTCCTGCTCCTGCTCGAAGACCTCCACTGGATCGACACCGAGACGCAGGCCGTCCTGGACAGCCTGGCCGAGAGCCTGGGCAGCGCGGCGGTGCTCCTCGCGGTGAACTATCGCCCCGAGTACCGTCACGGATGGGGCAGCAAGACCTACTACCGGCAGATCCGCCTCGACCCGCTGCCGCCCGAGAGCGCGGACGCGCTGCTCCACGCCTTGCTCGGCGACGATCCGTCCATCGCGTCGCTCTCGCCGCTGCTGATCGCCCGGACGGAAGGCAATCCCCTCTTCCTCGAGGAGAGCGTGCGGACGCTCGTGGAGACGGGCGCCCTCGTGGGCGAGCCGGGTGCCTACCGGCTCGCCGGCGCGGCCGCGACGATCCAGATGCCGGCCAGCGTGCAGGCGATCCTGGCCGCGCGCATCGATCGCTTGCGCCCGGAGCTCAAGCGGCTGCTGCAGGCCGCCGCCGTCGTGGGCAAGGACGTGCCGGTGGCCCTGCTGGCGCCCGTCGCGGAGATGACCGACGACGCGCTACACGCCGGGCTCGGGGAGCTACAGACCGCCGAGCTGCTCTACGAGGCGCGACTGTTCCCCGATCTGGAGTACACCTTCAAGCACGCCCTCACCCACGAGGTGGCGTACGGCGGCGTGCTCCAGGAGCGGCGCCGACTCCTCCACGCGCAGATCCTGGCGACGATGGAGCGGCTGCACGCCGACCGGGTCGGCGAGCACGCCGAGGTGCTCGCGCACCACGCGGAACGGGCGGGCGTGGTCGACCGGGCCGTGCGCTATCTCCGCGAGGCGGGCACGCGGGCCGCCGCGCGCTCCGCCAACCGCGAGGCCATCGACTTCCTCGAGCGGGCGCTCGCGCTCCTCGCCGAGCAGCCCGAGAGCCGGGAGACGATGTCGGAGGCTCTCGACGTGCGGATCGCCCTCGGCCCGGCGCTGATGTCGCTCCACGGCCCGCCGTCGCCGATCGTGGAGACGTCGTACCGGGCGGCCCTCGACCTGGTGGAGCGCCTGGACGACGCGGCCCGCCGCTTCCTCGTCCAATGGGGACTCTGGTACGTCCAGTTCACGCGGGCCGACTATCCGCCCGCGGTGGAGGCGGGCGAGCACCTGCTCGAGACGGCCCGGCGGACCGGCGAGCGTGATCAGCTCCTGGAGGCGCACCACGCGCTGTGGCCGACGCTGGTCGCGATGGGCGAGGTGAAGCGCGCCGTCCCGCACATCGAGCGCGGCCTCGAGCTGTACGACCGCGAGCGCCACGCCGGCATGGCATCGGTGTACGGCGGTCACGACCCCGGCGCGTGCTGCCGCTACTTCCTGGCCGCGAGCCAGTGGGCCCTGGGCTATCCCGAGCGCGCCATCGCGGCGGCCCACGAGGCGATCCGCCTCACCGACACGCTGGCCCACCCGATGACCTCGACGATGACGTTCGGGATGGTGGCCTGGATCTACTACTTGAGCGGCGACCGCCGAGCCGCCGCCGCGGCGGGGCAGCGCTGCATGGCGGTTGCGGAAGCGAACGGCTTTCACGGCTGGGACATCGGCATGGCCGCCCTGCTGCACGTGATCCGTGACGAGCGTCCCGACGCCACGGTCCTGGACGCGCTCCGCAAGGGACAGGCGCGGGAGATCATGCGGACGTGGCGCTCGGTGATCGGCAGCTGCACCATCGCATCGCTCTACGGCGCTCTCGAGGCGCCCCGGCAGGGCCTCGCCGTCCTGGCCGCGCTCGGCGACGCGGCGGCGACCGGGCTCTATGGCCCCGAGGTGTATCGCGTGGAGGGCGAGCTGCGGCGAATGTCCTCCGAGCCGCCAGAGGAGGCCGCCCGGTGCTTCGAGCGCGCCGTCGAGATGGCGCGCGGCCGGGAGCTGCGCTCGCTCGAGCTGCGCGCGGCCACGAGCCTCGCCCGTCTCTTCCGCGACCAGGGCCGGCGCGAGGACGCCCGCCGGACGCTCGCCGGCATCTACAGCTGGTTCACCGAGGGCTTCGACCTGCCGGACCTGCGCGCCGCCCGGGCCCTGCTGGACGACCTCGGGGGGTGAGGGGCCGGCGCCGGCGTGCGTCGACCGTGGCCGGTTGCGCGGAGGCGGAGGCGCGGCATACGATTCCCTCCATCGTCGCGCCGGGGCTACGAAGAGGGAGGCGATCATGGGCGACTGGTACGTGAAGCAGACGATCGGGCTCCTCCCCGAGCGGGCGGCGCGCCAGTGGGGCCCGCGAGAAGCGCTGGCCTTCCAGGGCCGGCGGTGGACGTTCGCCGATCTGGACGCCCGCGTCGACGCGGTGGCGCGGGGCCTCCTCACCCTGGGCATCGCCCCCGGCGACAAGGTCGCGCTCTGGATGGTCAACCGGCCGGAGTGGATCGACGCGATGTTCGCGATCATGAAGATCGGCGCGGTGCTGGTGCCGGTGAACACGCGCTTCCGCACCGAGGACACCGCCTACGTGCTGGCCCAATCCGACGCCGCCGCGGTGCTCCTGGCCGATCGCTCGGGCCCGGTGGACTACCTCGGCATGATGCGCGACGTGGCGCCCGCGCTCGGCGCCGCGGCCGACCCGCGCCTGCCGTGCCTGCGTCACGTGGTGGCGCTGTCGGACGGGGCGCACGCCGGCGTGACCGGCTGGCGCGAGATGGTGGAGCGCGGGGGGGCGGTCACCCCCGACGCCCTCCGCGAGCGGGCGCGCCGGGTCGATCCCGAGGACACCGCCTTCATCTTCTACACGTCGGGCACCACCGGCTTCCCCAAGGGGGCGGTGCACAGCCACCGGATGATCCGCAACACCTGGGACCACGGCGATCGCATGGCCATCACCATCAACGACGTGATCCTCATGTACCTGCCGCTCTTCCACGCCTTCGGCTTCCTCGAAGGGCCGCTCATGTCGCTGATCCGGGGCGCGCGCCAGGTGCTGACCGAGACCTTCGATCCCCACGAGTGCCTCGACCTCGTGGCGAGCGAGCGGGCGACGATCATCCACGGCTTCGACACCCACTACCAGGCCCTGCTGGACGCCCAGGAGCGCCGCCCGCGCGACGTGTCGAGCGTGCGCACCGGCATATGCGGCACCGGCATGTCCAGCTCGATCCCCATCGCCCGGCGCGCCCGGCGGACGTTCGGCAATCTCATGACCGGTTTCGGGATGAGCGAGGTGGGAATCGGCGTGACCTTCTCGTTCCTCGACTCCACCGAGGAGCAATGCGTGGAGGCCAACGGCTATCCCGGCTCGGGCTACGAGATCCGCATCATCGATCCCGAGACCGGCGCGGACCAGCCGGTGTCGGTCCCCGGCGAGATCCTCGTGCGCGGCTACATCGTCACCGCCGGCTACTACAAGCGGCCCGAGGAGACCGCGCGGGCCATCGACCGCGACGGGTGGTTCCACACCGGCGACATGGGCCTCCTGCGCCCGGACGGCCACATGCGCTTCCTCGGCCGCTACAAGGACATGCTCAAGATCGGCGGCGAGAACGTGGACCCCATGGAGGTCGAAGCCTTCCTCACGACCCACCCCGCGATCAACGCGGCCTCGGTGGTCGGCCTGCCCGACGCGCGGCTCTCCGAGGTGGCGGTGGCGTTCGTGCAGCTGGCCGCCGGCTGCGCCCTGTCCGAGCAGGAGGTCATCGCGCACTGCCGCGGGCGGGTGGCGAGCTTCAAGATCCCGCGCCACGTGCGCTTCGTCGACGAGTTCCCGATGACCAGCTCCGGCAAGGTGCAGAAGGTCAAGCTGCGCGAGCGCGCCCGCCACGAGTGGCCGGCCGGGCCGGCCGGCCGCTCGGAGCTCGAGCCCGCGCCACCCGCGCGCGCCTGAGCGGGGACGACGCGATGGACGTCGGCCTGCAGATGATCTTCGCCAGCTACGGGTGGAGCGATGTGCCCGACGCGCAGGTGTGGGACGAGGAGCTGCGGCTCGCCCGGCAGGCCGTCGATCTGGGCTTCGACGTGCTCTGGTCGGTGGAGCACCACTTCAACGACTACTCGTTCTGCCCGGACAACCTGCAGCTCATGTCCTACCTGGCCGCCCAGTGTCCCGAGGTCGGCCTCGGCACCGCCGCGGTGATCCTGCCCTGGCACGATCCCCTGCGCGTCGCCGAGCAGGCCGCGGTGCTCGATCACCTGAGCGGCGGCCGTCTTCGCCTCGGCGTGGGCCGCGGCCTCGCCCGGCGCGAGTTCGCCGCCTTCCGGGGCACGATGGACGAATCGCGCGGGCGGTTCGACGAGGCCGCGGAGATGATCCTGCGCGCGCTGCGCACCGGGGTGATGGAAGGAGACGGGCCGTTCTACCGCCAGCCGCGCACCGAGATCCGGCCGCGGCCGACGCGGAGCTTCGACGGCCGCGTCTACGCGGTGGCCTCCTCCGACGACTCGGTGGTCTCGGCCGCGACGCTCGACGCGCGCATGGTGATGTTCGCGGACCGGCCCTGGCCCATGCGCATGCCGGCCATCCGGAAGCACCGCGAGCTGGTGCGGCGGATCCACGGGCACGAGGCGGGACCGCCCCTGCTCGCCGACTTCTGCGTGTGCACCGCCACCATGGACGGCGCGGAGGAGACCGCCCGCCGCTACATGGGCAAGTTCGTGGAGAGCAACTTCTACCACTACGAGCTGCTGGGACCGCACTTCAGCACCGTGAAGGGCTACGACGCCTACGCGCAGAAGATCGCGATGGCCCGCGAGATCGGCATGGACGGCATCGTCTCCGCGTTCATGGAGGCCGCGGTCTGGGGCACGCCCGATCGCATCCTGCGCAAGTTCGAGGAGCGCCGGGCCATCGTCGGCGAGTTCGAGCTGGCCACCTCGTTCCGGTTCGGCGGCACCCCGTTCGACCTGGCCGAGTCGGGACTGCGCCTCTACGCCAAGGAGGTCCTCCCGGTGGTGCGGTCCTGGACGAAGGCGGACGCGGCGCGCTCCTAGGCGCGCGGCCTCGTCTCCTCCTCGGCGCGCTCGGCCCAGTACGGCATCGCCATCGCGCGGTACAGCCTCATCGCGGCCGACAGATGCTCGCCGGCCGCGTCTCCGCCGGCGCGGCGGAAGAGCCGGCCGAGGCCCAGGTGGCAGTGGGCGACCAGCGGGCGCATGCCGTGCGCGTCGGCCAGCGCGAGGGCCTGTCGATAGTGGACCTCGCCCCGCTCGCCGTCCGAGCGCTGGGGATGCGCGGCCACGTCGCCCAGCAGGTGCCGGGCGTGCGCCGCGAAGCCCGGATGCGCGGGCGACGAGGCGAGCGCGCGCTCGGCCAGGCGACGCGCGTCGTCGAGCCGCCCGAGGAGCAGCGCGGCGCGGCCCAGCGCGTGGCAGGCTTCGCCGTGGAGACCGATGATGCCCCGATCGGCCTCGCGCGCGAGCAGGCGCGCCCCTTCCTCGAACCGGCTGGTGGCTTCGCCGATCTCGCCGGCCTGGGCCAGCGCCCACGCCGAGGAGGCCACCGCATGCGGGAGGTTCAGCACGATGTTCCCGCTGCGGTAGGCCGCGACGCCGTGCTCGACCAGTGACCGCGCCCGCGCCCAGTCGCCCTGCAGGAGATGCAGCCAGCTCGCGGCCAGATGGGCCATCCCGACCGCGTAGGCGTGGCGCGTGGGCTCGGCGAGTCGCAGCGCCTCGGCCTCGTAGCGCGCGGCCTCGCCGAACCGGCCGAGCTGGGCGAGGCTCCGGACCAGGAGGTAGCGGTCGTAGATCGCGATGGGCATGGCCGCGCCGAACGATTCGTAGTCGGCGCCGGCGGGCAGCGCCGCGAGATTGCCGACCGCCAGCTCCACCGCGCGCTGGAAGTCGCCGCCGAAGTAGCTCGCCTGCTCGAGGTACGTGGTGGTCAAGAGGCGCAGAGGCAGGTCCCCGCTGCGCGCGGCCGCGGCGAGGGCCCGCATCCCGAGCGGCAGCGCCTCGTCGAGCTGCCCGAGCTGCGAGTGCGCGTTGGTCATGACCGCCCACACGCGGCCGCGGCGGCGGTCGTCGTTCAGGGTCTCGGCGATGACCTCGGCCTCGCGCAGGCGCTCCATCACCGCGCGGTATTCGCCGAGCACGCCGAGCAGCGGCCGCAGCTCGAGACGGATGTCCACCCCCTGCTCGAGCGTGGCCGGGCTCTCGGGCAGCCCGGCCAGCACGCCCAGCGCCTCCTCGAGCCATCCCCGCGCCTCCGGGAGCGCGCAACGGCCGGCCGCCTTGAGGCCGGCCTGCCGGAGATAGGGCACCGCCTTGTCCCACACCGCGCCGTGCAGGGCGTGATGGGCGAGCCGCTCCACCTGCTCGCCGAGGCGGTCGCGGTGCAGCGACTCGATCGCCCCCACGAGCCGGGCGTGCAGCTCGCGGCGACGCTCCTGCAGCAGGCCGCCGTACGCGACCTCGTGGGTGAGCGCGTGCTTGAAGGTGTACTCGAGGTCGGGAAACAAGCGCGTCTCGTAGAGGAACTCGGCGGCCTGCAGGTCGCCGAGCCCGCGGCGCAGCTCCTCCTCGCCGACCTCGGCCACCGAGAGCAGGAGCGCGAACGGCACGTCCTTGCCGATGACCGAGGCCGCCTGCAGCAGCCGCTTCCGCTCGGGCGACAGCCGGTCGATGCGCGCGGCGAGGATCGCCTCCACGGTGGTCGGCACGTGCACCGTCAGGTCGCCGTGGGCCAGCCGGTAGGCGCCGCGCGCGCCGACCAGCGCCTTCGTCTCCACCAGGGCCTGCACGCTCTCCTCCAGGAAGAGCGGATTGCCCTCGGTGCGGGCGATGAGGGTGCGCTTGAGCGCGTCCAGGTCGGGGCCGGTTCCGAGCAGTCCGGTGAGCAGGTCCTCGGCGCTCTCCGCGGGCAAGGGCTCGACCCGCAGCTGGCGGTAGTAGCTCTTGTGGCCCCAGCCGTGCTCGTACTCCGGCCGATAGTTGACGAGCAGCAGCATCCGCGCCGTGGGCAGGCTCTCCACCAGGCTGCTCAGCACCGCCTCGGTCTCCGCGTCGCTCCAGTGGAGGTCCTCGACGAGGAGCAGGAGCGGCTGGACCCGGCTCTCGCGGAACAGCAGGCCGGTGACCGCCTCGAGCGTCCGGCGGCGGCGCTGCGACGGGTCGAGGCGTGCCCACGCCGCGTCCGGGACCGGCACCTCGAGCAGCGCGAGCAGGGCCGCGAGCGCCGGCTCGAGCGCGCGATCGAGCGAGAGGACCTTGCCGATCACCTTCTCCCGGATCGTCCGCGTCTCGTCCCGCGCCCCGATCTGGAAGTACGCCTTGAGCAATTCGACGATGGGTAGGTAGGCGGTGGTCTTGCCGTAGGAGACGCCGCCGCTCTCGAGCAGCCGCCAGCCCTGCATGCGATGCGAGTGCATGAACTCCCAGTAGAGGCGCGACTTGCCGACGCCGGGCTCGCCCAGCACCGCGACCACCTGCCCGTGTCCGTCCTGGGCCTGCTCGAGCGCCCGGCGCAGCTGATCGATCTCGCGATCGCGGCCGACGAAGCGGGTGAGCCCGCGGGCGGCCGCCGCGTGCAGGCGCGATCGCACCGCGCCCGGGCCGACGATCTCGTAGACCTCGATCGGCTCCGGGAGTCCGCGCACCGCGACCGGGCCGCGCGCGGTCACCTGGACATAGCCCTCGGCCAGCTGCAGCGTCGTCGGTGCCAGCAGCACGGTCCCCGGGGCGGCGAGCTGCTCCATGCGGGCGGCCAGGTGGGTGGTCTGGCCCAGCGCGATGTAGTCCATGTGCAGATCGGAGCCGATGCCCCGGACGACGACGTCGCCCGAGTTGAGGCCGACCCGGATCTGGATGAGCACGCCGTGGGAGCGGAACACCTCCTCGGCGTACCGCTTGACCGACTCCTGCATCCGGAGCGCGGCGTAGCAGGCGCGCACCGCGTGGTCCTCGTGGGCCAGCGGCGCGCCGAAGAGGGCCATGATCCCGTCGCCGCGAACCTGGTTCACGGTGCCCTCGTACCGGTGCACCGCGGCCATCATGTGCTCGAGGACGGGATCGAGCAGCTTGCGCGCCTCCTCGGGATCGCGATCGGCCACCAGCTCCATCGAGTCCTTGGTGTCGGCGAAGAGCACGGTCACCTGCTTGCGCTCGCCCTCGAGCGCACCCTTCGAGGTGAGGATCTTCTCGGCGAGATGCGGAGGCGTGTACGAGCCCGGCGAGGCGAACCGCGGCGAGGCGCCCGCCCCGCGGCCGACCGGCTGCCCGCACTGCAGGCAGAAGCGCGCGCCGGCGGGCAGCGCGGCTCCGCAGCTCTCGCAGCGGGCGGTGAGCGGGGCCCCGCATTCCAGGCAGAACTTCGCCTGCCGCGGGTTGTCGGTCTGGCAGCGGACACAGGTCATGGCGATGACGGCGGCGACGACGGCACGATCACGAGGGCAGGATGACCGCCTTGCCGGTGGTCTGGGTATCGAAGAGGCGGTAGGCCTCCTCCGCCTGCTCGAGCCGCCAGCGGTGGGTGAAGAGACGCTCCACGTCGATCTTGCGCTCGGCGACGAACTCGGCGCACTCGGCCTGCCCCTGCCTGGAGAACGTCCAGGACCCGACCAGCGTCACCTGGCGGCGCAGCAGGTCCGGGCTCACGTCGAGCGTCACCTGGCCGCGCTCGCCCACGAAGCACGCGGTGCCCCACGAGCGCACCGCGCGGACCGTGGCCGCGCGCGCCTCCGGCGCCGACGAGGCGTCGAGCGTCTTGTGGGCGCCCTCCCCGTGCGTGAGATCGCGGATCGCCTTCACCATGTCGTCGGCGGCCGGGTCGATCACCGCGTGGGCGCCGAACTGCTGCGCGAGCTTGCGCCGCTCCGGGGCGATGTCCACCGCGAGGACCCGCGCGCCCATCTCCACCGCGAGCTGCGTCGCCGACAGGCCCACCGGCCCCTGGCCGAAGATGGCGATCGTCTCGCCGCCCTGCAGCGCGACGCGCCTGAGTGCGCCCCACGCGGTCCCGGTGCCGCAGGAGATCGCGGCGCCCGTCACGAACGACAGCGCGTCGGGCAGCGGCACCAGCGTCGACGCCGGCACCTTCATGTACCGCGCGTGCCCGCCGTGCCCACCCGAGCCGTAGACCACCGCGCCCTCGAGGCACATCTGGGTCCAGCCGGCCCGGCAGTGCTTGCAGACGCCGCATCCCTCGTAGTGGTGGTCCATCACCCGCTGGCCCACGCGGGCCTCGCGATCGGTGACGCCCGCGCCCACCGCGGCCACCACCCCGCAGGGCTCGTGGCCGGCGATCATGCCGGCCTGGCGGCGGATGCCGCCGGTGACGACACCGGCGGGCTGGGCGGGGGCGCGGTAGTTGTGCAGATCGCTGCCGCACATGCCCGAGGCCCGGATCTCGAGCACCACGTCCCGCGGGCCCGGAGCCGGATCCGGGAACTCGCGCAGCTCCAGCTTCCGATCGCCGAGAAACACGACGCCCTTCATGCGCACCTCCTGCGGTCGATGATGTTCGGTCCGCTAGCGCGACGGGGCCGGGGACGGCACGATGACACCGGGGGCGAGCGGGATCTCCTCCACGGGCATGACCCCGGTGACGAAGTGCCGGGTCTCGCCGAAACAGCTGGTGGGCAGCCCGACCTTCTGCTCGTAGTGCAGCGTCACGCGCCGGCCCATGACCCGGTTGATCTCGGCCGCGACCCCGTCGTCCCGGACCGTGAACAGGAACTTCTCGGTCGTCGAGCCGGGCATCGAGACCATCGCCATCTCGCCTTCCCACGTCTTGCAGATCCAGCCCTTCCGGGAGAACTTCTGCACCCAGCCGGCCCTCTCCCCGGTCGCATAGCTCCACCGAAGCGTGCCCCAGACGTAGCCGGTGATCATCACGGCCACGATCAGCAGTGACACGACGATCACGCCGACCTTCCCCATCCCCTCCTGACCGCGTGCCACCATGTCGAGGCTCCTCCGGCTCCTCGCGGATAGCGTTCGCTCCCGGCTGCCAGACTACCACCGCCCCTTCGCTCTCGTCCCTCCTGCGGTAGACTCGTCCGGCGGACGGCTCCGTCGCCACTCACTCATCACCCGGAGGAGAGCATGACGGTCTACGAGATGCGCACCTACACGCTGCACGTCGGCAAGATGGGCGAGGCGGTCAAGCTCTACACCGAGTTCGGCTACCCGGCGCTCCAGAAGGGCGGCCAGGACAAGAAGCTCATCGGCTACTTCCAGGCCGACACCGGCATGATCAATCAGCTCGTCCATCTCTGGAAGTTCGACGACGACGCCGACCGGCGCGCGCACTGGAAGTCGGTGTTCGCCAACAAGGATTTCGTGGAGGGCTTCGCGGTGAAGTTCCGGCCGCTGGTCGCCTCCCAGGAGGTCAAGCTGCTGACCGCGGCTCCGTGGGGCCCCCATCCCTGACGGACCGGTCGACCGCCGCCCGGTTGACAAGGCGTGGACCCGCGCCTAGCATCGCCGCGTCAGTAGAGGCCGACGATGGCACCACCCGACAGCCAGGAGGATCTGCGATGAAGCGAGTCACCCCGCTCCTCTCCCTGCTCTGCCTGCTGTGCCTGGCTTCGATCTCGGCCGCCGACAGCGGCGCGGCCTGGGGCGTGTACGGCGGCGATACCGCCAACACGCGCTACAGCAGCCTCGACAAGATCAACACCGGCAACGTGCAGCAGCTCAAGGTGGCGTGGGCGCTGCAGCTCGGGTCGGTGCGCTCCCAGGAGTCCACGCCGATCCTGGTCGGCGACACCCTCTACGTGACCTCGTCGTTCGGTCCCAAGAACGTGTTCGCGGTGGATGCGAAGACGGGGACGGTGCGGTGGCGCTACTCCCCCGACGTGCCGGGCGGCATCGATCAGTTCGCCTGCTGCGACGTCAACAATCGCGGCGTGGCCTACGCCAACGGCAAGGTCTTCGTGGGTCGGCTCGACGGGCACATGGTCGCGCTGGACGCCAAGACCGGCGCGGAGCTGTGGAAGACGCAGGTCGTCGACTACACCCAGGGCTCGGTGATCACCTCGCCGCCCACCATCGTGAAGAACCTCGTGATCACCGGCTTCGGCGGCGGCGAGTACGGAGCGCGCGGCTATCTGAGCGCGCTCGACCAGGACTCGGGCAAGGAGGTCTGGCGCTTCTGGACCGTGCCCGGCCCCGGGGAGCCGGGCAACGACAGCTGGAAGGGCGACTCGTGGAAGTACGGCGGGGCGACCGCCTGGCTGATCGGCTCGTACGATCCCGCGCTGAACCTCATCTACTACGGCACCAGCAATCCCTCGCCGTGGGGCGGCTCGATCCGTGGTCTGGACAGCGGCAACTACGGCATCATGACCAACCTCTACTCGTCCTCCACGCTCGCGCTGAACGCGGACACCGGCAAGCTCGTGTGGCACTACCAGAGCACGCCGCACGACGTGTGGGACTACGACGGGGTGAACGAGCTGGTGCTGGCCGACGTCACCGTCAACGGGCAGAAGACGCCGGCGATGTTCAAGGCCGACCGCAACGGCTTCTTCTACGTCCTGAACCGCCAGACCGGCAAGCTGATCTCCGCGCAGTCGTACGTGCCCATCAACTGGGCGACCGGCGTGGACATGACCACCGGCCGGCCGATCGAGGTGCCGGACAAGCGGCCGCGCTTCAAGTTCCGGGCGATGAACATCTGCCCGAATCTGCTCGGCGGCAAGAACTGGCACCCCATGAGCTACAGCCCGCAGACCGGGCTCGTGTACATCCCGTCCATCAACCTGTGCATGGACATGGAAGGCGCCGAGCCCGCCTACAAGCGCGGCAGCTTCTATCTCGCGTTCGAGTTCGACCTGGGCAAGAGCGGGCCCGGCGGCTACATGAGCGAGCTGATGGCGTGGGATCCGGTCAAGCAGCAGAAGGTCTGGGGCAACAAGGACGCGCTGCCCTGGCTCGGCGGCACCATGACCACCGCGGGCGGGCTGGTCTTCCACGGTGACGTGCGCGGCTGGTTCAAGGCCCTCGACGCCAAGACCGGCAAGCAGCTCTGGCAGTTCCAGACCGGATCCGGGGTGGCGGCCGCGCCGATGACCTACGAGCTCGACGGCAAGCAGTACGTGGCGGTCGTCTCGGGACGCACCTTCTCGATCCCGGTGTTCCTGGGGCCGATCGGCAAGCAGATGGTGGACGCCAGCCCGGAGGGCGGCACCCTCTTCGTCTTCGAGCTGCCGTCGCCCTAGGGCGACCGCGGGCACCGCTCGATGCGGAGGGGAGCGCTCGCGCTCGTGGGCGCGCTGCTGCTCGGGCTGGGGGCGACGACGCCGGCGGCGCCCCTCGCCAGGCTCCGCGTCTGCGCCGATCCCGACAACCTTCCCTTCAGCAGCGAGCGCGGCCCCGACCGCGGCCTCTACGTCGAGCTGGCCGAGCTGGTGGCCGCGCGCCTGGGCGCGCCCGCCGAGTACTTCTGGTGGCGGAGCTACTTCGGCCGGCGCACGGTGCGCAACACGCTGCTGTCCGACGAGTGCGACGCCTACTTCGGATTGCCGTACGACACGTCGTTCATGAGCCAGACCGTCGCGCTGACCCGGCCGTTCCTCGACATGGGCTACGCGGTCATCGCGCCGCGGTCGCCCGGACTCGCGGCCGTCGACGATCTCAAGGGCCGTCGGGTCGCGGTGCAGTTCTCGTCGTCACCGCAGCTGCTCCTCTCCGAGCGCGGCGGCTTCCAGCTGGTGACGTTCCGCGAGCCCGAGGCCGCGCTCGACGCGCTGGCGCGCCGCGAGGTCGACGCGGCCTTCGTGTGGGGCCCGGTGGCCGGCTATGTCAACAAGCAGAAGCTGGGCGGGGCCTATCAGGTCTCGCCGGTGGCCGGGCCGGGGCTGCAGTGGCAGGCCGCGGTCGGCGTGCGCAAGCGGGAGGAGAGCTTGCGCCTGGCCATCGACGCCGAGCTGGCGCAGCTCGGTCCCGACATCGCGCGGCTCGCCGTGAAGTACGGCTTCCCCTCGGGGCCGACCATCGGGTTCGAGCGGGTGTCCCGCAGCCGCGTGCCCCTGCTGGCGGCCGACAACCCGGTGGCCGCCGCCCCGCCCGACACCGTCCGGGCCGGCCGCAGCCTCTTCAACCAGTACTGCTCGCACTGCCACGCCCCCAACGCGCTGAGCCCGGAGCCGAGCCGCGACCTGCGGCGGCTGCGCGCGCGCTACGGCGACAAGATGCGGGACGTCGCGGTCAGCACCATGACAGAGGGGCGCCCGACGAAGGGCATGCCGACGTGGGGTGACGTCCTCAACGCGGAGGCCATCGGCAAGATCTTGACCTTCCTGGAATCGGTCCAGAACTGACGGGTCTAGCGCAGCTCGGTCAGGAACGGGGTCAGCGGATCGATGTCGATGTCGAACCACCCGTCCTGCACCAGGGGGAACAGCGCGATCGTGGACCGGACGGCGGCCTCCGAGCTGCCCTCCATGACGAAGACGAAGCCAGGCCGATCTCCCGTCTTGTAGCCGTGCTCGGTGATCACGCCCTTCTCGATCAGCGTCCAGGCGGTGCGGGACAGCGATTTCTTCTTCACCCGCTCGAGCAGCTCCTCGCGCGTCCGGTCCGAGCGCAGCGTCCCGTTGACGAGATATTTCATGGCGTGCACATCTCCCCCGGTCGAGTCGACCGCGGGATCATCGTCTCACGGTCACCGGTATTTCGACGACGTCGTCGTCAGGTCGAGGTGACGGTCTTCACGGTGGCGTCGTCCCGATCGGGGCCGTCGTGTCACACCGCGGAGCTCGCCTGGTCGAGCGCGATCACGCGCGCGGTCGCGGGGGCCACGAGCGGGCCGGCGCCGCGGGGAGCGCCGACCCGCCGTGATGCGGTCTACTTCAGCGCGTCCTGCCCGGCCTGAGCGGTCTGGGCGTCCTGCGCGGAGGTGACGCCGGAGACGCCGATCGAGCCGATGACCTTGCCGTCGGCGACGATCGGGATGCCGCCCTCGATCATGCTGAACCCGGTCGAGAGCAACCGAAGACTGGCCCCGCCCTGGGCGATGCCGTCCTGCAGGGCCTTGGTCGGCCTCCGCAGCGCGACCGCGGTGCGGGCCTTCTCCTTGGCGATGTCCACGCTCCCCCACTGCGTGTTGTCCAGACGCTGCATCATGACCATCTGTCCGCCCGAATCGAGGATCACGATCGCGACCGGCCAGTTGTTCTTCCTCGCCTCGGCCTCCGCGCCGGCCATGACCTTCTTGGCCTGCTCCAGGTTGATCGGCAGGCCATAGAACATCGGCGGCGGCGCCGGGGCGGCCGGCTGCTGAGCGGCGGCCACACCGACCATGAGCGACAGAGCGATCACCACGAACGATAACGTCTTCATGGATTTCCTCCTGTGAGGGTGCGCGGCATGGAGTGGCGGCCGCGTAACTCGGCACCCCTGGCAAAGGTTCCCACGGCCCGACGAGCCGCTGCTGACGCGTCGACACACCGGCCGGACCTCTACCACAAGCCGGGCAGCAGACGATAGCGCACGACGCCCCGGTAGCCTGGCCACCCGTCGTCTCGCGAGAGCATCTGCTCCTCGGCGCCAATGCGGTAGACCATGGCGATCCATCCCGCCAGCACGAGCAGGACCGTGCCGACGTTCCACTCGTCCAGGTTGTAGCCGATGTCGGCGAGCACATAGGACAGGTACATCGGATGACGCACGAGCCGATAGGGTCCCTTCATCGCCAGGCTGCGCAAGGCTGGGCGGATCCCGAACGAGCGCCCGAGCGTGAGCAGACTCGCCAGGCTCAGGCACGCGGCGACCATGACGAGGACCAGGCTGCCGGCCGGCCACGCCGGCTCACCGGGCACCCACCGCAGATACGCCACCTGCGCGTAGGGATACGTATACGCCACGAAGACCGCGGCGATGGACGCGAGCGACCGATCGCGCGCCAGCGGTGCGGGCCGGGTCAGGGCGATGGCCAGCACCAGGAGATGCTGCGAGAGGTAGATCCAGTCGACGAGACCGAAGGTGGGGCTCAGCACGAACAGCAGCGCCAGCTCCGCGAGGGTGACGCCGAACAGGACGACGTCAGCGGCGGTTCGCCGGGCCACCGCTCCCCGATGTCACTTGAAGTCCGCCTCGTTGAACGTGAGCTTGAACCCGCGCACGCGCGGGTCGATCTCGACCTGCCGGCTCCACGTCACGGCCGGCAGCGAGCCGGGGGCCGCGCCGGTCGGGCGCGCCACCAGGCGATACTGCCCGGCGCGGAACGCGAGCTGGAGCCGGTTGGCGGGAAAGAGAATCGTCAGCGGCTGCGCTCCCGGCGCGTCCGGGTTCTGGTTCAGGTACACGACGATCGCCCACGGCGCGCCGTTCACGAGCGTGCCGAGGGCCACCGCATCGCCGCCGGCCGAGCTGGGGGCGGCCGCCGACACCACCTGAACGCCCGACGGAGGCGGACAGCCGGGATAGCCCTGATAGGCCTGGCGGATCTCCTCCTGCTGAATGGTCACCTCGGACAGCCCGAGAGTGGTCACCCCCAGGAAGAAGCGGCCGAAGTACTTGCCGTCGCGATCCGGGATCGTATCGCACGGCTGGATGGCAAGGCTGGCACAGCCCGCGAGCATCGGGATCACCGCGAGTGAGCACGCGAGCCAGCCTCGCGCCAACCAGAACACGCGCATTCACGACCTCCGTGTCACGACGAGATGGCCTCGGCTGCCGATGGTACCGGCTCCTGCGGTATAGTCAACGCGGGACCGGCACGCTCTCGCCGCCGGTGAGCCCGCGGCACCCGGGAGGCCGATCGTGAAAGTCGTCGATGCCATCGCCCGCATTCTCAAGATCGAAGGCGCCGAGTTCCTCAGCGCCTACCCCACCACGCCGGTGATCGAGGCCGCGGCGCGCGCCGAGATCCGTCCCGTGCTCTGCCGCCAGGAGCGGGTGGGCGTGGGCATCGCCGACGGCTACGCGCGCGTGACGAACGGCAAGAAGCTCGCCGCGTTCTGCATGCAGTACGGGCCGGGTGCCGAGAACGCCTTCCCCGGCGTGGCCACCGCGTACTCCGACTCCACGCCGGTGCTGCTCCTGCCGCTGGGCCATCCGCGCGATCGGGCGCAGGTCTTTCCCCTGTTCAGCTCGGCGCGGACGTTCGCCTCGGTCACCAAGGGCGTCGAGACCATCACGCAAGGCAGCCAGGTCGCCGACGTCATGCGCCGGGCCATCAGCCTGATGCGCATGGGCCGGCCGGGCCCGACGATGGTGGAGATTCCCGCCGACGTCGTGAGCGAGGAGGTGTCCGACGCCCTGGTGGACGCGTATCGGCCGGTGAAGACCACGGTGGCCGGCGCCAACGCGCGCGACGTCGAGGCAGCCGCCCGCGTGCTCCGCGAGGCCCGGCGCCCGGTGATCCACGCCGGCCAGGGCGTGCTCTACGCCGAGGCCTCGGCCGAGCTGGTCGAGCTGGCCGAGCTGCTGCAGGCGCCGGTGATGGCCACACTGGAAGGCAAGAGCGCGTTCCCGGAGAACCACCCGCTCGCCCTGGGCACCGGCGGGCCGTCGGTCACCGGCCAGACCCTGCACTACCTCCGCGAGGCGGACGTGGTGCTCGGCATCGGGTGCAGCTTCACCCGCCACGGCATGGCGGCCAGCATCCCCGCGGGCAAGACGATCATCCATGCGACCAACGACGAGCGCGACCTCAACAAGAGCTACGTCGCGGACCATCCGCTGCTCGGCGACGCGCGGCTCGTGCTGGGCCAGCTCGTCGAGGCCGTGCGGAGCCTGGGCGGCCGCCCGGTCGGCCGCGAGAGCGTGCGCGCCGATCTGGAGCGCGTGCGCGCGGGCTGGCTCGCGGAGTGGACGCCCATCCTGGGCTCGGCCGAGGTGCCGATGACGCCCTACCGGGTCATCGCCGAATTCATGCGCGCGGTCGATCCGCGCGAGGCCATCGTCACGCACGACTCGGGCAGCCCGCGCGACCAGATGCTGCCCTTCTACCGGTCGGTCTCGCCACGCGGCTATCTCGGCTGGGGCAAGTCGCACGCCCTCGGCACCGGCCTCGGGCTCACCATCGGAGCCAAGCTGGCGGCGCCCGACAAGCTCTGCGTGAACTTCATGGGCGACGCCGCCTTCGGCATGACCGGCCTCGACTTCGAGACCGCGGTGCGCTGCGGCATCCCTATCCTCACCGTCGTGCTGAACAACTCGGCGATGGCCATCGAGATCCCGCACCTGGTCGTCTCGCACGACAAGTACGGCACCCGCGACATCGGCGGTCGCTACGCGGACCTCGGCCGCGCGATGGGCGGCTGGAGCGAGCGGGTGGAGCGGCCCGAGGACATCGCGGGCGCCTTCGCGCGGGCGCGCAAGGCCACCGAGGACGGGCAGGCGGCCCTGCTCGAGTTCATCACCAGCCAGGAGACGCGCTTTTCACACCGCGGCGCGCTCAGGTAGCGCGGCGGTGACTCACGCGGGCCACGGCTCGGCCCAGCGGTCGGCGTGGGTGACCTCGGCCACCGGACGGCGCGTCACCGGCCCGAACGGGTCCAGCGGATAGCCGATCGGCATCAGCGCGAAGGTCGCCACGTCGTCGGGCACTTCTAGCACGGCCTTCACCTCGTCCTCGCAGCGGATGTGATTGGTGGTGATCGTGGTGCCGAGCCCGAGGGCGCGGCACGCGAGGATGACGTTCTGCACCGCGGGGTAGATGCTGGATCCGCGGATGCGCTCCACGTAGCGCTGCTCGTCGGCGAAGCGGGCGCGGATGTCGGGCGGCAGCGCGTCGGGTGACGGCAGCCGGGGCTGCGTCTGGCAGGGCACCAGGATCACCGGCGCCTCCGCCATGTGATCCCACAGGAACGCGCCGGAGGTCATCAGCCGCCGGAACTGCGCCTCGCTGAGATGCGGCGGCCGTCCCCGCGCCGCGTACATCGCGCTCGCGATGTCGGACGCCTTCCGGTAGATCGCGCCGAGTCGGCGCCGCCGCTCGGCGTCGCGGACCACGACGAAGGCCCAGTTCTGGGCGTTGCCCGCCGACGGGGCGCGGATGGCCGCGTCGAGGATGCGGGTGATGAGGGCCTCGGGCACCGGATCGGGCTTGAACCGGCGCATCGCCCGCGCGGTGTGCATCGCCTCGAACACGTCGAGCTCGGTCATGGCGCCGATCTTACCGCTAGCCCCGCCCGCCCCGGCGTAGTATTGAGGCCATGGCGCACTGGCTGGTGAAGTCCGAGCCGGACGACTGGTCGTGGGACCAGCAGGTCGCGAAGGGGCGTGAGGGCGCGGAGTGGACCGGCATCCGCAACTTCTCGGCGCGCAACCATCTCCGTGCCATGAAGAAGGGCGAGCAGGCGTTCTTCTACCACACCGGCAAGGAGCGCGCGATCGTGGGGATCGTGAAGGTGACCGCGGAGGCGCATCCCGACTCGACCGACTCCGCGTGGGTCGCGGTGGACGTCGCCGCGGTGAAGGCGCTGCCGACGCCGGTCGGCCTCGATCGGATCAAGGCGGAGCGGCGCCTCGCCGGCATGGCGCTGGTCCGGATCTCGCGCCTGTCCGTGCAGCCGGTCTCGGAGTCCGAATGGAAGATCGTCTGCGCGATGGGCGGTCTGTAATCCACCCTCTCCCCCGCGAGGGGGAGAGGGCAGGGTGAGGGGGCGGGGCCCGAACGACCGGGAAAGGAGGAAATGGTCATGGCAGCCGACCGCGACGATCGCGAGACCCTCGAGGCCCTGAACCGGGGCTATCTCCTCGCCGCCGAGAAGTGCGACGTGGCCTGGTACGCGGAGCACCTGGCCGAGGACTACCGCGCCACCAACCCCGACGGCTCCTTCGTGGACAAGGCGGGCTTCCTGGCCCGCATCGGGCGGCCGCACACGCTCCGCGACTTCCGCGCGCCCGAGGTGTCCATCCAGCGGGTGGGCGACGTGGCTCTGATCCACGCCAGCTTCGAGGACACGCGGCCCGACGGCGGCCACGGCCGCGGGCGCTACACCGACATCTGGCAGCGGCGGAACGGACGCTGGCTCTGTGTGTCCGCCCATTTCACGAGGTGCTGACCATGGCCACCGACCAGGCGACGCTCGTAGCGCTCAATCGCGAGTACATCCGATCGGTCAGCGAGGCCGACGTGCGGTGGTTCGACGCGCACCTCTCCGAGGACTTCGTCAACAGCAACCCGGACTGCTCGCGGCTGGACCGGGCGGGCTTCCTCGGCCAGATCGGCCGCGGCTCGACGGTGAAGAACCTCGACATCGAGGACGTGGTGATCCGCGAGCTGGGCGACGTGGCCCTGATCCACGCGCGCACCACCTACGTGAAGGCGGACGGTCAGCCGGGCGCCGGGCGCTACACCGACGTGTGGGCGCGACAGGGCGGCCGCTGGGTGTGCGTGGCCGCGAACGTCACGCGCCTCTGAACCCGGGGCGGCGACCGACCACGCGGCGCACGCTGAAGATCGGGGTCGTGTCGGACACCCATCTGCCGCGCTTCGGCGAGCGGCTGCCCGCGGCGCTCGAGCGCGGTCTGCGCCGAGAGCGCGTGACCCTGATCCTGCACCTGGGGGATTTCACGGGCCGGGAGGTGCCGCGACTCTTAGAAGAGATGGCGCCCCTCGAGGCG
>Ga0209998_10000020_pt1 | contig 77474 bp, 67 predicted proteins | sample EndophyteCoNSPM_FD_187576 | JGI IMG/M metagenome (GOLD analysis project Ga0209998, IMG submission 187576) | Arabidopsis thaliana rhizosphere microbial communities from the Joint Genome Institute, USA, that affect carbon cycling - Endophyte Co-N... | ecosystem: Host-associated > Plants > Roots >... | reverse complement strand
CCGGCCACGCCCTCGAGGGCGCGGAGGTGCTGATCGTCGATGACGACGGTCGGCCGATGGAGGCCGGCGAGCCCGGGGAGGTCGTGGTGCGCAGTCGATTCCTCTCCGACGGCTACTGGCGCCGGCCCGACCTCACCCGGGAGCGCTACGCGGCCGACCCCACGGAGCCCGACGTGCGAGTCTACCGGACGGGCGACATCGGCCGGCTCGCCGCCGACGGGTGCCTGACGCTGCTCGGGCGCAAGGACGACCAGGTGAAGGTGCGGGGCTTCCGGGTGCATCCCGGGCAGGTCGAGGCCGCGCTGGTCGAGCACGAGGCGATCCGACAGGCGGTGGTGACCGCGGTGGCCGGAGATTCAGGAGATTTGCGGCTCGTCGCGTACCTGGTGAGCACGACCACACCGCCGCCGACGGCGGCGGCCCTCCGCGGGTTCCTTCAGGACCGCGTGCCTGCGCATCTGCTGCCGTCCGCCTTCGTCGTGCTGGACGCGATGCCGCTCAACGCCAACGGCAAGGCGGATCGGGCCGCGTTGCCGCCGCCCCGGCCCGCCCCGCGTCCCGAGGTGTTCGTCACGCCGCGCACGCCGCTCGAGCATCAGATCGCGGGACTGTTCGAGGAATTGTTCGACGCGGCTCCGATCGGGGCCACCGACGACTTCTTCGACCTCGGTGGCGATTCCCTGCTGGCCGCGGCGCTCCTCGGGGCGATCGAGCAGACCTGCGGTCGCGCGCTCGGCCCGTCGGCCCTGCTCGAGTCGCCCACCGTCGCGGGGGTCGCCGCCGCGCTGCAAGGGGCGGATCGCGGCCTCACCGAGCCGCTCACCGTGCTGCGCGCCTCCGGCGCGCGCGCGCCGCTCGTCTTCGTGCACAACGACCACGGGCGAGGGCTCTACACGCACGCCCTCGGCCGCGCCCTCGATCCGGACCGTCCGGTGTACGCGATCCATCTCCACGGGTTCGATCGCCCGCTGCCCGCCACGGTCCACGCGATCGCGGCCGAGCGGGTGCGCGCGGTGCGCGCGATCCGGCCGCACGGCCCGTACGTGCTGGGCGGCCACTGCTATGGCGGCATCGTGGCCCTCGAGATGGCTCGGCAGCTGCGGGCCGCCGGCGAGCGGGTGGACGTGGTGGTCCTCGTGGACACGCCGGCGCCGGCATGGCCGGCGCGCGCCATCAACCGGGCCGCCGCGGCGCTGGCGCGCGTCGCCCCGCTCTCCGGGGCCGCGCGGGCGAGCGTGGTGGCCCGCGCGGGCTGGGCCGCCGAGATCGCCTTCGAGCGGGCGCGGTCCGGCGCGACGCGCTTCGCCGGCCTCGCGCGCGTCGCGCGCCGGCCCCGGATGAGCGCGGTGCGAGGGCGCCTGATGGAGGCGGTCGACCGCATGCCCCGGCTGGTCGGCGCGGGCGGCGAGCGGGGGCTGCACGCGGCGCCGATCGACGTGACCGGGGCGGCGTGGCGGCGTTATCGCCGCGCGATCCGGAGCTACGTGCCCGCGGCGTACGACGGGCTCGTCGTGCTGTTTCGCGCCGAGGCGCTGCGCGTGCGACGGCCGGACCTGGGATGGACGCCGCTGCTGTCCGACCTCGAGGTCGAGACGGTGCCCGGAGACCACCACACGTGCGTCACCCGCCACGTGGCCGCCTTCGCCTCGCGGCTCGAAGCCCGCCTGCAGCGGGTCCCGTCCGCGACGCCATGACCTGCGGCGGCTGCGGCTTCGAGGCCCCCGCCGACTTCGCATTCTGTCCCAAGTGCGGGATGCGGCTCGCGCCGGCTCCTCCTCCGCCTCCGCCGCCCGCGGCTCCCGAGGGAGACCGCCGGCCGGTCACCGTGCTCTTCGCGGACCTGGCCGGGTTCACCGCGCTGAGCGAAGGCCTCGACGCCGAGGACGTGCGCGCGATCCAGAGCGATCTGTTCCGGGAGATGTCCGCGTCGATCGAGCGCTACGAGGGCTTCGTGGAGAAGTTCGTCGGCGACGCGGTGATGGCGGTGTTCGGGGCCCCGCGCGCGCACGAGGACGATCCCGAGCGGAGCCTGCGCGCGGCGCTGCTGATGCGCGAGCGGATGGGCGCGCTCAACCGGCGCTGGGAGCGGCGGGTGGGCCGGCCGCTCGCGCTGCACGTCGGCGTCAATACCGGCCCGGTGGTGGCCGGGCGCATCGGAGCGGCCGCCGACGCGGCCTACGCGGTGACCGGCGACACCGTGAACACCGCCTCCCGGCTGCAGAGCGCGGCCCCGGCCGGCGACATCTTCGTCAGCGACGCCACGTATCAGCTCACGCAGCACGCCTTCACGTTCGCGCCCGGCGAGGCGCTCCGGCTCAAGGGCAAGAGCGAGCCGGTGACGGCGCATCGCCTGCTCGACGCGCTGGCCGCGCCCCGCTCGGCCCGCGGCCTCGAGGGCCTCGGGCTGGCCGCCCCGCTCGTGGGCCGCGAGCGCGAGCTGCGGCGGATGGAGGCGGCCTTCGACGACATGCGCGCGGGCCGGGCCCAGGTGCTGAGCCTGATCGGCGAGCCGGGCGCCGGGAAGTCGCGATTGCAGCGCGAGTTCTTCGCCCGGCTCGAGGCCACCGGTCGCCTCGCCGGCACCGTGATCCGGCGCGCCGCGTGCTCGTCGCTCGGCGAGCAGACGTACGGGGCGGTGGCCGGGCTCCTGCGCGACGCGTACGGAGTGGAACCCGGCGATTCGGTCGATCTCGCCCGGAGCAAGCTCGCGGCGGGCCTGGAAACGCTCGGCGTCGCCGCGGAGGAGCGCGCCCCCATGCTGGCCGCGATCGCACAGGTGCTGGGCCTCGAGCGCGACGACGTCCGCACCCGCCACCTTCCGCCCGAGCAGCTCAAGCGCCAGATCTTCATGGCCACCGGCATCCTGACCGAGCGGCGGCTGGCGATCGGCCCCCTGGTGCTGCTGGTCGAGGATCTGCACTGGGCCGACGCCGCGTCCATCGAGCTGCTGGGCGCGCTCGCCGATCGCCTCGCGGATCGCCCGCTCCTGGTCCTCCTGATGTACCGCCCGACGCTCGAGCCGGACGCGCTCGGCACGAGCCGCGCGCCGCACACCGCCATCGAGGTGGCTCCGCTGTCGCGCGCCGACAGCCTCGACCTGCTGACCGCGTGGTTCGGGGACTCCACCGGGCAAATTCCGGAGTCCTTGCGGGCCACGATCCTCCGCCAGGCCGGCGGCAACCCGCTCTACCTCGAGGAGGTGGTGCGGGCGCTGGTGGCGGCCGGGGTGCTGGTTCGCGACGGCGAGAGGTGGCGCTGCGCGGAGGACGCGGCCACGCGCCCGGTCCCCTCAACGCTGCACGGGCTGCTGCTCGCGCGGCTCGACCGGCTCGAGGCGACGGAGCGCCGGGTCATCCAGGAGGCGGCGGTCATCGGGCCTCGCTTCGCGGTGCCGCTGCTCCGGGCGATCTCGGCCGAGCCGGCTCGGGTGGATCCCTCCCTCGACACGCTGGTGCGGACCGACCTGATCACCCCGGGCCCCGATCACCGGTTTCGTCACGGGCTCCTGCAGGAGATCGTCTACCAGAACATCCTCGTGGCGCGGCGGACCGAGCTGCATACGCGCGTGGCCGCGGCGCTGGAAGCCGACGGCGAGCCCGAGAGCCTCGAGCGGCTCGAAGCCCTCGGGCATCATTGCGCGCTCGGCGCCGACAAGCGCCGCGGTGCCCGCTACCTCATGGCGGCGGGCGACTGGGCGTCCGGCATGTACGCCAACGCGGACGCCATCGTGCACTACCGGCGCGCCCTCGACGCGCTCGAGGGCTGCGACGGGGTGGACGCGGATCGCCTGGTGGCCCGGGAGCGGATGGCGGATCTGCTCGGACCGATCGGCCGGCGCTCGGCCGCGCTCGACGAGTACGAGATCGTCGAGGCCGGGCACCGCGCGGCCGGAGACGCGCCCGCGCAGGCGCGGATCCTCCGCAAGACCGGCGGGCTGCACTGGGACGCGGGCGCGCGCTCCCGGGCGCTGCAGTGCTTCGAGGCCGGGCTCGCCCTGCTCGGCGACGATCGTGAGCACATCGAGCGCGCGCATCTGTACCAGGAGATGGGACGTCTGGCCTTCCGCGGCGGCGACAGCGCGCGGGCCCTGGAGTGGGCCGAGCAGGCGCGCGTTCACGCCGAGCGCCTCGTGGCCGATCCCGCGCTCGACGGCGACCGGCGCGCGGAGGCGGTCACCGCGGCGGCCCAGAGCCACAACACGCTCGGCGTCGCGCTCGCGCGCCTGGGTCGGCTGGCCGAGGCGGTGGAGCACATCGAGCGGAGCGTGACGCTCGCGCGCGAGAACGGGCTGCTGCAGGCGGCCTGTCGCGGGCTCGCCAACCTGAGCGTGCTCTACAGCACGCTGGATCCGGCGCGGGCCATCGAGACCGCCGCGGCCGGGCTGGACACCGCCAAGAAGATCGGCGACCTCGGGTTCCAGTCGCGCCTCTACGCCAACCTCGCGGTGGCCTACTGCGCGCTCACCAACCGCTGCGACGAGCAGGGGGTGGGCGCGGCCAACGCGGCGATCGATCTCGACCGGCGCCTCGGCCAGCTCGACCATCTCGCGGTGCCGCTCATCGTCCTCGGCCAGATCTACCAGTGCCACGGCGATCCGACCCGCGCGATCGCGCACTACCGCGAGGCGCTCGCGCTGGCCGAGGAGGCCGACGAGCCGCAGCTCCTGTTCCCCTGCTACGATGGCCTCGCCACCGTCCATCTGGACCTGGGCGACGAGAGGCGGGCCGAGGAGTTCATGCAGAAGGCCCAGGCGATCTGCGAGCGAGCCGGGCTCGAGCCCGACGCCCTCGTGGTGCTACCGTTCCTGGACTGATCCGAGCACGAGGAGGCTCTACCGATGGCACCCACCCTGCTGCGTCCCGGTGATCCCGCACCCGCGTTCAGGCTCCCCGCGGTGAACCGCGAGGGCCAGGTCTCGCTCGACGACTATCGCGGGCGCAGCCCGGTGCTGGTGGGTCTGTTCCGCGGCCTGCACTGACCGTTCTGCCGGCGCCAGCTCGTGCAGCTGGGCACCACGCAGGAGAAGCTCCGAGCGATCGGCGTGGAGACGCTGGCGGTGGTCAACACACCGGCGGAGCGAGCGCGCCTCTACTTCAAGTACCGTCCGGCGCGCGTGCTCCTCGCCGCCGACCCCGAGGCGGCGACCCACCAGGCGTACCGGGTGCCCGCGATCGCGGTCGTCGATGACGAGCGGGCCGCGTCGTGGCCCCAGAGCGCCACGCTGGGTCAGTTCCTGGCGACGCCGATCAATCCCACCGGCGAGCTGCCCGCGGCGCAGAACTGCTTCGAGGCGATGGAGACCATGAACAAGAAGGAGGGGTTCGAGCCGAACGAGGTCGACCAGCACATCGCGGCGGCCCACGGCACCCAGCTCACCGGGCACTTCCTCATCGATCGGGAAGGCATCGTGCGCTGGCGCCAGGTCGAGGCGGCCGAGCGGATCGACGACCTCTCGAAGTTCCCGAGCGATGAGGAGATCCTGACCGCGGCCCGCGGCCTCTAGCGTGCCGCTCCCGGAGGACGACGACTGCCATGGACATCGCGATCCCGCTGTTCGAGGGCATCACCGCGCTCGACGCGATCGGCCCCTACGAGGTGCTCTCCCGGCTGCCCGGCGCGCGCGTGCGCTTCATCGCGATGACGCCGGGCCCGTGCCGCACCGACAACCGCCAGCTCACCCTCGTGGCCGACGAGCCGCTCTCCGCGGTGCCGCACCCGGAGGTGATCGTGGTGCCGGGCGGCTTCGGCACGCGGCCGCTCATGAGCCCGAACCCGCTGCTGGAGTGGATCCGGAGCGCGCACGTGACCAGCCAGTGGACCACCTCGGTGTGCACCGGCTCCCTGCTGCTGGCCGCGGCCGGGATCCTGGAGGGGCTCGATGCCACCACCCACTGGATGTCGCTCGACCGGCTCGCGGAGTACGGGGCGCGGCCGACGCTCAAGCGGGTGGTGGAGCAGGGCAAGGTCATCACCGCGGCCGGCGTCTCCTCGGGGATCGACATGGCCCTGACCCTGGCCGCGCGCATCGCGGGTGAGGAGGTGGCGCAGGCCATCCAGCTCGGCATCGAGTACGATCCGCAGCCGCCCTTCCACGCCGGCTCGCCCGAGTCGGCGCCCCCGCACATCGTGGCCTCGCTGCGCGAGCGCATGCGGGCCCGCATGGAGCGCGAGGCGGCCGCCTTGCGCTCGTCGGCCTGAGCCCGGCGTGGAGCGCGACGGCGCCCGCTCGCGATAGTCGGCCATGGAGCGACGACAGCTGGGGCGGACCGACATGGAGGCGAGCGTGCTCGGCTTCGGCGGCTCCGAGATCGGCTACGAGGGCGCGAGCCTGCGCACCGTCGATCGCCTGCTGGGCGCCGCGATCGACGCCGGGCTCAACGTCATCGACACCGCCGAGTGCTACGAGGACAGCGAGGCCCTGATCGGCGCCGCGCTCGGGGCGCGCCGGAACGACGTGCATCTCCTGACCAAGTGCGGCCACCCGCGCGGCTACGGGCGCGGCGACTGGCGCGCGGCCTCGCTGCTGTCGAGCATCGAGCGGAGCCTGAAGCGCCTGCGCACCGACCGGCTCGACCTGATCCAGCTGCACAGCTGCGAGCTGGCCGAACTGCGGAAGGGGGAGGCGATCACCGCCCTCGAGCGGGCGCGGGCACGGGGGTTGACCCGGTACATCGGCTACAGCGGCGACGGGGAGGCCGCGCGCTTCGCGGTCGGGTGCGGGCGCTTCGACACGCTGCAGACCTCGGTGAGCATCGCCGACCAGGAGGCGATCGAGCTCACCGTGCCCGCGGCGATGAAGCAGCAGATGGGCGTCATCGCCAAGCGGCCGATCGCCAACGCGGCGTGGCGCTACGCGCGCCGGCCCGCGGAGCCGTACTACCAGCCCTACTGGACCCGGCTCCGCGCCCTCGACTATGCGTTTCTCCGCGACGCGGAGCGGGCGGTGTCGGTCGCGCTGCGGTTCACGCTGGCCGATCCGGGCGTGCACACCGCCATCGTCGGCACGAAACGGCCCGGGCGGTGGGCGGAGAACGCGCGGCTGCTGGAGGCCGGGCCGCTGCCGGCCGCGGAGTACGAGCGGATCCGCGCGCGCTGGAAGGAAGTCGCCGAGCCGGGATGGACCGGGCAGGTGTGAGGGCGGGGCGCGCTGCGAGGACCCCTCGGCCTGGGCCCCCTCACCTGTCCTCTCCCCGGAGGGGAGAGGAAGGAGTTCAGGCGACCTGGTAGCGCGTGATCGCGGCCTGGTCGAAGGCGAGCCCGAGCCCGGGCTTGTCCGGCACCACGAGCTGGCCGTTCTCGATCGTCGGGGTCTCCTCGTAGAGGCGCAGCGTCCACGGCATGTATTCCACGGTGAGGCCGTTCGGGATCGCCGCGATCAGGTGCACGTGGATCTCCGGGATCAGGTGGCTGACCACGGGCAGGTTGAAGGCCTCGGCCATGCCGGCCACCTTCATCCACTGCGTGATGCCGCCCACCCGGAGGAGGTCGATCATCACGATGTCGATCGAGCGCGCCTCCAGCAGGTGACGGAAGGGCACGATGCCATAGTGGTACTCGCCGGCCGCGATCGGCGTGGCCAGCGCGTCCGCGATGCGGGCCAGTCCCGCGAAGTCGTCGTGCGCGGTGGGATCTTCCAGCCAGTAGAGCTGGTACGGCTCGATGCGCCGCCCCACCTCGATGGCGTGGTGGACGCTCCACAGCTGGTTGATGTCGCACATCAGGTCCACGTCGGGCCCGATGGACTCGCGCATCACCCGCACGCGCTCGATCGAGGCGGCCAGCGTGGGCTCGCTCCCGCACTGCATCTTCATCTGGCGGAAGCCCATGTCGCGCAGTCGCGGACCCGCCTTCGCCAGGTAGTCCACCGGGTGCGCGCGCATCAGCGCGCCGCTGGCATAGGTCGGCGCGCGATCGCGGAGGCCGCCGAGCAGCGCGCACACCGAGCGGCCCGCCGCCTTGCCCATCAGGTCCCAGCACGCCATGTCGAGCGCGGCGAGCGCGAGGGCGAAGATCCCACCGGGGCCGGCGCTGCCCGCGGCGCGCCGGCACTTCGCCACGATGGCCTCGGTCTGGCTCGGGTCCTCGCCGATGGCGAGGCGGGCCAGGCCGTCCACCGCCGCGCGCAGCGCGGGGGTCAGGGCGCCGCCGAAGAAGGTGAGGCCGATGCCCACCAGCCCTTGATCGGTGCCCAGCTCGAGCAGCACGAACTCGCGCGTGTCGGTCGGGGCGGGCAGACCGACCACCAATGGATTGTCCGCCGGCGTGGACAGCACGCGGGTGGTGACGTGGCTGATCTTCATTTCTTGTGCTTGCCGGTGAGCTGGGGCGTGGTGCCCTCCTGCCCCTTCTCCTGACGGTCGAGCCGCGTCTCGCGCGACCAGGTGCGCTTCAGATCGTCACGGATCGTGAAGTGCAGCGTGCCCAGGCCCTCCGTCTCCAGCTCGATGCGGTCGCCGTCCATGAAGGCGGAGAGCCCCCGGTGGTTGGTCCCGGTGGCGAGGATGTCGCCGGGCTCGAGCGTGTGGATGCTGGTCACCCACTCGATGCAGCGCGGGATCTTGTGGGCCATGTCGCTGGTGTTGAACGACTGCTTCACGGTGCCGTTGACCGAGAGGCGGATCGCCAGCTTGTGGGGGTCGGCGATCTCGTCGGCGGTCACCAGGTAGGGGCCGATGGGGGCGAAGGTGTCGCGGGACTTCATCTGGTAGAACGTGTTGCCGGGCGGCAGCAGGCCGCGCGCGGAGCCGTCGATGAAGTTGCAGTAGCCGAACACGTACTCCAGGGCGCGGGCCGCGGGCACCGCGGTGGCGCGCTTGCCGATCACCAGCGCCATCTCGGCCTCGCCCTCGAAGATGGTGGCGGGCACATCGGGCAGCACCATGGTCTCGTCGGGGCCGATGATCGCGCCGGGCGACTTCATGAACGCGTTGATCGGCGCCGGCTCGGTGCGGGTGCCGTCCTCCATGTAGTTCACCGCCATGCACACGATGTTGGTCGGCTTCGGCAGGGGCGGGCGGATGCGGACCGAGGCGAGCGGCTGCGGCTTGCCGCGCGCGGCTGCCTCCTCGATCTTCCGGCGGTAGTCGGCGAAGCGGGCGATGAGCCCGCTGATCAGGTCGCCGGGGCCGGTGTGGGGGACGTCCTTCACGGTGTCCGAGACGTCCACCACCGCGTCGTCGCGGAGCACGCCCAGCCGGTAGTCGTCGAAGTAGAGGAGCTTCACGGTGTCCTCCTGGGAGTTGGACTCGATTGCTGCGACGATCGCTGCAGGTAGTCGATCACGTCTCGGCGGTCGTCGGCCACGGAGAGCCCGGGCATCGCCATCTCGGTGCCGGGAAGGAAGCCGGCCGGGTCGGCCAGGTAGGCGTCGAGCGTGGCGCGCGTCCACACGAGCCCGCGCGCCCCCTGCTCGATCATCGCCGGGGAGAAGCGAAAGCCGGGTAGCGTGCCGGCGCGCCGGCCGATCACCCCGCGCAGGTTCGGCCCCGGCAGCCCGTCCTCACCGGCCACCACGGAGTGGCACGCGAAGCAGCGCTGGAACACGCGTTCCCCACGACGCGCGGGATCCGCGCCCGTCCGAGGCAGCCACGCGGCCGTCACCGCCCCGGCGGCGAGGAGCCACATCGGCCAGCTGCTCACTTCGTCCGGTACACGACGAGCCGGTCGGTGCCGGACTCGGGCGCCCAGACCTCGCCGGCCCGGCCGAGGATCTGTCGCACGTTGGCGCCGGGGCGATCGCTCGGAAACGCCTCGAACGTCTCGGTCTCCGGATCGAACCGGACGATGGCGTTCGCGCTCCACTCGCTCAGCCAGACCTTGTCCCGCTCGTCGACGTAGACCGCGTAGGCGCGCGGGCTGTCTCCCGGCAGCTTCCACGCCTTCCACTCCTTCGTCTGCGGGTCGTAGCGGCTGACGTTGCCCGAGTTCCACTCGCTCACCCAGATGCGACCCCGGGAGTCTGACCAGACACGCCGCGCGCCCTGGCCCCGGGTGGGAGGCTCGATAGTGGTGGCGGCGCCGGTGTCGGGATCCACCCGGGCGATGTGGCTGCCCGCGAGCGAAGCGTAATAGATGTCGCCGCCCGGCGTGGTGGTGATGCCGTAGGGCCCCCGGCCACGGGGCGCGTCCCAGACCTGCATCTCGCCACTCGCCGGATCGAGGCGCCCATACACGCCGTTCTGCCCGGTGAACCAGACGCGTCCACGCTTGTCGAAGGTCGCGGTGTTGAGGTTCACGTAGCCGCGCGCCTCGGGCAGGGACCACCGGTGCACTTCCCGAGTGCGCGGATCCACCCGGACGATGGAATTGGTGCCACCCTCCGTGACCCACGGGGCGCCGTCCGGCCCGATGATCACTCCATGCGGCGCCGCGCCAGGGCCCAGCGAGATCAGATCGACCTTCCTGCTCGCCGGGTCCAGGCGGCCGAGCTGGCCGCTCCGCTGGGCGGTGTACCAGACGATTCCGTCGGCGCCGACCGCCACGTCGTGAGGACCACCGCCGGCCGGGAGAGCGTAAGCCTGTGTGGCGACTTCCCCGGAGGCCGCCCGGGCCCCGAAGACGGGCGGGAGCAGGAAGGAGATGAGCACGAACGTGAGTAGCGGACGACGCATGGCCACCTCCATCGAAAAACGGGCGGTGCGCAGAGCGCGCTCATGGTACTCCACCTGCCGCCGGCCCTGCCACCCGACGCCGTCGGGCTTGCCGCGGTTGACAACGGCCTCCGCCGCGGCGACCCTCTCGCTGAATCGGTCCATTCCAAGGAGGATCCGCATGAACGGACGGGTGGCGGTGCTGAAAGCGTACGGCGGCGAGTTCGAGCTGCGTGAGTATCCGGTGCCCGATCCCGAGCCGGGTGCGATCCTGATCAAGCTGACGCGGGCGGGCGTGTGCGGCTCCGACCTGCACATCTGGCGCGGCGAGATGAAGGAGACGTACGGTGCGCTGCCCAAGGACCTCACGTTCGGGCACGAGATGTGCGGGCGGGTGGAGCGGCTCGGGGCCGGCGTCGGCACCGATTCGATGGGACGGCCGCTGCGCGAGGGCGACCGGGTGACCTTCTGCTACTTCTTCCCGTGCGGCCGCTGCCCGGTCTGCCTGGACGACGAGATGGGCAGCTGCCCGCAGAAGGGCCGGCCCAACCGCGTGGCGGGCACGCCGCCGTACTTCAACAACGCCTACGGCGACTACTACTACCTGCGGCCGGGCCACTTCATCTTCAAGATGCCGGACGAGATTGCCGACGACGTGGCCACGCCGATCAACTGCGCGCTCTCCCAGGTGCTCTACGGCCTGCGCAAGGCGGGCTTCCGCGCCGGCCAGTCGCTGGTGGTGCAGGGAGCCGGCGGCCTCGGCCTCAACGCGGTCGCGGTGGCGCGCGACATGGGCGCCGACACCGTCATCGTGGTGGACCGCCTGGCCCCGCGGCTGGCCCTGGCCAGGACCTTCGGCGCCGACCACACCGTGAACGCGACCGAGATCGCCTCCGCGGACAAGCGGGTCGACGCGGTGAAGGCGCTGACCGGCGGGTTCGGCGCCGACGTGGTGGCCGACTTCGTGGGCTACGCCGACGTCATCCCCGAAGGGCTGCGCATGCTGAGAGGCGGCGGGTGTTATCTGGAGGTGGGCAGCATCTCGCCCGGCAACGTGTTCTCCTACGACGCCACCGCGCTGGTGCGGGGCAACGCGAGGCTGGTCGCCACCTCCAACTACTCGCCGTGGGCGCTCGAGCAGTCGCTCTCGTTCATGAAGCGCAATCTCCGGCGCTTCCCGTTCGAGAAGGTGATCTCCCACGTGTTCCCGCTCGAGCGCATCTCGGAGGCCTTCGCCCAGGCCGACTGGGCCCAGCGCGGCGGCCAGGTCTCCCGCGCCGCCCTCTCGATGTAGTCCGGGGGTCAGGTCTTACATTGCGACATTTTTCCGGCGGCAGACGAGGCGCCGGGTGACCGAAATGTCGTAATGTAAGACCTGACCCCGATCAGGTGGGGACGATGGCGGCGCGGGTGACGTGGCCCTTGTCCTGCTGGACGAAGGCCTCCTCGATCGACTCGAGGGGGAACTTGTGGGAGATGATCTTGTCCCACGGGTAGCGCTGCCGGGTCCGCGCCATCATGTCCAGCGCGCCGCGCAGGTGCTCGGCCTCGTAGTGGGAGAGGCCGAAGATGCGGCGGTTGCCGAAGATGATCCACGCCGGGTCGAACTCGGCCTTCCACCCCACGTTGATGTTGCCGATCTCGAGATATGTCCCTTCCGGCGCGGTCATGCGCAGGCCCTCGTCGACCACCTTGGGGTTGCCGACCAGCTCCATCACGATATCGCCGCCCCAGTCGTCGGTGAGCGTCTTCACCGCCTTGATGCGGTCCTCCGGCGTCGGGTGCTCGCGCATGTCCACGAAGTCGGTGGCTCCGAAGGCGCGGGCGAGGGCCAGGCGCTCCTCCACGCCGTCGATGATGATCACGCGCGCCGCGCCCATCTCGCGCGCCACCGCGCAGGCGTAGACCCCGAGGCCGCCCGCGCCCTGGATCACCACCGTCTGGCCCTGGCGCAGGGCGGTGAGGTCGAGGCCCGCGTAGACCTGGCTGAAGGCGCAGTTCACGCCCGCCGCCATGTCGTCGGTGATGTCGTCGGCGAGCTTGAACACCGCATGGTTCGGCCGCAGGTAGAAGTACTCGCCGAAGCCGCCCTGGAAGTGCGGCCACGCCTCGCAGGAGACGAGGAAGTTCGCCTGGCGCACCGGGCAGGACTTGGTCTTGCCCCGGAGGCACGCGCGGCAGCGGCCGCACGGGAAGAAGAAGCGGTAGGCCACGCGATCGCCGACCGCGAGCGGCCGCCCCGCCGAGTCGGTGGTGACGCCGGAGCCGAGCTTGGCCACGCGTCCCACGTGCTCGTGCCCGGTGTTGAGCGGTAGCGGCCGGCCCATCTTCACGTAGTCGAGCTCGCCGCGCCAGTAGTGCAGATCGGAGCCGCACACGTTGGCCATCGCCACCTTGATCAAGATGGCGCCGGGCTCGGGGTCGGGCACCGGATATTCGCGAATCTGGAAAGGCTTGCCCGCGCCGTGGAACACCGCCATCCGCGCCGTCTCGGCCATGTGCGTCTCCTCGCGCTACCGGGATGATCGACGACGGGCGGAGTCTAGCACGGCCGGGCGAAGTCGGCCGGGCCGGGGCCCGCCGCTGTGATAGGCTGGCCGACCATCGAGCCCGCGATGCCCGTTGGCGAACCGCGCGTGATGGACCGGAGACGATTCGTGACCGCCGCGGCCGGCGTCCTGCTGGGCGTGCCGCGCATCGGGCGCGCGCAGCCGACGGGGAAGGCGCCGAAGATCGGCTGGCTCGGCGGCGGGGCCGGGCGCTCCGCCGCCGAGATGCAGCGGTCGACGCAGTTCAAGGCCTTCGCGGACGGCCTGCGCGAGCACGGCTACGTGGTCGGCCGCGACGTGAGCGTGGAGCTGCGCATGGTCCGGCCCGACAAGGTCGAGCAGTACCACGACTTCGCGGCCCGCCTGGCCGCCGAGGCGGACGTCATCCTCGCCGCCAATCCCTTCTCCCTGGCCGCGGCGACCCGCGCGACCAGAACCGTCCCGATCGTCGGCCTCGACATGGAGTCCGATCCGGTTCGCCAGGGATGGGCCGCGACCCTGGCGCGCCCCGGCGGCAACGTCACGGGATTCTTCCTTGACATGCCCGAGATGAGCGGCAAGCACGTGGAGTTCGTCAAGATCGTGAAGCCCAGCCTGGCCCGGTTGGCGGTGCTCGGCGATCCGCGCCTGAACGCCCTGCAGTTCGAGGTGACCGACGGCGCGGCGCGCGACGCCGGCCTCGCGCTGGAGCGGCTCGCCGTGCAGAGTCCCGACGAGATCGAGGGCGCGATCGCGGAGGCGGCCCGTCGAGGCGCGGGGGCGCTGGTGGTCTTCACCTCGCCCCTGATCAACAGCGCGCTGCCGCGGATCGCCCGCGCCGCGGTGAAGCACCGGATGCCGTCCATCTGCGCGTTCGCGCCGCTCTTCGCCGAGGCGGGCGGTCTGATGGCCTACGGCCCGGATTTCCACGAGCTGTACCGGCGCACCGGCGCGTACGTCGCCCGGATCCTGAAGGGCAGCGCGCCCGGTGACCTCCCGATGCAGCGTCCCGAGAAGTTCCTGCTCGTGATCAATCTCCGGACGGCGCGGGCGCTCGGCGTGACGCTGCCGCCCTCGTTCCTGCGCCGCAGCGACCACGTGATCGAGTGAATCGCCCCCGCCGTCCCGTGGTAGGCTACGGGGCGCCCGAGGGGGGCGCGACATGAAGATCGCCATTCTCGACGACTACCAGGACACCATCCGCACGCTGCGCTGCTTCGACAAGGTCCGCCTGCACGACGTGACGATCTGGAGAGACCACACCAAGGACGTCGACACGCTCGCGAGCCGACTGAAGGACACCGAGGTGCTGGTGTGCATCCGCGAGCGCACTCCGATCGGCTCGCCGCTGCTCGAGCGCCTCGATCGGCTGAGGATGGTGACCCAGGTCGGGGTGGTGCCGAACATCGACGTCCCCGCCTGCACGCGGCGCGGCGTGATCGTCTCCTCCAGCCAGATGCCGGGACGGCCCTCCTACGCCACCGCGGAGCTGACGTGGGGGCTCGTCATCGCGGCGCTCAGACGGATCCCGCAGGAGATGATCGCGCTGCGCGCCGGCAAGTGGCAGGCCTATCCGATCGGTACCGGCCTGCGCGGCAAGACGCTCGGCATCCTGGGCTACGGCAAGATCGGCGCGGTGGTCGCGGGCTACGGGCGCGCCTTCGGGATGAACGTCGTCGCGTGGGGGCGCCCGTCGACGCTTCAGAGGGCGAAGGAGGACGGCTACACCCCGGCCGCGAGCCGCGAGGCCTTCTTCGCCGACTCCGACGTGGTCTCGATCCACGTGCGGCTGATCGACGCCACCCGCGGCCTGGTGACCGCCGAGGACCTGGGGCGCATGAAGCCGTCCGCGGTGTTCGTCAACACGAGCCGGGCCGGCCTCGTCGCCCCGGGCGCGCTCGAGGGGGCCCTGCGCCAGGGCCGGCCGGGCATGGCCGCGGTGGACGTGTACGAGGACGAGCCGGTGCTGGGGGCCGCCCACCCGCTACTCGCGATCGACAACTGCATCTGCGTGCCGCATCTGGGCTACGTGGAGCGCGACAGCCTCGAGCACATGTTCGACACCATCTTCGACCAGGTGGTGGCCTACGGCGAGGGCAAGCCGATCAACGTGCTCAACCCCGACGCGCTCGCGGCGCGGCGGGCCTGAGCCGCCCATGAGCATCCGGGACCGCGCCTGCATCGTCGGCGTCTTCGAGCACCCCACCCGCAAGGCCGACGACATCTCGCTCGCGCAGCTCCACGCCGAGGTGGCCCGCGGCGCGCTGGCCGACGCCGGGCTCGGCAAGGACGACGTCGACGGCTACTTCTGCGCGGGCGACGCCCCCGGTCTGGGCGGGCTCTCGATGGCCGACTACATGGGCCTGCGCCTGCGCCACATCGACACCACCGAGACCGGCGGGTCCTCCTACGTGGTGCACGTGGGTCACGCCGCCGAGGCCATCGCGGCCGGCCGCTGCGACGTGGCCCTGATCACGCTGGCCGGCCGTCCGCGCGCCGAGGGTATGGCCACCGGCACCGCGCCGCGCAACTACGGCCCCGCCGCGCCCGACGTGGCCTTCGAGGCCCCGTTCTCGCCGACGGTGGTGAATCAGTACGCGATGGCGGCCATGCGTCACATGCACGAGTTCGGCACCACCAGCGAGCAGCTCGCGTGGATCAAGGTGGCCGCCTCCCATCACGCCCAGCACAATCCGCACGCGATGCTGCGCGACGTGGTGACGGTGGCCGACGTGGTGGGCTCGCCCATGATCTCCGACCCGCTGCACCGGCTGGACTGCTGCGTGATCAGCGACGGCGGCGGCGCGGTGGTCGTGGCGCGCCCCGAGATCGCGCGCGAGCTCGGGCGCCCGCTGGTCAGGGTGCGCGGGGCGGGCGAGGCGGTGAAGCACCAGATGGGCGGCCAGGTCGATCTCACCTACACGGGGGCGCGCTGGTCGGGCCCGGCCGCGTTCGAGAGCGCGGGGGTCGCCCCCGCCGACATCAAGTACGCCTCGATCTACGACAGCTTCACCATCACGGTGCTGATCACGCTGGAGGACCTGGGCTTCTGTCCCAAGGGGCAGGGCGGCCGGTTCGTCGCCGACGGCAATCTCATCGCGGGAACGGGACGGCTGCCGTTCAACACCGACGGCGGCGGCCTCTGCAACAACCACCCGGCCAACCGCGGCGGCATGACCAAGGTGATCGAGGCGGTGCGCCAGCTGCGCGGCGAGGCGCATCCCGCGGTGCAGGTGAAGGGCTGCGACCTGGCCCTGGCCCACGGCACCGGCGGCTCGCTCGGCACGCGCCACGCCAGCGCCACGCTCATCATGGAGCGAGGCTGAGCCATGGCCGAGGCCGCCCGCAAGATCCCCGCGCCCACGCCGACGCCCGAGACCGCGCCGTACTGGGAGGCGGCGGCCCAGGGCCGGCTGCTCGTGAAGACCTGCACCGCCTGCGGGCGGCCGCATCACTACCCGCGTCCGATCTGCCCGTTCTGCGGTAGCGATCGCACCGAGTGGAAGGAGTCGGCGGGCCGCGGGGTGATCTATTCGTTCAGCGTGATGCGGCGGGCCACGCCGCCCTACGTGATCGCCTACGTCACCCTCGACGAGGGCGTGACCATGATGACCGGCCTGGTGGATTGCGATGTCGACGCGCTGCGGATCGGCCAGCCGGTGCGCGTCGTCTTCACGCCCACCGACGGCGGCCCGCCGGTGCCGATGTTCACGCCGCGATGAGGAGCTCGGAGGGGGGCTTCGCCCCCCTTCCGAACCTTCGGCGAAGAATCGGTGGCCCGGCAACGCCGGCGCGAACCCGCGTTCGGCTTGACACCTTTGCGAGCGGAATGCTACACCCGGGTCGGTCGCTCACCGTCCACCGAGTCCACACGCGAGGAGGTGCGAATGTCTAAGCTGGCAAGGCAGCTCATAGTGCTCGCCGTCCTGCTCATCGTCGTCGTCGCGCTCGTGGCTCCCGATCCGGGGCCGACCGCGGCGGCTGGCAAGCTCAGCCTGTGGCGGCTCAAGACGTACATCCCGCCGGCTGACAAGATCCTCGACGCCAATGCCCAGGAGTGCGCGAAGAAGGCGGGGATGGAGCTGGCCATCCAGACCTACACCTTCGACGACATGTGGACCAAGTACACCGCGGCCATCGAGTCGAAGACGCTGCCCGACATCGCCGAGCTGGACGCGGTGGGCCCGGCGCGGCTCGCCAACCTGGGCCGCCTCGCCGACATGTCGGACGTCGTCGCCGCGGTCACCAAGGAGCTGGGGCCGATCCTGACCAACGCGGAAGGCGCGGTGAAGTTCGGCGGGAAGTACTACGCGGTGCCGCACTACGGCATCCCGCTCGTCCTCTTCTATCGGAAGGACATCCTCGCGAAGGTCGGCGCCGAGCCGCCGGACACGTGGGAGGCCATCCAGCAGATCTCCGAGAAGGTGAAGAAGGCGGGCATCCACGAGTTCCCCAACGGCTTTCCGTGGAACCGCACCGGCGACGGCTACGACCCGGCCATGAGCCTGCTCTGGAGCTACGGGGCCGCGTGGGTGGACAAGAGCGGCAAGTTCATCGGCATGCCCAAGGGGCCGGCGGTGCAGGCGCTCAAGGTCGTCACCGCCGCCTACCTCGTCGACAAGACCGCCGCGTTCGATTATCTCTCGTGGTCCGGCTCGACCAACAACGAGTCGTTCATGGCCGGCAAGGTCACCTTCACCCCCAACGGGCCGAGCATCCTGTTCCAGGAGGAGTCGAACAAGCATCCCCTGCAGAAGGACACCGCGATCAAGCTCATGCCCAAGGGGCCGGCCGGGCGCAACCTGGCGCTCACCTTCGTGATGAACTGGGGCGTGCCGGTCGACGGCAAGCAGCAGAAGGAGGCGAAGGCGGTGGTGAGCTGCATCATGTCGCGTGCCCAGTGGATGAAGTACATGACCGGCTCGTTCCAGCAGGCGGTGCCGTTGTTCGCCCGGCCGCTCGACGATCCGTACTGGAACACCCCGACCGGCAAGACCATCGTGGAGACGGTGAAGATCGGCCATCCGGTGGGCTGGCCAGGCCCCACCACGCCGGCGGCGGCCGAGGTGGTCTCGAGCAACGTGCTGACCGACATGGTCACGCAGGTGATCGTGGACAAGGCGACGCCGGAGGCGGCGGTCGACGAGGCCAACAAGCGGATCAAGGAGATCTACGATCGCCTGCCGGTGAAGTGATCTCGTGCTGACCGATCGCCACCGGGAGCAATTGCTGGGTTACACCATGATCGCCCCGGTGGCGATCTTTCTCGCCGCGCTGGTCGCCTATCCCTTCATCAGCGCCATCTACCTGAGCCTCACCGAGAAGATCGTCGGCTATCCCGCGCACTTCGTCGGGCTGCGCAACTACGCCAACCTGCTCGATAGCGGCCGCTTCCGCATCGTGGCGTGGAACAGCGCGGTGTTCACGGTGGCCTCGATCGTGGTCAAGCTCGTCATCGGCATGGCCATGGCCCTGGCCCTGCACCAGGTGGTGCGCGGCAACCAGTTCATCCGCGGCATCCTGCTCCTGCCCTGGATCATCCCCACGGTGGTCATCGCGCTCACCTGGAAGTGGCTGCTCGACCTGTTCCGGGGCCTCGTCAACGTGAGCCTGATCGACCTGGGCGTGGTCAAGAGCGGCGTGCACTGGCTGGGCGATCCGAGCCTGGCCATGCTGTCGGTGGTCATGGCCAACATCTGGCGCGGCTTTCCGTTCTTCGGGGTGTCGTTCCTGGCCGCGCTGCAGACCGTGCCGCAGGAGCTCTACGACGCGGCCGACGTCGACGGGGCGGGCAGCTGGCAGAAGTTCTGGCGCATCACGCTGCCCAGCATCAAGGGCGTGGTGGCGGTGGTCACCCTGCTCAGCACGATCGTGACGCTCAACGACTTCAACATCGTCTGGATCATGACCCGCGGCGGTCCCGGGGCGGCCACCCACATCTTCGCGACCTACAGCTACGAGCTGGGCATCATGTCGCAGCGGTGGGGCGTGGCCATGGCCGCCTCGATGGCCTCGCTGCCCCTGGTGGCCCTGCTCATCGTGGGCGTCGTCCGCTACCTGCATCGCGAGGAGGAGTGAGCGTGCGCCTGGGCACCCTCGTCCGCTGGGCCGTGCTCGCGCTGATCCTCGCGATCGTGTTCGTGCCGATGTACTGGATCCTGGTGACCTCCTTCAAGACCGGCCGCCAGATCCTGCTCTCCCAGAACGTGTACGCCCCGCAGCCGTTCACCATCGACAACTACCTCTACCTGTTCGAGGAGAGCCGCTTCGCCCTGTGGTTCCGCAACAGCGCGATCACCGCCACCGCCAGCACGCTGCTGTCGCTGCTGATCGGCACCGCGGGGGCCTACGCCCTGACCCGCCTGCGCTTCGCGGGCCGCCGCAGCCTCGGCGCGATCGTGCTGGTCACCTACCTGGTGCCGCCCGGGCTCATGTTCATCCCGCTCTACCAGACCTTCATCCGGATCGGCTACACCGACTCGCTGGGCACCCTGATCCTCGCGTACCCGACGTTCCTGGTCCCGTTCGTGACCTGGCTCCTCATGGGCTTCTTCCGCTCGATTCCCCGCCAGCTGGAGGAGGCCGCGCTGGTGGACGGCGCCACCCGCGTGCAGGCCCTCGTGCACGTGGTGCTGCCGCTCGCCGGACCGGGTCTCCTCGCGGCCGGGCTGTTCTGCTTCACGCTGTCCTGGAACGAGTTCCTGTACGCGCTGATCTTCATCGCGGACGACAGCCTCAAGACCTTGCCGGTGGGCCTCTCCGAGTTCGTGGTCTCGGACTTCGCGTTCTGGGGCCAGCTCATGGCCGCGGCCGCGCTCGCCTCGCTGCCGGTGATCGTGGTCTACATCTACCTGCACAAGTACATGGTGCAGGGGCTGACCGCGGGCGCGGTCAAGGGATAGGCGGCCGGGGCCGGTCGTCCGGGTCGCGCTCGGCGTCGCGCACGAGGTAGACCGGCCGGCGCTTCACCTCCTGGAAGATGTAGCCGACGTAGATGCCGACCAGCCCGACCGCGATCATGAGAGCCGCGCCCACGATCAGCACCATGAACATGAGCGAGGACCAGCCGGGCACGAGCCGGTCCTGCCGCCCGGTGATCCAGAAGCTGGCCACGTAGACCGCCTCGGCCGCGGCCAGGAGCAGGAAGCCCACGCCCACCACCAGCGCCAGCTTCAGCGGGACCAGCGAGAACGAGAATGTGGCATTGGCGGCCAGGCGCGCCCGCGCGCGCAGGGAGTAGCTCGGCCGGCCGCCGATGCGCTCGCGCTCCGCGTAGGGCAGGACCACCGTCCGGTATCCGGTCCAGGCCACCATGCCTCGCAGGAAGCGATGGTACTCGCGCATCTCCCGCAGGGCGTCGAGCACCGGCCGCGCGATGAGCCGATAGTCGGCGGAGCCGGCGGTCATCCGGGTGTCGCCGATGCCGCGCAGGAGACGGTAGAACCCGGACGAGGTCCAGCGTTTCCACCGCGGCTCGGGGCCGGCCACCCGCTGGGTGAGCACCACGTCGTAGCCCGCCCGGTAGAGCGCGACCATCTCGGCGATCAGCTCCGGCGGATGCTGCCCGTCGCCGTCGAGGGTCACCGCCACGTCGCCCCTCGCCCGGTCGAGCCCGGCGGTGAGCGCGGCCTGGTGGCCGAAGTTGCGGCTCAGCTCCAGCACGGTCACCGCCGGGTCGTCGGCGGCCAGCTTGGCCAGCTCGGCGCGGGTCTGATCCACCGAGCCGTCGTTGACGTAGCAGATGCGGACGTCGCACTCGCGGCGCAGCGGCGTCACGACCGCCATCAGCTGGCGGTGGAACTCGGCGACGACCGCCTCCTCGTTGTAGAGCGGGACGATGACGTCGATGGCGAGGCGGCGGCCGTCAGCCATCAACGTCGGCTCCGCTGGCCGTCGGGGCCCATGAGCCGGTGCACCTGCCAGCCATACGAGAAGACGCGCCGGTCGACCACGGGGCGATCGGCCGGGCAGAAGGTCGGATCGACCCAGGGGGGTCCCGCGATCCGGCAGAGCCAGCGATGGATGCCGATCTCGACGAGCCGGGTGTGCCGCACGTCGCGGTACACCGGCGCGGCCGGCGCGGCCAGGAGTCGGCCCAGGAGCGCGTGGTCACGGGCGACGCCGGCCTCGTCCAGCGCCAGCCGCACGGTCGGAGACGGCCGGTTCGCCAGCTCCGCGGTGATCACGAACGCATCGGCGGGCGCCCGGCCGTCGGCGGCGGCCAGGCGACCGGGCGGCTCCACCGTGATGTCGGCGCGGTGCGTGATCTCCACCAGATGCCTCGGCAGCTCCAGATGGTACTCGTTCATCGCGGTGTTCAGCACGACATGGCTTCCGACCGGCAGGCCGCCCAGGAAATCGACCAGCGCCGCGTTGGCGCGGTCGACCGTCAGCTGGACCTTCGCGTCGGCCACCGCGTTGACGGCCGCCATCACCCAGAGCAGTCCGGCCGTCGCCAGCGCCGACCATGCCAGCCACCGGCCGCTCGCCGATCCGGGCCGACGACGCGCGGCCCAGCCGTCGCCGACCAGCAGGCCGGCCAGCGCGGCGGCCCCGAAGGCGAACGGGAGGAGGTAGTACTCGAAGGTGGCCGGCCACGGCAGGAAGACGGCGAGCCATCCCGCCATCCACACGGCCGCGTACCGGACGAGTCGGCCGGATCGTCCGGGTCCGCCCGGGCGCCAGACGGCGAGGACGACCAGCAGCGGCAGGAGAAACGCGAAGTCGCGGACGAGCCAGGCGGCGATCCTGAACAGCGCGGGGGCGATCACGCGCCACTCGAGCGTGTAGGCGCGCGTGTACGACCCCTCGGCGAGCGCGAGCGGGGCGTAGTGAGCGCGAAGGGCCAGAAACGCCGCCGCCGCCATCGCGTTGACGGCGACATAGGTGGCGGGGAAGCGTCGTGACCGGCCGCCCGCCCAGTCGATCGCCAGCCAGCCGAGGGCGATCGGGATCAGGACGAGGCTCGTCTCCTTCGTGGCGTACGCGAGGAGCGAGAGGACCGCGGCCAGCGCGATCGATCCCACGCGCCGAGCCGACGCGGCCTCGCTCGCGGCGGCGGTCGCCAGCGCGCCGGCCATCCAGAGCAGCTGCAGCGGCTCGGGCTTCGACAGCGTGTAGACGCTCTCGATCGTCGGCCCACACGCCGCGAACACCACCATCGTGACGCCGGCCTGTCCCCGCGTGCCGCCGCTCCGCCGCACGAGCCGGGCGAGCATCGCGAGCAGCGCAGCCAGTATCACGACGTTCACCGTGAAAAAGGCCCACGGCCGCACGCCGACCGCGGCGACGATCGCCGAGTACACGAGCCAGTAGGCCGGCACGAACCGGCCCGTCTCGGGATTGAGATGGAGGAGGTCGCTCCAGCGGCCGATCACGCGACGGCCGATCTCGAGCGTCAGCCCGTCGTCGAGGAACCCGAACTGCGGGGAGGCGAGCCGAGGGAGCATGACGAGCGCGGCCAGCACGACCGGCGCGAGCCACGTCACGCATCCCTCGACCCATCGCCTCGGCCCGAGCAACCGGCCCGGGCCGGAGGCGGCTACTGCTTCACCGCGAAGACCCAGATGACGCCGCCCTGCGGCACGTCGGTCTTCGTGCCGCGCGCGGTGTCGAGCGAGTCCTGCATCCGCTGGGCGTCGACGCCCCAGCCGGACTGGACCGCGATGTACTGCACGCCGTCCACCGAGTAGGAGGACGGCACCGCGGTGATGCCGGAGTTGGTCCGCCACTGCCACACCAGCTCGCCGGTCTTGGCGTCGAACGCGCGGAAGTAGCGATCGTTGGTGCCGCCCGCGAAGACCAGCCCGCCGCCGGTGGCCAGCACCGGGCCCCAGTTGTGGGACTCGAACGTGCGCGTCCAGACCTTGGTGCGCGTGTTCATGTCCCACGCCTGGATCTCGCCGATGTGGCCGGCGCCGTTGCGGACGTCCAGGCCGATGTCCTTGATCTCGGAGCCGAGCCAGAGCTTGCCCGGCTCGTACTTCTGCTGGGTGCCCACGAGCGAGCCGCACAGGTTCTCGTTGGCCGGGATGTAGAGCAGGTTGGTCTTGGGGCTATAGGCGGCCGGCACCCAGTCCTTCCCGCCCCAGAGCGACGGGCAGAAGCCCACCTTCTTGCCGGTGACCGGCTTCTTGGTCTCGTCGTACTCGGGCCGCCCGGTGCGCGGGTCGACGCTCTTGAACGCGGTCTGGTTGACGTAGGGCTTGGCGTCGACGAAGCCGATGCCGTCCGCGCGCCGCTCGAGGACCCAGAGATATCCGTTGCGCGCCGGATGCACGAGGGCCTTGACCGTCCGGTCGCCGCGCTTGACGTCGATCAGGATCGGCGCGGAGACTTCGTCCCAGTCCCACGAGTCGTTCCAGTGGTACTGGTGGTAGCCGCGCAGCTTGCCGGTGTCGACGTCGAGGCCGAGCACCGAGGCCGAGTAGAGGTTGTCGCCCGGGCGCTGGTCGCCGATCCACTGCGCCGCGTTGCCGGTGCCCCAGTAGGTGATGTTGAGCGCGGGATCGTAGCTGCCGGTGATCCACACCGACACGCCGCCCGTTTTCCAGGTGTCGCCCTTCCAGGTGTCCGAGCCGGGCTCGCCGGGGGCGGGGACGGTGTAGGTCTTCCACGCGGTGCCGCCGGTCTTCGCGTCCAGGGCCTGGATGAAGCCGCGAATGCCGAGCTCGCCGCCCGAGACGCCCACGATGACCTTGCCCTTGGCCACCAGCGGGGCCAGGGTCATGTAGTAGCCCTTCTTGTAGTCCTCCACCGTCTGGTCCCACACCACCTTGCCGGTCTTGGCGTCGAGCGCCACCACGTGGGCGTCGAGGGTGGCCAGGTACACCCTGTCCTCGTAGAGGCCGACGCCGCGGTTGGTGGGATGGAGCTGGAAGAGGTCCTCGGGCAGGTCGCGCTTGTAGCGCCAGAGCAGCTCGCCGCTCTTGGCGTCGAGGGCCAGGACCTGGTTCTGCGGCGTGCTCACGAACATGATCCCGTTGTTGACGATGGGCGGCGACTGGTGCCCCTCGGCCACGCCGGTGGAGAACGTCCACACCGGCACCAGCGACGCCGCGTTGCCGGGGGTGACCTGCTCGAGCGGGCTATAACCCCAGCCGTCGTAGGTGCGCCGGTACATCAGCCAGTTCTCCGGCTCGGGGTTGACGAGCCGCTGGTCCGTCACCGGCGTGTAGGCCGTCGCGCCCGCGGTCGGCTTCGCGCGGGGCGCCGGGGCCATCGACGCGGCGGGGGATCCGGTGGTCATGCCGGTGCAGCCGCCGAGGAGCGCGGCCGGGGTCGTCACGATCAGAACGCCGAACATCGCCAAGAGCGCCCGAGTTCTCACGATCGTTCCTCCCTGTACTGGCTGTGAAGCGCTCACTGCTCCGGCTTGGCCGCTCACGTGGGCTGGAACCCGGGCCGGCCCAGGAAGCCGGCGGCGGCGACCGGCACGCCGTCGACGACCTTCACGGGCACCCGCGGGAGCCGCCGGGGCGCGGGTCCGCCGACGACGCGGCCGGCGTCCTTGGGATCGAATTCCGACTCGTGGCACGGACAGCGGAATCGGATGGACTCGGCCTTCCAGAGGGTGATGTCGCAGCCGGTGTGCGTGCACACGCCGGAGTAGGCCACGACGCCCTCGGCGGAACGGCCGCGGGTCTCCTCCGAGAGATCCGTGAGAGTCAGGCGCACGAGCAGCAGCTGGTTCAGGCGCGATCCGTCGCGCACCACGCCGCTGGGATCCATCGGGAAGGCCGGCACGGGCGGGCCGCCGACGGGGATGTCGGCGACCGTGATCACCTTGCCGGTCTGATTCCCGGTCCGGAACACGAACCGATCGCCGTTCTGAGGGCGCTGACTCTTGGGATCGCCCTGGGCGGAGGCCTCGGGGATGCCGCGGGCACACAGGTCCAGCAGAGGGAGTCCGACGCCGATCGCGAGCGCTCCTCGCAGCATCGCGCGTCGTGGCTCTCGGCGGTTCATCGACGATCCGCCCGCGAGCTCGTCGCCCATGGCTATCACCGCCGTCGCCCGAGGCGGCTGCGGCTCCGGCGCGGATTCTGGGAGAAGTGCCCGCGCGATGTCAAGACGCACGGCGCGGGCGGGTCGCCCGTGGTCTAGACGTCGGTCCGGTGGGAGCGTCCGACCGCCGCTCCGAGCTCGCTCACCGCCCGGGGGCCGGCCGGATCAGCAGGCCCGAGGTGGATACCCGCAGCTCCAGCTCCGCCGGCCGCGCCGCGTCGATGAACGTGGCCGAGCCGTACTCGGCGTCGAGCAAGGGCGCGAGCAACGCGTAGCGCCGACGCAGGTCGAAGAGGTCGAGCGGCTTGGGCTGAACGAGGGAGAACACCGTCCGGGGCTTCGTGGTCTCGTCCGTGAGCAGGCGGTAGCGCCCCGCGACCCGATCGAGCTCGTAGGCGGTGTGCAGGCCCAGGACGTTGACGATCGGCTTCCACTTGAGGATGTGCGCGTCCACGTAGAGCTCGTCGCCGCCGAGCGTGAACCGCTCCTCGTGGCCGTCCGGGAAGCGGAACGTGGCCGAGAAGCGCTGCGCGGCCGCCGGGACGATCGTCACCGTCGCCGCGACGTCCTCGAAGGTGAGCGCGCGGTATCCCTGGGTGGCCACGGCGAGCGTGGCCAGGAGCCCGGCCACGGACAGCAGGAGCAGCGCGAGCAGCGCGCCCGAGACCGCGCCGAGCACGCGCCGGCTTCGCAGGGCCAGGAGGCCGATGGTCAGGAACGCGAGGCTGGCGCCGGCGAGGAGCAGCGCGGCGATGAGCAGCCAGCTCTCCATGCGAGCGGGATCCTACTCGCCCGGGTCCGACCCGGTCCCGGGCGCTCTCCAGCCGGCCCGCACGAGCCCCAGGGTCTGTAGCGCCCGCCCCACGGGCCCGCGTGGCCCGGCCACGGCCAGCGCCGGGCGGGGAATACGGAATCGCGCGGCCAGATCGTCCAGCAGCGAGTAGGCGACTGGCGTCACCAGCAGGGTCAGGACCAGCGAGAGCGTCTGCCCGCCGATGATCACAACCGCGATCACCCGGCGCTCCTGGGCGCCCGGACCGGTGCCGATGGCGAGCGGGATCATTCCGGCCACGAAGGTGAGCGTCGTCATGAGGATCGGGCGCAACCGGTCCCGGTTGCCCTGCAGGATGGCGGGCAGCCGCTCCATGCCGCCCGCGCGCAGCGAGTTCATGTGGTCGATCTGGAGGATCGCGTTCTTCTTGACCACGCCGAAGAGGACGAGGATCCCGAGGGCCGAGTAGAGGTTGAGGGTGTTCCCGGTGAGCCACAGCGACACGAGAGCGAACGGGACGCAGAGCGGCAGCGAGAGCAGGATCGTGAACGGATGCACCAGGCTCTCGAACTGCGCGGCCAGGATCATGTACATGAAGACGATCGACAGCGCGAAGGCCAGCGCCATCTCCACGAAGGTGCGCTCCAGCTCCCGCGCCCGGCCCGAGATCACGGTGTCGTAGCCGGGCGGCAGGTCCATGCGGACGACCTCCTCGCGCAGCGCCTCGACCCGGTCGGCCAGGGCGTACCCGGGCGCCACGTTGGCCCGCAGCCGCGCCTCGCGGGCGCGGTCGAGGCGATCGATGCGCGAGGCCCCCCACGCCGACGTCACCGTGACCAGGTTGTCGAGCCGCGCAATGCCCCCGCCCGCGCGGGGCACCCACAGCAGACCGATCAGGCCAGGGTCGTCGCGGTCCTCCTCCTGCAGCCGCAGCTGGACGTCGTACTCGTAGTTCGCCCGCGGGTCGTAGAAGCGGGTGACCTCGTCGTCGCCTCCCACCATCACCTGGAGCGCGGTGGCGATGTCGGCGGTGTCCACGCCCAGGTCGGCGGCGCGCTCCCGTTCGACCCGGATGCGGAGCTCCGGCTTGTCGAGCTTCAGCGTGGTGTCGGCGTCGATCAGGCCCAGGTCCTCGGAGCGCTGGCGGAGGCGCTCGGTGTAGGCAGCCAGCTGATCGAGGTTCGGACCACGGAGGATGAAGTCGATGTCGATGAATCCCCCCGCGAACTGAAAGCCGGACGGGTTCCGCACCTGGGTGCGTACGCCGGGGCTCGCGATCGCGCGCAGACGGCGCCGCACCTCCTGCATGACCTCCTGCTGGGACCGGTTGCCCCGGAAGGCCGCGCCGGGATCCCCGCCCAGGATCCCGCGGGCCAGGCGCCCGACCGAGAACACGCGCTCCTCGTGAGGGAGGAGGGCCACGTACATGCGCGCCTCGCTCACCGACCCCAGGAAGGATCCGCCGGCGGTGGCGAGCACGAGGCGCACGCCGGGCACCTGCCGCAGCTGGGCCGCGATCGCGCGCACCAGGTGGTCCATGGCCGGCAGGCTGGTCCCCTGGGGGGCATTGATCCGGACCTCGAATTCGCCCTCGTCGATGCCGCTCGGCAGGTAGTCCCGCCCGAGCATCTGGTAGAGCGGCACCACGGAGGCCATCACGACGAGCGCGATCAGGCTGACCGCGAGGCGATGGCGCATGGCGAGCTCGAGGCCGGCCAGGTAGGTCCGATCGAGCCGGCGGTAGAACCCGGCCCGCGAGCCGGCCTCGTGCTCGGGTCCGGACGCGGTGCCGCCCGGCCGCAGCAGGCGCGCGCTCATCATGGGGGTCAGGGTGAAGGACACGAGGAGGCTGACCATGACCGCCACCCCTGCGGTGAGGCCGAACTGATACAGGAAGCGGCCGGAGATGCTCGACATGAAGGACACGGGCAGGAAGATCACGACCAGCGAGAGCGTGGTGGCCATGACCGCGAGCCCGATGTCGGCGGTCGCGGCGCGGGCCGCCTCGAGCGGCCGCATCTTCTTCTCCTCCATGAACCGGAAGATGTTCTCGAGCACGACGATCGCGTCGTCGATGACCACGCCCACCATCAGCACCAGGGCCAGCATCGTGACGCTGTTCAGCGTGAAGCCCAGCAGGCGCATCATCCCGAAGGTCGTGATGACCGAGGCGGGAATGGCGACCGCGGCGATCAGCGTGGAGGCCCAGCTACGCATGAAGACGAGAACCACCAGCGAGGCCAGGATCGCGCCCAGGACCAGGTGCACGTTGATCTCGTGCAGGGCGGCGTGGATGTAGCGCGACTGGTCCTGGAGCACCTCGACCCGGACGCCGGGCGGCAGCGCGGCCGCCGCCTGCGCGAGGTTCGCCTTGGTCGCGGCGATCGTCGCCACCGTGTTGGCGCCGGACTGTCGGCGCACCTCGAGGACGACGGTGCGCGTGCCGTCGAGGCGGGCGATCGAGCGCTCCTCCTTGGTCCCATCCTCGGCCCGGCCGAGATCGCGAATTCGCACCGGCACCCCGCCCACCGTGGTCACCACCACGTCGTTGAAGGCCTCCGCGTCGGGCAGCCGCCCCATGGTCCGGAGCGCGTGCTCCCGCGCCGGGCCGGTGACGTTGCCGCCGGGCAGCCCGGAGTTCTGGCGCCGGAGCGCGTCGCGGACGGCGGTGATCGGCAGGCGATACGCGGCGAGGCGGCTCGCGTCGATCCGCACGTCGATGGCCCGCTCGAGCCCTCCGACGATGTCGACCTGGCCGACCCCGCTCGACCGCTCCAGCCGCAGCTTCACCACCTTGTCGGCCAGCTCGGTGAGCTCCCGGATCGGCAGGTCGCCCGAGAGCGCCACCGTCAGCACCGGGGAGGACTCGTTGTCGAACTTCGAGACGATCGGCGGCTCCGCGTCCTGGGGAAGCTTGCGCAGCACCGTCGCCACCCGATCCCGGACGTCCTGGGCCGCGGTCTCGATGTTCACGTCGAGGTCGAACGTCACGATGACGATGGAGCTGCCCGCGGCGGAGATCGAGCGCATCTCGTCGATGCCGGCGACGGTGTTGACGACCTCCTCGATGCGCTGGGAGATCTGGACCTCCACCTCCTCGGCGGAGGCGCCCGGGAGCTGGGTGCGGATCATCACGGTGGGCAGGTCCACCACCGGGAAGCGATCCACGCCGAGACGTGCCCAGGACACCGCGCCCACGACCACCAGGGACAGGACCAGCATCGTCGCGAAGACGGGCCGGCGGATGCAGACCTCGGCGAGCTTCTGCATGCGCTATCTCGGGCGGGCGTCGGGCGTGCCCGCGGCCGCGCCCGGCGGCGCGGATCCGGCGACCGTCACCGGCGCCCCGTCGTGGAGCTGGGCGAGGCCCGAGGTGGCGACCTGCTCGCCGGGCTGCACGCCCCTGACGACCTCGATGAGCCCGCCCTTGCGTGCGCCCAGGCCGACGGTCCGCTCACGAGCCACTCCGCCCTCCACGACGAACACCTTGGTGATGCCCGCGAAGTACGCCACCGCGCCCTCCGGCACGAAAGCCACTGCCTGGTCCTGGCGCAGGAGCACGGCGGCCCGCGCGAAGAGGCCCGGCCGGAGAAGCCCCTCTCGGTTGGGCACCTCGGCCTCGATCGTGACGGTTCGGCTCGTCACGTCCACCGCCGGGCTGACGCGCGTCACCCGTCCCGGGAAGTCGCGGGTGGGGAGCGGATCGACGCGGATGCGTATCGACTGGCCCGGCCGCAGCTCGAGCGCCGCGTGCTCGGGCACGGTGCCGGTGAACTTCAGCACGTCGGTACGCACGATGGTGAACACGGCGGTGTTCTCGGTGACGTACTGGCCGGGATTGAGGTGGCGGCGGGCGATGGCGCCGGTGATGGGCGCTCGGAGCGTGACGTCGGTCAGCTTCTTGCGCGCCAGGGCCAGGTCGGCCTCGCGGCGCCGCAGCTCGGACTCTGCCACCCGGACCGCCGAGCGATCGCTCTCCAGGTTGGCCTCGGCGACCCGCACCCGGTCGGGGAACTGGCCCAGCTCCACCTGGGACGTCTCGTGCTGCGCGGCCGCCGTCTCGTACTGCGTCCGGGCCACGTCCACTTCCCGCGGCGCCACCAGGGCATCGGCGGCCAGCTTGCGCATCCGCTCCAGGTTGGCGCGCGTCTCTTCGAGCCCGGCCCGCGTTCGGTTCAGGCCGGCCTCCAGGGACCGACGGCTCGCCCGCACCTGCTGGAGCTGGGCGAGGGCCGCCTGGCCCTGCGCCTGCGCCCGCTGCAAGCCGTCCCGCGCGGCCCCGACCCCCGCCTCGGCCTGCTCCACGGCCAGCGCCGTCTCGCGCGGGTCCTGCTCCGCCACCACCTGGCCGGCCTGCACGCGATCGCCGAGATCCACCAGGAGGCGGGCCACGGTCCCGGCTATGGAGGTGTTGAGGACGACCTCCTCCCACGCCAGGAGGCTCCCGGTGGCGTCGACCATGCGATCGAGCGCCTTGGCCTCGACGGGGGCGACGCTCACCGCGGTGACCCGGGAGCCGCCGGTGGCTCCGGCGGGCGCCGGCTTGCGCTCGACGGCACTTGGCGGCTCCCCCGAGCAGCCGGCTCCGGCCGCGAGTCCGAGCAGGAAAGTCGAGAACAGACGGGTCGCGCGTCGTCGCTGGGCGGGGCGGGGGCCGCTCACGTCGGCCGGTTTCCGGGCGGCCACATCATCCAGTGTAGTCGACATCGCACCGGCGGCAAGCACCCAGGCTGCCCCCCCGACCGGCGGCCCGGGAGCCGGCGAGGCGCCTCGTCCGCCGCGGGTCCGGTCACGCGCCGATTACAGCCGCGCCATCACCCGGTCTGCGAAGTCCTCGATCACGCGGTACTGCCGGTTGAGCCGTAGGCGTCGAGCCGGCCGGCCTGCCGCGCGGCGAGGCGGGTGCCCCGCTCGCGGACGACTAGTGCATCACGAGGCCGCCGGTCACGTTGATGGCCTGACCGGTCATGTAGGACGACTTGCCGGAGGCGAGGAAGCCGACGACGTTGGCCACGTCCTCCGCCTTCTCGATGCGGCCGAGCGGGATCTGCTCGACGCGCTGCTTGAGGTACTCACCGGGACGCAGGCCCATGAGCCCCTCGCCGGCCTCGCGGTCGACCTGGAAGATCATGTCGGTCTCGACGATGCCCGGGCAGACACAGTTGGCCCGGATGCCGTCGGCGGCGTGGGCGAGGGCGAGGCTTCGGGTCATGCTGATCACCGCGGCCTTGGTGACGCCGTAGACCAGCGAGGTCTTGAGCCCCATCTTGCCGGCCATCGAGGCCAGGCTGATGATGTTGCCACGCTTCGCCGCCACCATGTGCGGCAGCACCGCCTGACTGGCGAAGAACACGCCCTTGGCATTGACCGCGAGCAGGCGGTCCCAGTCCGCCTCGGTCACGTCCGCGGTGTGCATCGACTTGTGGATGCCCGCGTTGTTCACCAGGATGTCGATGCGCCCGAATTCGGCCATCGTCCGATCGGCCATCGCCTGCAGATCGGCGAGCCGGGTGACGTCGGTGCGCACCGCGAGGGCGCGTCGCCCGAGCGCGCGCACCTCGTCGGCGGTGCGCTTGCCCGTCGCCTCGTCCATCTCGGCCACCACGATGTCGGCCCCCATGCCCGCCAGCTCCAGCGCGATGGCCCGGCCGATGTTGCGCCCCGCGCCGGTGACGATCGCAGCCTGCCCCCGGAGCTCCATCTCAGCAGCACCCGCCCGAGATGCCGGGCCGCCGCTGGATCAGCTCGACGCGCACGTCGTCCGGAGCCTGGACGAAGCAGATGCGCGGGCCGCCGGGGATCTCGATCGGCCCTTCCAGGAGCCGGGCCCCGAGGCCTTCCAGCCGCGCGATGTCCGCCTCGAGGCTGTCGGAGTCGAAGCCGAAGTGCTCGAGACCGTGGTGCGCCTTCGCGTCGCCGGGGCCGAGCATCTCGTTGGTGCGCGCGCCGGAGATGTTGACCGGGGTGCCGTCCTCGCTCTGGCAGCGCACGAACCGGTCGCCGAAGACGCGCGTCTCGTCGGAGACGATCTTGAAGCCGAAGGCTCGCACGTACCAGTCGGCGGTCTTGCGCGGATCCGAGGCCTTCAGATGGATGTGATTGATCCGGTAGGGCATGGTGGTGTCCTTTCGGCTGAGGTATCGTCGGTGCGCGTCGGCATCGCGGCCGCACGGTCGGCCGCGCGCGGTGGTCGAAGCCGCGCTCACTATCGAAGCCGCGTTAGAGGATATTCTCACCCGCGCGCCGGTTCAAGGACCGGCCCGTGTCAGGAGGCGCGCTCCATGGATATCGGTTGCCATCTTCCCAACCAGGGGCCGCTCGCCACCGGCGAGGCGCTCGTGCGCTTCTGCCGCGAGGCCGAGCGTCGTGACGTCGCCTCGCTGTGGGTGAGCGACCACGTGATCTTCCCGCGCACCGCCACCGGGAGCTATCCGGGCGGCCGCTTCCCGCATCCGCCCGACAAGCCGTACCTGGAGCCGGTCACCGTGCTCGCGGCGGCCGCGGTGTGCACCAGCCGCGCGCGGCTCGGCGCGTCGGTGTTCATCCTCGGGCATCGCCATCCGGTGGTGATGGCCAAGATGCTCACGAGCATCGACGCGCTCTCCGGCGGCCGGCTGATCTGCGGTGTCGGGGTCGGCTGGTGGAAGGAGGAGCTGGAGATCCTGGGCGTACCCTTCCACGCGCGCGGCCGCCACGGCGACGAGATCCTCCGGGCGTTCAAGGCGCTCTGGACCGAGGACAACCCGCGCCTGGACGGCGAGTTCTTCCGGTTCCACGATCTCGGCTTCGCGCCCAAGCCGGTGCAAAAGCCGCATCCGCCGATCTGGGTCGGCGGCGACAGTCCGGGCGCGTTCCGTCGCGTGGTCACGCTGGGCGACGGCTGGCACGCGACGTCCAAGGATCCGGCCCAGCTCGCCGCGGCCCTGGAGCGGCTGCGCGCGGTGGCCGACCGACACGGCCGCGACATGAAGACCATCGCCATCTCGGTGCGCTACAGCTTGCCCGACACGCTGCTCGCGGGCGGCCCGCAGCGGGCGATCGACGAGCTGGCCGGCTACCGGCGCCTCGGCGTGAGCCACGTCGCGATCGACTTCCGCCGCGACGACCTGCCCCGCATGCTCGAACTGCTCGAACTGATCACCGGCACGATCCGGCCTGCGGTGGAGAAGGCGTAGGTCAGGAAGAGCTTCGTGGCCGGGGGCCGCGGCGGGCGCGATGCGGTCGCCCCGCCGGACCGACCTCTCGGGGTTACCGGGTTGTTCGTTCCGTCTCGGTTATGACGGTGCTCGCCGAATGCCTCCAACCCGACCCGAGTGGCGAAAATTGCGGATCGCGGCTGGGCACGATGCGTGCACTCGTGGCGCTCATGAAACTGAGACCGGGCGTCTTGAGACGGGGTGGTTCCGGCGTGCTCGCCATCGTCTTGCTGTGTTTCTGGGGATGCGCCTCGGCGCCGGCCCCGCGTCCTACCGCTCACCCCTTCGACGACGTCCGCCGCCTCGCCATCATCGCCTCGGGCGAGAGCTCGTTCTCCATCGTCGGTCACCATGCCGAGCCCGGGCGAACCTTCGACGAGATCCTGGCCTGGTATCCGACCCAGGCCTGGATGCGTCCCCTCGCGAAGCTCCTCCACAGGGGAATCAACTGGGCGCTCGAGCTCGACCAGACGGCCACCATCTCCCGCCGCGTCGACGACATCGCGCCTCGGGCGATCGTGGCCGCCGCGATGGCCCAGAAACTTCGGGCGAGTGGCTGGTTCGATGAGGTACGGACGCTCGAGAGGGAGCCGACCGCCGAAGAGCGGCGGGCTGACCCGATCGTGCGCGTCATGGTGCCGGCATGGGGACTCGTGCGGGTCCACGAAGGCGATCCGGATCTGCTCGCGAGCTTCGCGGACGTGCGGGGGTACCTGATGATTCCCGGAACCGGGGTTGTCCTGTGGGAAGGAAACGAGGACGTGACCGCCCCGGAACAGTTTCCGGGCGATAGCTTCATGAAGGACCACGACTTTGCCCGGCAGGAGGTGGTCGACGTCCTGGAGCGGGCGGGTCAGCGCCTGGCCAGCGAGCTGATGTACGCGCGGAGCGCGGGCCGGTGAGCTCGCGGAGCCTGGCTCCGATCACGCTCGTCTTGGCCTTGACGGTCAACGGGTGCGGGACCACGGCGCTCGATGTCCGCTATCCGGAGCAGGGCGTGAACCGGGCCCTGCTCGCGTCGGTTGCACCTCGTCGGGTCCAGATCGGCAACGTCGACGATCGCCGCCTGGAGACCGCGCGGGTCGGCATCGAGCCCGGTGGCAAAGGCGAGATCGTCACGAGCCGCTCGGTCGCCGACATCGTGCACGAGGCGCTCGGCATCGAGATGAGCAAGAACGGTCATCTCCTCGTGTCCGACCGGCCGGACGTCGTGGTGAGGCCGGCCGTCGAGGTGTTCTCGCTCGACGCGGTCGAAGGATACGCGAGCGTGCAGTATGTCGGGAGGGTCGTCATCGCGTTGACCGTCGCCGATGGACGTACCGGCGATACGCTCCTGACCCGGCGATACGCCGGCGTCAGGAGACGGCAGGTCGACAAGCCCGACGAGAGCCAGTGGCGCGAGGTCCTCGACACCGCGCTCGCCCGCGCCATGCACGACCTGGCCACCGATCCGGACCTCGTCGCGGCCCTCGGCGGATCCCGCCCGTCGCCGGCCAGGCCGGCGGCCTGAGCGGCGAGCGATCACGGATGCACGCGATGCCGATGAATCCATCGCGACGGGTGTTCTTGTGTCGCTCCATCGGGCTGGCCGCGCCGTGGCTGCTTTCCGCCCGACCCGCATGGGCCGCCGGCGCCGGTGGCGAGTTCAACGTCCGCGATCATGGAGCGAGGGGCGACGGTCGCACGCTCGACACGCGGGCGATCCAGGCCGCCATCGACTCTGCCCGACAGACGGGCGGCACCGTGCTCTTTCCTCCCGGCGAGTACCTGTCGGGCTCGCTCCATCTGCGTAGCCACATCACCGTGCGCCTGAGCGCGGGCTCGGTCCTGATCGCCAGCAAGGAGGAAGCCGATTTCGATCCGGTCGAGCGCCTCGGCTATGACTCCCATTCGGACGCGGAAACCCGGGACTTCCGCTTTGCCCTTCTCCAGGGGCGCGACCTGGTTGGCCTCAGCATTCTCGGGCCAGGACGCATCGACGGGAACCGGACGAGCCGCGGAGGGCCCAAGCCGATCGCGTTGAAACGCTGTCGAACCACCCAGATTCGTGAGCTGACCATCGTCAATGCGCCGAACTACAACATCAGTCTCCTCGGCTGCGATGGCGTGGACATCCGAGGTGTCACCATTCTGAATGGGTACTCCGACGGAATCGATCCCGATTGCTCCCGCAATGTGCGGATCAGTGACTGTCACATCGAGTCTCGGGACGACGCGATCGTTCTCAAGGCCAGCTTCGCCCTGGGCACTCGCGGCACCACGCAAGACGTGAGGGTGACCAACTGCCATCTCAGCACCATTCACAACGGCCTCAAGCTCGGCACCGAATCGGCCGGCCACTTCAGGAATATCGTCTTCAGCCATTGCACGATCGTCGGCCGGTCCCACGCGTGGAAGGGCGACCTGAGCTCCGGCGTCTCGCTCGAGATGGTCGACGGGGGGAAGCTGGAGCGCGTCGTCGTGTCGGATCTTCGAATGACCAATGTTCGGGCGCCCATCTTCGTTCGCCTGGGCAACCGGGGCCGGGGACAGGAACGACGCCTGGCGGGTACTCTCCAGAACGTGTCCATCTCGAACGTCGTGGCCGTCGGCGCCATGACCGCGTCGTCGATCACCGGCATACCCGACCATCCGGTCTCCGAGATCCGGCTCCAGAGCATTCGGATCACCGTCCGGGGTGGGGCGAGCGCCGACGTCGCTTCTCGGAGCGTGCCGGAGCTGGAGCAGCGATATCCGGACGCCTACATGTTCCACGATCTGCCGGCGTACGGCCTCTACTGCCGCCACGTACGGGGCCTCCGGTGTGACCGTGTCGAGCTGGACGCGGATCGGCCAGATGCGCGTCCCGCGGTGGTACTGGACGACGTCGCTCGGGCGCGCGTGGGGGCCTTCCGGGCGACGCCACCCGCAGAAGGACAGCCGTTGATCTGGCTGCGCTCGGTGCAGGATTGTCAGGTCAGCGGCCTTCGCGCGAGCCCGGGAACCAGAGCGGTGCTGCGGCTCAGCGGCTCGGACACGGCTCGGGTGAGCCTGGTGGGGAACGATTTCAGCCACGTGGACCAGATTGCGATGGTGGATGGATCGGTCGTGGAGACCGCCTTGCGGCTGGAGGGAAACGTGATGCCGGGGCCCCTGGCGCCACGTAGCCCGCGCGGGCAAACCCTCGCGATCGATTAGATCGGGGTCAGGTCTTGCATTACGACATTTTCGCCACTCGAGGCGACATCGTCGCGCGCCACGAAAATGTCGTAATGCAAGACCTGACCCCGGACTGACCCCGGATTACTGGCGGCGGCGGAGCATCTGCTGCAGGCTCTGGCGGGTGAGGCCCAGGCGCTCGGCGGCGCGGGTCTTCGAGCCGCACTCGTGGAGCGCATCCTCGATCATCCGACGCTTGAGGGCTTCCACCGCCTCGTTGAGCGTTCGGACGGTGGCGACGGCGCCCGCGCCGGCCGCGATGCGCTCCGAGAGATGGACGGGAGCCAACGGACGCCCGGTGTCGGCCAACGCCACCGCGCGCTCCAGCTCGTTCTCCATCTCGCGCACGTTGCCGGGCCACGGGTAGGTCTGCAGGAGCTGGAGCGCGTCGGCGCCCACCGCGGGCACCGCGCGCCGCGCACGCCGGCACGCCTGGCGGAGGAAATGATCGGCGAGCGCGGAAATGTCGCCGGTCCGCTCGCGCAATGGCGGCAGGCGGATGGGGAAGACATTGAGCCGATAGTAGAGGTCCCGGCGGAACCGGCCGGCGGCCACGTCGGCCTCCAGGTCGGCGTTGGTGGCCGCAATCACGCGGATGTCCACGCGCCGGGTCGCACCGCCGCCGACCCGGCGCAGCTCCCCCTCTTGCAGCACGCGCAGGAGCCGCAGCTGCATCGCGGGCGAGGTCTCGCCGACCTCGTCGAGGAAGATGGTGCCGCCGTCGGCTTCCTCGAAGAGGCCCTTGCGCTCGCCGACCGCGCCGGTGAACGCGCCGCGGGTGTGGCCGAACAGCTCGGATTCCAGCAGCGAGTCGGGCAGCGCGCCGCAGCTCTGGGCCACGAACGGCTTCACCCGGCGGGGGCCGTTGGCGTGGATGAGGTGCGCGAACAGCTCCTTGCCGGTGCCGGTCTCGCCGAGCAGCAGCACGGTGGTGTCGCCGTCGAGAACTTTTCGAGCGAGATCCACCGCGACTCGCAGCCCGGTGTCGGCGCCCACCAGCGCGTCGAACGACGCGGGCTTGTCGCGGCCGGCCGCCGCGTCGCGCCGGAGCGCGTTGTAGGCCACCTCCAGCTCGTCGCGGAGCCGCACGTTCTCCCGGGCGAGGCCCCAGCGCTCGGCGGCCCGGCGCACCACCAGCAGCAGCTCGTTGGGATCCCACGGCTTGGGCACGAAGTGGTAGATGCGCCCGGTGTTGATCGCCTCCATGAGGTTGTCGACGTCGGTGTAGGCGGTCAGCACGATGCGGATCGCGTCCGGGGTCAGCTCCTGGCTGCGGCGCAGCAGCTCGACGCCGGTCATGCCGGGCATCCGGTGGTCGGTCACGATGACCGCGACTTCCGGCTCGGCGGCGAGCCGGGCCAGCGCCTCCTCGCCGTGGCCGGCCCGCAGCACGCGGAACTCGGCGGCGAGGATCGCCTCCAGCGCGTCGAGCACGCGCGGCTCATCGTCCACGATCAGGATCGTCGTCTCGTCCACCGGACCTCCGGGCGGGCGGGTCATCACGTCGAGGCCAGAGTCGTCGTCACCGGCTCGCGGACCCCGCAGACCTCGTAGAGCGTCTGGCGCGGCCGGATGCCCTTGAGCCGGAGCCGGCCGAGCTCGCGGCATTCTACGACATCGCGAACCCCGAGGAACGTGTCTTCGCCGAGGATGATATGCGCGTCGAAGAGCCGGGTCATCCGCTGGATCCGGGACGCCGCGATCATCGCCCGTCCCACCACGATCAGCTCCCGCCGGCGGTCCGAGCCGATGGTCCCGGCCATCACCCGGCCGGAGCTGATCCCGATCCCGATGTCGAAGGTGGGCCGGCCCTCGGCGGCCCATCGCGCGGCCAGGTCGCGCACCGCGGCCACCATGTCGAAGGCGGCCCGCACCGCACGCACGGCCACGTCGGGCCCCGGCTCGGGCACGCCGAAGAGGGCCACGATCTCGTCGCCGACCAGCTGCTCCACCGTGCCGTGGTGGCGGAAGATCACCTCGATCATCTCGGTGAAGTATTCGTCGAGGAGCTGGATCACCACCGGCGCCGGGTTCGACTCGATGAGACGCGTGAAGCCGCGGATGTCGGCGAAGAGCACGGTGGCGTCGCGCCAGTCGCCCGGCAGCTCGAGCATCCCCGGATCGGCGATGGCGAGGTCCGCCAGCTGGGGCGACACGTAACGCTGCAGGTGCGCGCGCACCGACGCCTCGCGGACCAGGTCGTCCTGGGCCCCCCGGAGGTGCTCGAGGGTCTGCTCGAGCTCGGCGTTCTTCGCCCCGAGGTCCGCCACCAGCTGGGCGCGCTCGCGACACAGGCGATAGTGCTCGACCGCGCGGGCCACCACGTGCCGCAGCTCGTGCGGATCCCAGGGCTTCAGCAGGAAGTGGTAGACCCCGGCCGCGTTGATCGAGTCCATCAGCGCCTCGGTGTCGGTGAACGCGGTGAGGAGGATGCGCACCACGTCCGGCGCGACGTCGCGGCTGCGGGTGAGCAGCTCGGTGCCGGTCATGCCGGCCATCCGCTGGTCGCTCACCACCACCGCGACCTCCTTCGTCCGCAGCAGCTCCAGCGCGGTCTCCGGACGGTCGGCGCGGAAGACCTCGTGCTCCATGGCGAGGAGCGCCTCGAGGGCGTCGAGCACGCGCGGCTCGTCGTCCACGAGGAGCACCGCGGCGGGCGCGCTCATGCGCCGGCCCCGGTCGGGGCGTCAGCGGCGGCGCGGGCCACCGGGAGCTCCAGGGTGAAGACGGCCCCCCCTTCGGGCCGGTTCTCGGCGCGGATCTCGCCACCGTGCTTGGTGACGATCTCGTAGCTGATCGACAGGCCGAGCCCGGTGCCTTCGCCGACCGGCTTGGTGGTGAAGAACGGGTCGAAGATGCGGCCGATCGCCTCGGCCGGCATGCCGGGGCCGGTGTCGGCGATGCGGATGATCGCCCGGGAGCCCTCCCGCCGGGTTTCGATGGTGATGGTGCCGGGCCCGTGAATGGCCTGGGCCGCGTTGGCGAGGACGTTGAGGAAGACCTGGTCGATCTGCGAGCGCACGCACTCCACCGCGCCGAGGGCGCCGTACTCCCGCCGCACCGTGATGCGGTCCTTCAGGAGATGATTCAGGAGCGTGAGGCTCGACTCCAGCTCCTCGTTGAGGTCGACCGGCTGCCACACGTCGTCGGGCGTGCGCGCGAACACCCGCAGGTCACGCACGATCTTGCGGGTCCGGTCGGCCCCGTCGCGGATGCCGTCGATCATCGCGTCGAGATACTTCAGCGCGTAGTCGATCTTGAGCTCGCGCCGCCGCTCGGCCACCCGGGTGCGGTCGGCCTCGGGCAGGGTGGCGTCCTGGTAGGCCTCGAGCATCGCGCGCAGGCGGCGCACGAAATCCTCCAGCGTGGTCACGTTCGAGGAGATGAAGCCGATCGGGTTGTTCAGCTCGTGGGCCACCCCGGCCACCAGCTGGCCCACCGAGGCCATCTTCTCCCGCTGGATGAGCTGCTGCTGGGTGGCCTGCAGATCGCGATAGGCCGTGCGCAGCTCCTCGTTGGTGCTCCGCAGCTGCTCGGTGCGCACGCGCACCTTGTCCTCGAGGCTGCGGGACAGGTCCTCGATGGTCTGGAAGCTCTCGGCCTTGTCGATGGCGAGGGCCACGTGGCTGGCCACCGCGGTGAGCAGCTCCACGTCGCCGTGGTCGAAGCGGCCCACGTCGGAGGCGGTCACCGAGAGCGCGCCGAACACCTGCTCGCGCACGCGCAGCGGGACCGCCACGAAGCTGCGCACCTGATGGGCCTGGACCAGCGGCAGATGGATCGGCTCGTCGGTGTGCTCCACGTCGTTGACCAGGACCGGCAGCCCGGTGATCACGGCGCGGGCGCTGGCGCTCAACTGCGGGTCGAGCGGCACGTCGACGCCCGCGAAGGGCACGGCCCCCGCGTCGAGACCGGCCATCCGGTGGCCGCACAGCACCTGGCGCTCGCGGTCCACCACGAAGAGGTAGGCCTTCTCGTAGCGCATCAGGTGGACGAGCCGGCTCAGGGTCTGGTCGTAGATCTTCTCGGGGTCGAGGGTGCCGCTCACCGCGGCGCTGAGGTCGGTGAGGAGCGAGAGCTGCTCGATCCGCGTCTCCAGCTCCGCGAACTTCTTCTCCAGCTCGCGGTTCGAATAGATGATCTCCTCGGATTGCAGATCCAGCAGGCGCTGGGTGTGCTGTCGCTGATAGCGCTCGCGGAGCGACTGACCCAGGGCCACCCCGGCGACCAGGGGCAGGGGCGCGGCGGCCACGAGGGGCCAGCTGCCCGCCGACGTGGCGGCCGCGCCGAGAAGGGCCGCGACGCCTCCGCCGACCAGGGAGGGCGCCCAGAAGCGGCGTCCGCGGGACGGATTCGTCCAGCGGATGTCCCAGCGGCACGCGTCCGCGCCCCTCGCCGCGCACGAGCTCTCGACGATCCGCGCCCGGGGCAGGCCCCAGTTGGTCGGGAACCGCTCGCACTGCACCTTGGCCCACGTGCACCTCCAGACCGTGATGGCCTGCCCGGGCAGGGGCGTCCAGTGGTAGACCGCGTGGTGCCGGCCAACCTCGAGGATGTCGAGCCGGTAGAGCCCGCGGCTCTGGTGGCCGTAGATGGTGGCGGCCCGCTCGTAGGCCGCCCGCGGATTGCCGATGCCCATGGAGTAGGTGCCGAGATAGGAGCGCTCCTCACGGGGCTTCCAGTCCATGAAGGACTCGCCGTACCGGCGGGCCCACCGCTCCTCGTCGGGCTCGTGCATCAGCTCCTGGCCCAGCTTGACCAGCTGATCGGCCACCGCCGCCGGGATCCAGTTGTGGTCGGCCATGAGGTAGTCGCGCGATCGTCCGGCCGCGCGGCAGATCGCGGCGGCGGCCTCGGGGCCGACCTCCTTCTCCACGAAGGGAATCAGCCCCTTCGTGAAGATGCAGTTGATCTCTCCCGGCATGAGGGGCGGTCAGCTCCGCTTGTGCACGAACGTCGAGGTGATCTTCACCGGGTTCGCCAGCGTGTCGCCCACCGGCGACTTGCGGTCGATCGTCTCCTTGCAGCGCCGCACCTTCTCCTCGGGGGCCGGGCTCTCGATCGTCACGGTGTAGCGGATGTCGGTGAAGCCGTTGCGCACCGACTTGTCGTGGCCGAGCAGGCCGCGGAAGTCGATGTCGGCCTCCATCTCCACGCTCAGGCCGTCGATCGGCACGTCGAACAGCGCGGCGTTGGCCGCGATCCCCGAGGTGAGGCAGCCCGCGAACGAGGCGACCAGCGTCTCCGCCGCGGTGGCCGCCGCGTCCACCCCGCCGAGGCCGGGCGGCGCGTCCACCGTGATGAAGAACCGGCGCGTCGGCGGCGTCGCCGGCTTGCCCATTGCCTCCTGGGCGCCGATCTCCACGAGGGCCTTGGCCCCGCGCCGCCACGTCGAGCGCAGCTTCACCGTCCGCCTGCCGAGGGCCGGGTTCTCGCGGATCTTGCGGTCCATCTCCTTCATGCCGTCCACGTCGACGTCGTTGAGTCCGAGGGCCATGGCATGTCCTCCGTCCGTTAGGGGTGTTCCAGATCGAGCTCGAGGGCCGCGTTCACGCGGTTGCTGAACTGGGCCGCGGCCACCGTGAGCGCCAGCTCGACGAGCTGGCGGGTCGGCAGCTGGGCGGCCAGCGCCGCGTGGACCGCGTCGTCGACTCGGCCGGTCGTGGTCAGCTGCGCGGCGTACCGGATGACCAGCCGCTCCACCTCGCGGTACGCCGGGCTCGCGGCGGGGTCGGCGAGCCCGGCGAGCTGTTCCACGCTCAGACCGACTTTCCGTCCGAGCCAGGAGTGAAAGGTGTCGCAGATCGCGGATCCGTTCAGGCGGGAGACGGCCACGAAGGCCAGCTCCCGCAGGCGCGGATCCAGGGTGAGCGTGGTCATGGCGCGGGTGACCTCGAGGAAGAGGCGCAACGCCGGCGGCGAATGGGCCAGGGTCTTCCCGGTCAGCCGGGGCGCGCCCGGCAGCTTCTCCACCATGTCGTAGAGCGCGCGGATGTCCTCCGGCACCTGGTCCCGCTCGAGCGCGGGGGCGCGACTCATCGGCGGCGGCCCTCCAGCAGCGGAGCGAGCATCTCGGCGGCCCGGCGGGCGCCCCCGGTCTCGACGTCGCGGTAGGTGACCGGACGCTTGAGCCCGTCCGCGACCGCGTGGGCCAGCGTCTCCGGATTGATGTCGGCGTAGTCCAGTCGCACGCCGGCCCCGTAGCGGGCCAGCCGATGAGGCACGTGCACGTTCTGCTCGAAATGATTCCGCAGCGGGACGTAGATGAACGGCCGCCGGGTCGCGGTCAGCTCCATGCACGTGCTGAGGCCGCCCTGCACGATGGCCAGATCGCACGCGGCGAGGTGGGCGTACAGATCGGGCACGAAGCGCCGGTACTCCACGCCCGGCGCCGCGGGCAGCGTGGCCGGATCGATCCGGGGGCCCGTGATGACGATGACCCGGAGATCGGGCGCGCCGCGCTTCATCGCGGGGCACGCCTCGACGACCTTGCGGAGCAGGTGCTGGCCCACCGCGGTCCCCCCCACCGCGGCCAGGACCACGCGCTGGTCGACCCGGAATCCCAGCCGCGCGCGCAGGCCCTCGCGATCCGCGAACTCGGCCGGGTCGAAGGGCAGCACGTAGCCGGCGAAGTCGTAGTGCTCGGCGGTCCAGTCCCGGATGTTGGGGAGCCCGGGCCCGAAGGGCCGGTCCACGACGTCCTCGCGGCCGCCCACGAACAGGGCGCGGTCCCGCACCCGCGGGAAGCGCGCGACCTGCTCGATCATCTCCGCGTTGTAGTCGGCGGTGATCCGCGCCTCGGCAGAGGCCGGATCCGGGTTCATGGGTAGCCAGCCGACGAAATCGGTGAGCCAGGCGAAGGCGGTGCGCTTGAGCTCGGGGTTCTCGTGGAAGTAGTAGTCGGTCTCCCAGGCCTCGTCGCCGATGACGAGGTCGAAGGGCTCGGCCTCCAGCAGGTCGTGCAGCACCATGAAGTTGGCGAGCAGGATCTCGTCCATGTTTCGCCACGCCTGGAAGACGTGGACGTCGTGCTCGCCCGCCTCGGACTCGATGTGCGCGGACTCTCCCGCCAGGTGCTCGCTCGCCGGATGCACCGTCTCGCCCCGGGCCTGCAGCACCCGCGTCACCGGGTCCTGGGCGAGCCACTGGATGTCGAGATCGGGATGGAGCGCGCGCAGCTCGCGGGCGATCGCCACGTCGCGCAGCGAGTGGCCCAGGCCGATCGGGCTCGAGATGAACAGCGCGCGCCGCGGGCGCGTCAGGGCGCGGCGCCATGGGCGTGGCCGCGGGGCCGCCGGCTCGAGGAAGTCGCGGACCGCCAGGTTGTAGCGGACCGGGTCGCGGGCCTGCGGGCAGTGTCCCGAGCCCTCGAAGGGCAGGAGGATGGATCCGGCGATCGCGGCGTGCGTGTGCTCGGCCAGGGCGAACGGCCGCACCGCGTCGTCGGTGCCGTGGATGATCAGCGTGGGGACGCGCACTGAGGCGAGCAGCTCGGCGGCCGAAGACCGGCACCCCCATTCGAGCGTGCTGGCAATGAGCACCTCGGGGGTGGTGCCGAGCCCCCACGAGACGGCGTCCTCGCGCGGCTTCGTGGAGTGCGGCTCGGTGAACATCCGGCTCATGAAGAACTCGAGGAAGTCACGGAAGTGCGTCCGCCAGTAGTGGGCGTTGTACTTCTCCCACCCCTCGTAGCGATCGCGCACCATCAAGAAATCATCGTCGGCGCGCGGCTCGTCGGACAGCGCCGAGCCGGTGAGGACCAGCCGCTCGACCCGCTCGGCGTGACGAGACGCCAGGATCGCCCCCGCCCAGGCGCCGCGCGAGAGGCAGACGAGGGCGGCGCGCTCGACCCCGGCCGCGTCCAGGACCGCGCGGGTGTGATCGGCCATCCGGTCGTGATCGTAGCCGGTCGCGGGCCGGTCCGAGCGGCCGGTGCCCGGCGGGTCGAAGGTCAGCGTCCGGAAGTGGCGGGCGAAGTAGGGGATCTGCATCTTCCAGACGCGGCTATCGACGATCTGCCAGGCGGGGACGAAGAGCACCGCGCGGTCGCCCCGCCCGTGCTCTTCCCAGTAGACGCGGGTCCCGGGCGACCCCACGTGACCTTCGCGATCGGGCAGACGCGCGCGCATGGAGGCCTGCCTCTAGAGCAGCCCGGCGATGAGCCGCGCGGCGCGGTCGGTCCCGTCGAGCGGGATGTCCGCGGAGTGGACCGGCTTGCCCAGGTGCTCGAGCATCGCGGCCCCGAGGGCCTCCGGGCTCGTGTGGTCGTAGTCGAGGCGCACCCCCGCGCCGAGGCGATCGAGCCGTCGCGCCACGTGCAGCTGCTGCTCGAAGTGGTGGCGCAGCGGGAAGTACAGGAACGGCGTGCGCACCGCGGCCAGCTCCATGGTGGTGCTGAGCCCGCCCTGGACGATCGCGAGATCGACGGCGGCGTGGTGCTCGAAGAGATCGGGCACGTACGCGCGCACCTCGACCCGCGGCCCCCACGACGGCTCCGCCTCGCCGATCCGCGGCCCGCCCACCAGCACCAGCCGCGTCTCCGGGACCTGCGACGCGATGAGATTGAAGGCCTCCGCGCACTTGCGCAGCAGGCTCCGTCCCACGCGCGTGCCGCCCACCGAGGCCAGGATCACCCGCTCGTCGGAGCGGTAGCCGAGCCGCGCCCGCAGGGCGGCCCGGTCGCGCAAGGCGCGGGGATCGAAGTGGAAGGTGTAGCCCGGGAAGCGGAACTGCTCGCGCGCCCACTGGCGCATGTTCGGCAGATCGGGACCGAACTCGCGGTCGAGCACGTCCTCCTCGTCGCCCACCATGAGCGAGAGGTCCCGGACGTCGGGGTGCAGGCGCCGGTGGTCGATGTTCTCCGCGTTCTTCTCCCAGCAGCGTATGAACTCGGTGGAGGTCGGATCGTCGCGCATCGGGAGCACGCCGATGAAGTCGGTGAGGAAGACGTAGGGCGCCCGCTTGAGGTCGGCGTTCTCGTGGAGGAAGTAGTCGAGGTCCCAGCCCTCGTCGCCCACCCACAGGTCGTAGCGCTCGCGCTCGACCACGTCGGCGAGGGTCATGAAGTTGGCGGTCAGGATCTCGTCCATGTCCCAGAGCGCGTTGAACGCGTGCAGCTCGTGGTCCGCGGACCAGCCCTCGAAGTGCTTGGTCTCGTTCTGCAGGAGCCGGGTCGCCGGGTGCAGCCGCTCGCCCCAGTGCTGCACCACGCGGTCGGCCGGCTCCGCGGCGAGGAAATCCACCGTGACGTCCGGATTCAGCTCGCGCAGCCGCCGGGCCATCGCGAGGTCGCGCTGGATGTGGCCGAGGCCGATCGGGCTCGAGAGCCAGAGCACCCGCCGCGGGCCGCCGCGGGGGGCGCGGCGGGCCACCGGCCGCGGCTCCGGGGTCGGGACCGCCCGCTCGGTGGTGGCCGGGATCGTGGCGTCCTCGATCTCGCGGCCGAGGGCGAAGTCGCGGACGAGGCGATTGACCTTCACCGCGTCGCGGCCGAAGAGCCCGTGGCCGCCGCGGTCGAAGGTGACCAGGCGCGCCCCCGGAATCGCTGCCACCATCTTCTGGGCGTGCGAGTACGGCACGATCTTGTCCTGGGTGCCGTGCAGCGCGAGGGTCGGGACGCGGATCTGCCCCAGCAGCTCGTGGACGTCGAGGCCGTCGATGGCCCGCAGCGACTCGATCAGGACGTCGGGGGTGGTCTCGCCCGCCCAGCCCACGCAGTCCTCGATGCCCTTGAGCGAGTGCGGCTCCGGGAAGATGCGCTTGAACAGGCGCGTCCGCCAGTTGTCGAAGTCGCCGCGGATCACCTGCGCCACGCGCTCCTCGAACGGCTGCGGCACCGACTCGGCGTACTGGCCGGACAACAAGATGAGGTGCGAGAGCCGGTCCGGGTGGGCGACCGCGTACCGGAACGCCAGCGGAGCCGCGCACGAGAACGCGACGAGGGCGAAGGGCGGCCGCGCCACCTCGTCGACGACGGCCACGAAGTCGCCGTACCGCGAGTCCACGTCGTAGCCGGTGGGCGGCCGGTCGGAGCGCCCGTTGCCGCGCGGGTCCATCGTGAGCACCCGGAAGTACCGCGACAGGTACGGGATCTGGTACTTCCACATTCGGCTGTGGGTGACCACCTGACACTGGGGCAACAGGAAGAGGTCCCGCGTCCCGCTGCCCGTCACCTGGTAGAAGATCCGTGCGTCCGGCCGGTGGATGTACATCGTGGCCTCTCGCTCAGGGATGTGGGGCGCGGCGCGCCGTTTCGTAGAGGACGAGGGCGGCGCCGCCGCGCACGGTGCCGCGCTTGTCGCTCGGCACCACCCGCACCGTGGTGGCGTCGAGGGCGGCGGCGAGCGCCCGGCGGCGAACCCGGCGCAGGATGTCGTCCCGGAGGGGCGCGAGCGATACCGCGACGCCTCCCGTGATCACGATCACTTCCGGATTCAACAGGTTCACGATCCCGCCGATGCCGGTCGCGAGCGCCTCGCACGCGTCGTCCACGACCGCGTGGGCGAGCGGGTCGCCCTCCGCGGCGGCCTGGAAGAGCAGTGGCGCGCCGATCAGGGCCGGGTCCCCCCCGGCGCGCGCCACCAGCGTGGAGGTCGGGTAGCCGGCCAGCCGTTCCCGCGCCCGGTCCGCGATCATCCCGCCCGCGACGTAGGTGGCGAGGCAGCCGATGCCCCCGCACACGCACGTGGGGCCGTCGATGCTCACGGACAGGTGGCCGACCTCGCCGGCGATCTGGTTGTGGCCGCGCACGAGGCGGCCATCGAGGATCAGCCCGGCGCCGATTCCGGTGCCGATGGCCACCGTGACCAGCGAGGATGCGCCGCGCCCCAGCCCGAACATCCACTCGGCCAGGGACAGGGCGTTGACGTCGTTGTCGACGAAGACGGCATGCCCGCTGCGCTCCTGGATGAGAGCGGCCAGCGGCACGTCGCAGAGCTCGGCCAGCCAGGACCGCGGGATCGACCGCATGAAGCCCTTCTCGACGTCCACGAGGCCGGGAAGGCCGATGCCGATGCCGGAGACCTCGACGGCGCGCTCGCGCGCCGTCGCCAGGGTGCGATCGACCAGCGCGAGGATCGTGTCGACCACCGCGCCCTCGCCCAGGGTCGGCGCCTGCGCCGCGGTGAGAATGGTGCCGTCGCGGCGCACCAGCCCGGCCGAGATCGTCGAGGCCCCCACGTCCACGCCGACAACCGGACCCGTTGCGTCCATCGTGCGTCCTCAACCGGGCAAGCGGTGTGCCATCGAGAAAGCCCTTACAGCTAGGGACTCGCCGCGCTCCGCGGCGCAAGCCCGGCTTGCGGAAGCGGCGGTGGCGGCACGGTAAGCGCTCATCGGAACTGGCCTCGGACTCCGCAAGGTAACATGGCGGGCCCGTCCGACGACCGTGCAAGGTCCGGATGCCCTCCGCGCCGGCGCCGACGTACCTGCCATCCGTGACGGCACGTTCACGGGCCCGACCCGCCAGGACAGCTTGCGGGGCCAACGTGGCGAAATCAAGAGCGCCTCCTCCGATCGCGCGGGCCGGCGCGCAAGACGACATTGCCTCGGCCGCCCGGCCCGTGCGAGATCTCGCGACGTTCCACTCGGGCACGTCGCTTGCGAGCCGCCGAGGCCAGCAGTCGACAACTCCAACGGGAGGAAATGGCCATGCGTCGCAGCTACCTGGTCCTCGGGCTCCTCGTCATGATGCTCTTCGCCGCGCTCCAGCTGCATGCGCAGCAGCAGCCGGCGCACACCGTCTCCATGCCGGAGACCCTCAAGTGGGTGGAGCCTCCCGTGCTGCCCGGCGCGCGGCTCGCGGTGGTGCAGGGCGATCCCAGCACGGCCGGCCCGTTCGTCTACCGCATCAAGATGCCGCCGGCCTACAAGATCCCGCCGCACACGCACAAGGCCAGCGAGAACGTCACCGTGCTCGCGGGATCCTTCTTCATCGGCGTGGGGGAGAAGTTCGATCCGCGCGCGGGGCACGAGCTGCCGGTCGGCGGGTTCGTCTCGATCCCGCCCCAGCACCCCCACTTCGCCTGGGCCGGCGCCCAGGAGACGGTCGTGCAGGTGCACGGCGTGGGGCCAACCGACCTGACCTTCGTCGACCCGGCCGACGATCCACGGAGGAAAAAGTAGAGATGCCCAGAGTCGTGATCGAGCGCGAGATCCCGGGGATCGGCTCCTGGGGTCCGGAGAAGCTGCAGAAAGCCGCCGCGCGGTCCTGTGAGGTCCTGCGCAACCTCGGCCCGGACATCCAGTGACTGACGAGCTCTGGGACCGGCGACCGGCTGTACTGCGTCTACATCGCGGCGAGCCCGGACCTCATCCAGCAGCACGCCGCGCAGGGCGGCTTCCCGTGCAACCGGATCTCCGAGGTCCGTGACGTGATCGATCCGACGACCGCCGAGGCGGTCTCGAGGTGATCGGATGATGGACCATCCGCGCGCGACCTTTCGTGAGTCGGGCCACGGGACCTCGATCGTCTGCCTGCATTCGAGCGCCAGCTCGTCGGCCCAGTGGCGGCCCCTGATGGACCGCCTGGGCTGCCGCTACCGCACGCTCGCGGCGGATCTCTACGGCTCGGGCAAGAGCCCGACCTGGCCGGCGCTCCGGCCGATGTCGCTGGCCGACGAGGTGGCGCGGCTCGATCCGGTGCTGGCCGCCGCCGGCGCCCGCTATCATCTGGTCGGCCATTCCTACGGCGGGGCGGTGGCGCTGGCCGCGGCGTGCGCCCGGCCGGAGCGGGTCGAGTCGCTCGTCCTGTTCGAGCCGGTGCTCTTCTCGGTGCTGGTGGCCGAGGATCCGGACCAGCCGGCGGCCCGCGAGATCACCGCGGTGCGCGACGACACCGTCCTGCTGCTCGAGCGCGGCGACCCGCACGGAGCCGGGCAGCGGTTCGTGGACTACTGGATGGAGCCGGGCGCGTGGGCGGGGATGCCGCCGCAGCGCCGCGACGCCATCGCGGGCGCGATGAGCACGGTGAAGGCGGAGTGGGACGCCGTGTTCCGGGAGCCGACGCCGCTGTCCGCGTTCGCGGATCTGGACGTCCCGGTGCTCTACCTGACCGGCTCCGAGTCGCCGGCGTCGGGCCGGGAAGTCGCGCGGCTGCTCACGAAGGTCCTGCCGCGCGTGACCGTGATCGAGGTCGAGGGCGTGGGCCACATGGCGCCGGTCACGCACCCGGACCGGATCAACGCGCTCATCGAGCACCACCTCGATGGCGCGCCACTGCATTGACTTCGCGGGGGCGGGGTCCGCAAGCCGGCCTTGCGGCTCCCGCAGGCTCGTCTGCCGCGGGCCGAGCCCGCGCAAGTTCCCGGAACGACTGATGAGCGCGCGAATCGAGACGAGGACGAGTTGCCGCGTGACCTTGCAGGGGCCGCCGGCGTCGCGGTCGGGATCGCCGGCGCGACGCGGCCTTACGACGGCCCGGCTCGTGGCACGGCGCTCGCAATTTCCTGAAGCCGTTGGCCACCATCATTCGGGCCAAGCGCCCAGAGGAGGATGAACGATGGCACCTCAGCACGCGACACTGGACCAGGCGAAGGTGAACGAGTTTCTCGGCAAGGCGATCCAGGACGTGGCCGCGACGTTCCACGCGGGCCTCGTGCTGATCGGGGACAAGCTGGGCCTCTACCGCGCGCTCGCGGACGGCGGGCCCATGACCGCGGCGGAGCTGGCCGAGCGCACCGGCGCACGCGAGCGCTACGTCCGCGAGTGGCTCTCCGCGCAGGCGGCGGGCGGGTACGTGACCTACGAGGCGGCGAGCGGCCGCTTCACGCTGCCGCCGGAGCACGCGTTCCTGCTGCTGGACGCGGACCTGCCGGGCGCGTTCATGCTGGGCGTGGGATCGATCCGCGACGAGGCCCGGATCGCCGACGCGTTCCGCACCGGCGAGGGCGTGGGCTGGCACGAGCACGATCCCGGCGTGTTCGAGGGCTGCGAGCGCTTCTTCCGCCCGGGTTACGCGATGAACCTGGTCAGCCAGTGGATCCCCGCGCTCGACGGTGTGAAGGCGCGGCTCGAGGCGGGCGGGCGGATCGCCGACGTGGGCTGCGGTCACGGCGCCTCCACCATCATCATGGCGCAGGCGTTCTCGCGCGCGACCATCACCGGGTTCGACTACCATCCCGCCTCCATCGAGGCGGCGCGGCGGGCCGCCGACAAGGCGGGGGTGGGGGATCGCGTGTCGTTCGAGGTGGCCTCGGCCAAGGCCTATCCGGGCACCGGCTACGATCTGGTCACCTTCTTCGACTGCCTGCACGACATGGGCGACCCGGTCGGGGCGGCCCGTCACGTGCGCCAGTCGCTCGGCGCGGGCGGGACGTGGATGCTGGTGGAGCCCTTCGCCAACGACCGGCTGGAGGACAACCTCAACCCGATCGGACGGCTCTACTACGGGGCGTCGACGCTGCTGTGCACGCCGGCCTCGCTCAGCCAGGAAGTGGGACTCGCGCTGGGCGCGCAGGCCGGCGAGAAGCGCCTCCGTGACGTGCTGAGCGAGGCCGGCTTCTCGCGCGTGCGTCGCGTCGCCGAGACGCCCGCCAACATGGTCCTCGAAGCGCGCGCGTAACCGGCTGGGGTCAGGTCTTGCATTACGACATGTGTCGTAATGCAAGACCTGACCCCGATTATTTCAGCAGGCCGTAGAAGTGGCCGGCGTTCTCGCAGGTGATCTTGCGGGTGACCTCGGCGGGCAGGTGGCCGAACTGCTCGGCGATGTACTTGGTGGAGTCGGGCCACACCCCGTCGCCGTGCGGATAGTCGGAGCCCCACATCAGCGTCTCCACGCCCATGTCCTCGATCAGCTTGGTGCCGATGCGGTCGAACTGGAAGGTCGCCTTGCACTGCCGCCGCCAGTAGTCGCTGGGCTTCATCGTGAGGCCCAGGTCGGTGAAGCGGTCCTCCCACTCGAAGTCCATGCGGTCGAGCGCGTAGGGCACCCAGCCGATGCCGGACTCGCCGAAGGCGATGCGCACGTTCGGGTAGCGCTCGAGCACCGCGGCCCCGATGATCGCGGCCAGGATGTTGACCAGGTTCATCTGGAACGCGGAGACCACCGTGAAGAACGCGGCGCGCCGGGTGAGCCCCTTCTGTTTCTCCAGCACGCTGGGCGGCAGGGCCGGGAAGGTGTGGAAGTGCAGCGGCAGGTTCACGTCGTTGACCGCTTTCCACAGGGGCTCCCAGGTCGGATGCCACATCGGCTCCATGTCCCAGGAGCACGACAGCTCCATGCCCCGCAGCCCGAGCTTGGCCACCCGGTAGACCTCCTGCACCGCCGCGTCGATGTCGCCGTAGGGCAGGCAGGCCAGGCCGATGAAGCGGTCGGGGTCGTGCCGGCAGAAGTCTACCAGCCAGTCGTTGTAGATGTGGAACATCTCGGTGGCGGCCTCGTGATCGTTCAGCCGCGTGGCCGCGCCGAGGATGCCGTAGATGACCTCGGCCTGCACCCCGTCGCGGTCCATGTCCTTCGCCCGCAGCTCGGGAGTGGTCGGCCGGGCGATGCCCTGGCGGCCGTCGTCATAGAGACCGGTCGCCGCCATGACGTCCACGCGGTGGTGCTTGCCCGGCTCGTACTTCTGGCCCGCCGGTCCCACGCCGCCCCAGAGCCCGAAGCTGGTGCCGTTCTTCGCGGTCCAGTACGGGCCGTCGGGCCCGTCCTTCACGTAGGGCATGCGGTCCCGGAGCGCCGCCGAGGCATTCGACGAGAACAGGTCGGGCGGGATCCAGGGCAGATCGATGTGGCAGTCGGCGGAGATCCGTTGGTAGCGCATGACGCCCCCTTTGGCTCGGTGAACCGCGTCCTTCCGCGTGTGGGGAGAGCCTAGCGACCGGCGGAGTCGTCGTCAAGCTGCCGGCCCGGCGTCTTGACTCCGCCGGCCCGCCGCGGCACCATGCCCGGGCCGCCATGCTCCAGGGTATTCGCGTCCTCGACCTCTCGCGCGTGATCGCCGGTCCGTACGCGGCCGCGCTGCTGGGCGACCTCGGCGCCGACGTGATCAAGCTGGAGCGGCCCGGCCGCGGCGACGACATGCGGGCGCTCCGCGGCAACGGGCAGATGAGCGCCTCCTTCGCGGCGGTCAACCGCAACAAGCGCGGCATCGCGGTGGATCTGCAAAAGCCCGAGGGCGCGCGGCTGGCGTTCGAGCTGGCCCGCCGCGCCGACGTCGTCCTCGAGAACTTCCTGCCCGGCGTGGCCGAGCGGCTGGGCCTGGGCTACGCGGCGATCCGCGCGGTGAATCCGGCAGTGGTGTACGCCTCGGTGACCGGCTTCGGCCAGACCGGCCCCCTCGCCCGCAAGCCCGGCTACAACACGATCGCGCAGGGCATGAGCGGCCTCATGGCCCTCACCGGCATGCCGGGGCATCCACCGACCCGGGTGGGCGGCTCGATCTCCGACGTCGCGGCCTCCTACATGGCCTTCGGCATGATCAACGCGGCGCTGGTCCATCGTCTCCGCACCGGTGAAGGCCAGCACGTCGACGTGAGCCTAGTCACCGCGAGCCTCGGTCTCTTGCCCGATCCGGTCGCGATCTTCTTCGACACCGGCGAGCGGCCGAAGCGCGCGGGCAACCGCAACCTGCATCTGTCGCCCGCGGAAGCGTTCCAGGCCCGCGACGGCTTCATCAACGTGGTGCTGCTGAACCCGGACCAGTGGGGCCGCTTCTGCGCCGCGCTCGGCGACCACGAGATGGAGACCGATCCGCGCTTCGCCACGAACGCGGCGCGCCTGGAAAATCACGCGACGTTCAAGGCGCGGGTCGAGGGCATCTTCGCCAGCGGGGGGTCGGTGGCCGACTGGGTGACGCGCCTCGAGAAGGCCGGGGTGGCCGCGGGACCGATCTACGAGTTCCATGAGGTGTTCGAGGACCCGCAGGTTCGCCACCTGGGGCTCGTGGCCGAGGTCGAGCAGCCCGGCGCGGGCAAGGTGAAGATGCTCGCGTTCCCCGGACAGGCCTCGGGCACGCCGCCGCGTATCGATCGGCCGGCGCCCCTGCTCGGCCAGCACACCGCCGAGGTGCTGCGCGAGATGGGACTCTCCGCCGAGGAGATCGACCGGCTCGCGGCGGCCGGCGTCATCGTGCTCGGCGAGCAGCCGCGCTAGACGCCGCGACGTCGCGCCCAAAGATCTAGACGCGCCATTCTCCCCGCGCGTTTACGCGCGGGGCCCGGAATATTCGGAGTGGGCGCGCCCGTCTGATCGGACGAGGAGGATCCGATCATGCGATGGCTCTGGATTCCACTGGCCGCGTTGCTGCTGGCCGGCTGCGCGGTGGTGCCGCTGGCGCCGCCGTTCGCGTACGTGCCCCGGCCTCGGCCGCGCATCACCTACGTCTATCCCGCCCACCCGGGCTACGCGCCCGGCTGGTACGCGCCCCGCTACTACGGTCACTGGTAATCGCCACGACGGTCACTGGTAGTATTGTTGCCCGGTGCGCCCACCGTCAGGCTTCCGCGCTGTGATCCCGCTGCTCGGAAGCCTGGCGGTGCTGGCCGCGCCCACCCCGGCCGGTCTCAGCGTCGACGGCCAGCGCGTCCTCGCGGTCATCGTGCTGGCCATCGGCCTGTGGGGGCTCGAGACGCTGCCTCCCGGCGTGACCGGCGTGGTGGCGATCGTGGCGCTGGTGTTCACCCGCGCGGTGCCGGGGATCCGCGAGGCACTGGTGGGCTTCGCGGATCCGATCGCCTACTTCCTGATCGGCGTGCTCACGATGGGCGTGGCGGTGGCCCGCAGCGGCCTGGCCGAGCGGGTGGCGCGTGTCCTCCTGGCCCGGGGCCGCGGGCGCGCGGGCGCCCTCTACGGGCATCTGCTGCTCGCGCTGATCCCGCTCACGCTGATCCTGCCGTCGGCCACAACGCGCACCGGCATCCTGGTGCACGTCTACGACCAGGCGCTGGAGCTGGGCCGGGTGCCGCGCGGCGCGCCCCTGTCGCGCGCGATCATGCTGGTGTTGAACTCGGTGAACCGCCTGTCCTCCACCGTGTTCCTCACCGGCGGCATCACCCCGATCGTGGCCGCCGGGCTGATCGGCGCCATCTCCTGGTCGCACTGGCTCGTGCTCATGTGCGTGCCCTACGCGGCGCTGCTCGCGCTGGCCTCGATCGCGATCTACCTGCGGTATCGTCACGGCTTCCGGGACGAGGTCGCGGTGCCGCCAGCGGCGGACCGGCGGCCGCTCACCGCGGTCGAGCTGCGCGCCGCGCTCATCACCGCCGGCGCGGGGCTGCTCTGGCTCACCGACTCGCTGCACCACTGGCATCCGACCCTGCCCGCGCTGCTCGCGTGGATCGGCTATCTGATGCCGCGCTGGGGTGTGCTCACCTGGCGGGAGTTCGAGCAGGAGGTGGGCTGGAGCAATTTCTTCGTCATCGCGGCCTCGCTCTCGCTGGCCCAGGCCCTGTCGCGCTCGGGCGCCAGCGACTGGCTGGCCGCCGGCGTGGTCGGGGCCGCGCACGGGGTGGCCCAGACCCCGCTGATGGTGGTGGGCGTGCTGCTCGCCGCCTCCGCGGTGGTGCGCCTGATGATCCCGAACATCACCGGCTTCCTCGCCACCACCATCCCGGTCGCGATGTCGGCGGGCGTGGCGTCGGGACTGAATCCGGTGTTGTGCGGGCTGATCGTGACGATCGCGGGGGACGCGGTGCTCTACTACCCGGCCCAGAGCGGCTCGTCGCTCGTCGTGTACGAGCGCGGGCATCTCACGGCCGGCGAGATCTTCCGCTTCGGGCTGCTGATGACCGTGCTGGCCGCCCTCGTGGTGCTGGCGGTGGCGCTCCCCTACTGGAAGCTGATCGGCGAGCCGCTGGTGACGCGGTAGCTAGCGGGATTTGTCGAGGACCTCGCGGACCTTGCGCACCAGGTCGGCGGGGCCGAACGGCTTGCTGAGCAGGAGCAGGCTCGCGTCGCGCACCCCGTGGCGCACGATGGCGTCCTCGGTATAGCCGGACATGTAGAGCACCGGCATGGCCGGGCGGCTCGCCCGCACGCGATCCACCAGCTCGCGGCCACTCATGCGAGGCATGACCACGTCGGTAAGGATGAGGTCGATACGGCGGCCGTCGCGCTCGAAGAGCGAGAGAGCCTGCGCGCCGTCGGGCGCCTCCACCACCGTGTAGCCCTGCCGCTCGAGGACCTCGCGGGCCAGCGCGCGCACGTCGTCCTCGTCCTCGACCAGCAGCACCGTCTCGTGCCCGGCCGCGGGCCGCGCGGGCTCGCCGGGCTCCTCGCCGTCGGGCGCCACCTCGACCTGCGGCAGGTAGATCTCGAACGTGGCCCCGGCGCCCACCGTGCTGCGCACCGTGATGGTGCCCCCGTGCTGGCGCACGACGCCGTGCACCATCGAGAGGCCGAGGCCGGTGCCCTTGCCGCGCTCCTTGGTGGTGAAGAACGGCTCGAAGATGCGGGCCTGGGTCGCCTCGTCCATGCCGGTGCCGGTGTCGATCACGCGCAGCACCGCGTACGGGCCGGGCGGCAGCGCGTCGGGTCGGCCGGCCGGCGCCGCGTCGAGCCGCACCTGGTCGGTCTCGAGGCTCAGCGTGCCTCCCCGAGGCATCGCGTCGCGCGCGTTGACCGCCAGGTTCAGCAGCACCTGCTCGAGCTGACCGGGATCGGCGTTGACGCAGCCGGCGCGCGGGCCGAGGGTCAGCAGGAGCTCGACGTCCTCGCCGATCAGTCGTCGCAGGATCCCGCTCACCTCGGCCACGGTGGCGTTGAGGTCGAGGACCTTGCGCTGCAGCACCTGCTTTCGGCTGAAGGCCAGGAGCTGGCGGGTGAGGGCGGCCGCGCGGTCCGACGTTTTCTGGATCAGCTCGACGCTGCGGCGGGACGGATCGTCCGCCTTGAGCTTGGCCAGCAGCAGGTGGGTCCGGCCGGCGATGACGGTGAGCAGGTTGTTGAAGTCGTGGGCCACGCCGCCGGCCAGCAGTCCCACCGCCTCCATCTTCTGAGCCTGCCGCAGCTCGTCCTCGAGCTGCTTGCGCTGGGTGATGTCCATCATCGCGCCGATCATCCGGGTCGCGCGCCCCTCGCTGTCGCGCAGCACGTAGCCGCGGTCGAACACGCGGGCGTACGAGCCGTCCGCGCGCCGGTACCGATATTCTGCGCTCCAGCTCTCGCTGCCGCGGTCGACCGCCGCGCGGATGTCCCGCACCACGCGCTCGCGATCCTCGGGGTGGATGCGGTCGTGCCACCAGGACACGTCGGGCCCGATCTGCTCCGGCGCGTAGCCGAAGAGGGTCTGCACGCCTTCGTTCCACCACAGCTCGTCGCTGACCAGATCCCAGTCCCACACCGCGTCGTTGGTGGCGCGGGCCACGAACTGGAACCGCTCCTGGCTCTCGCGGAGCGCGCGCACGAGGCGTTCGGCGGTGCCGCGGGCCAGCTGCTCGTCGGCGAAGAGGGTCGCGTTGCGGATGGCCAGCGCGGCCTGGGCGGCCAGGCGCACCAGGATCGCCTCGTCCTGGTCGCTGAAGGTACGGGCCGAGCGGTTGTCCACGTAGAGCAGCCCCTCGACGCGCCCGTCGATGAGCACCGGCACCGCCATCTGGGCCTGGATGCCGAGCCGGCTGATCTGCTCGTGATAATGGTCGCCGACTCGCGGCCCGCCGATGTCGTCGCCGGTGCGGCACGGCCGTCCGTCGGCGAGCACGTGGCCGCCCAGTCCCTTGCCGGGCAGGATGCGGGTGGCCACGAGGGCGTCGTACCAGGGCTCGGTCCACGAGCGCAGGAGCACGGCGTCCGATCCCGCGATCCGAAGGCCGATGACCGCGCCGTCGCTCCGGCACAGCTCCTTGGCGGCCCCGGTCACTCGTCGCAGCACCGTCTCGAGGTCGAGGGTCGCGCCGATCGTCCGGGCCAGGTCGGCCTGGACCTCCGCCTCGCGGCGCCGCTGCTCCTGCTCGGCGAAGAGGCGCGCCTGCTCGAGGGTGAGCGCGGCCTGATCGGCGAGCGTCTCGGCGAGCTGGACCGCGCGCGCGTCGAACACGGTGCCGGTGACGTTTCGCACCGCCAGCACCCCGATGAGGCGATGCTGGGTGAGGAGCGGCACCGCGAGCACCGCGCGGTCCTGCAGCTTCTCCAGGTGCGCGCGCAGCTCCGGGGTGATCTCGACCCGCGCGTCGACGAGTGCGTCCGGCGTCGTGACGGTGCGGCGATCGCGAATGGCCAGACCGAGCGCGCCCGATCCCACCGGCCGGACCGGCCGCCAGCCGGTGCCCGGCTCGGCCTCCTGCGACACGGCCAGCGCGAGGAGATTCGCGGTGTCGGTGTCGATGCGGTAGACGACGGCGGAGCGGCCGTCGAGCAGCGACCGGAGGCTTTCCGCGATGCGCTGGCCGACCACGTCGGGCTCGAGGCGCTCTGACAAGAGGCGGCCGATGCCGGCCAGCGCCTTGGTCTCCTGCTGACGGGCGCGCTCGTCGTCGAGCAGCCGGAGGTTCTCCTGCTCGAGCCGCCGCAGGCGCGCGCGGAGCGACGCGATCTCGGCCGCGTCCGTACCGCTGAGCGATCTCGTCGATGCCGCGTCGTGTCTGCTGGTGTTCATCGTGGGGTCCGACCCGCCATGGAGGAGCAAGGAGCAGGCCACGGGTAACCTGCCGGAATGCCGGGTCAAATCCCGGGTGTCCCGCCCGGCTCGCCGGCGCAAAGTGTCAGCCGGTGGCTGAAAATCAGCACCGGGCAGTGCTAGGATGGCGGCTCACCAGACGAGCGGCGCACCCTTGCCGGAGACGAATCCATGACCACCGACGCGAAGGCCATCAGGCACCTCTGGACCCACAAGACGCAGGACCACCCGTTCCTCTCCGACGAGGAGCTGGTCATCGACCGGGCCGAGGGCGTGTGGGTCTGGACCGAGCAGGGCAAGAAGCTGATGGACGGCTTCGCCGGACTCGCGGTGGTCAACGTGGGCCACGGGCGGCGCGAGATCGCGGAGGCCATCGCGGAGCAGACGGTGCGGCTCGCCTACTACCCGACCACGCGACAGTTTTCCAATCGCCCTGCCGCCGAGCTGGCCGAGAAGCTCTCGACCCTCACGCCCGGCGATCTGCGCTACACCATGTTCGCGGTGAGCGGATCCGAGGCCAACGAGCGCTCGATGCAGATCGCCCGGCAGTACTGGCTCGCTTCCGGCAAGTCGGCCAAGCACAAGGTCATCTCGCTGCAGGGCGGCTATCACGGCGCGACCATGGGCACGTTCGCGGTCTGCGGCCTGCCGCACCTCTCGCAGGCCTACGCGCCGCTGGCGGTGCCCGGCTTCGCCAAGGTGGCGCCGCCGCATCCCTTCCGCGATTTGCAGGGCGGCACCGAAGCCGATCTGATCGCGCGCCGTATCGCCGAGCTGCGCGAGGCCATCGTGCGCGAGGGGCCGGAGACCGTCTCCGCGGTGATCATGGAGCCGGTGCTCTCGTCGGGTGGCTTCATCATGCCCCCGATCGGCTGGCTGCGGGCGGTGCGGGCGCTGTGCGACGAGCTGGACGTCCTGCTGATCGCCGACGAGGTGATCACCGGCTTCGGGCGCACCGGCCGGTGGTTCGCGGTCGAGCACGATCAGGTCGTGCCGGATCTCCTATCGGTGGCCAAGGGCATCACCTCGGGCTACATCCCGCTCTCGGCCAGCATCGCGCGGACCCGGCTCGCCGAGGCGTTCTCCGACACGACCACCCAGGAGAACGTCCACCCGAACACCTACGCCGCGCATCCGGTCGCGTGCGCGGCCGCACTGGCCAATCTGCGGATCATGGACCAGGACAACCTGGTGGCCAACGCGGCGGCCATGGGCGAGCGGCTGGTGGACGGCCTGCGCCGCGCGGTGGGCAAGCACCCCATCGTGGGCGACGTGCGTGGCCGCGGACTGCTGGTCTGCGTGGACTTCGTCGAGCCCGACGGCTCGGGCAAGCCGCTGGCCCAGAAGCACGTGGCCGAGCTGGACCGCAAGGCCTGGAACCGCGGGGCCATCGTCTACGCGCGCGGCACCGTGCTGCGCCTCGCCCCGCCGCTCTGCATCACCGCCGCCGAGGTCGACGAGCTGGTCGCCATCGTCGCCGACTGCATCGACTCCCTGCAGAAGGACCTCTAGACGGGGTCAGGTCTTGCATTACGACATTTTCTAGGCGGCGCGTCGCCGCGCCCGCCCGGAAATGTCGTAATGCAAGACCTGACCCCAGCCCAGGCGACCAGGCTAGGCGAGGAAGTCGCGGGCGAGGGTCTCCCACATCATGGTGGAGAGCTGGAGGCTCTCGGTGTCAACGCGCTCGTTGTGGCCGTGGAACATGAGCGGGTATTCGGTGTAGGGGATGCGGAGCGACTGCAGGCCGAAGCCGTAGGCGGGCACGCCCTGCCACCGCCAGAACTTCGCGTCGGTCCCGCCGGTGGTCATCTTGGGCACCACGCGGCTGCCCGGCATCAGGCGCGAGGTCACGCGCTCCATCGCGGCGACCAGCGGGGTGTCGTGCGTGCTGAGCGACCCCGACTGCCCGCGGCCCCGCCGGATCGTCACCCGCGGCGCCAGGTCGCCGAGCGCCTCCGCGAGCATCGCGTCGACGTCCTCGCTGGTCACGCCGGGCAGGGCGCGGATGTCCACGTCGATCTCCACGCGGTCCGGGATGACGTTGGTCTTCACGCCGCCGTGGATGACGTTGGGTGAGAAGGTGGTGTGGGTGCAGGCGTGCGCCTCGCGGGCCAGCGCCAGGTTGTCCATCCCGCGCACCGTCTCGAGCACGTGCTCGGGCTCGGTCAACCCGCGGGTCAGCTCGGGCCCCAGCTCCATCGCTCGGACGTACTCGCGCCACACGTCGAGGATGCGCGTCTTCGGCTGATAGGCCGCGATGCGGCGCACGACCTCCGCCGCGGTCACCAGCGCGTTGTCGGTGCGGAACGGCCGTGAGCCGTGGCCGGGCGTGCCGGCCACCGTGAGGTGCCGCCAGTTCGCGCCCTTCTCCCCGACGGTCACCCCGAGAACGTGGCCGCGGCCGGTGGGGATCGGCACGCCCCCGCTCTCGGTGATGACGTAGTCGGCCTTCACCATCTCGGGGCGGCGGTCCACCAGGTAGCCGGCGCCGTAGGTGCCGCCCGCCTCCTCGTCGGCGACCGCGAGGTAGATGAGGGTGCCGCGCGGCCGGAATCCGTCGCGGGCGAGGCGCCGGGTGGCGACCGCCATCGTGGTGGTGAGGTTGAGCATGTCGATCGCCCCGCGGCCCCAGACCACGCCGTCCACCAGCTCGCCTCCGAACGGATCGCGCCGCCAGCCCTCCGGGCTCACCGGCACCACGTCGGTGTGGCCCATCAGGAGCAGGCGCGGCGCCGTCGGGTCCGATCCCTCGATCCGCGCGATGAGGCTCTCGCGCCCCGGCTCGGAGGTGTAGCGCTCGCAGGCCACGCCGGCGCCGTTGAAGTAGGCCTCCAGCGCCGAGACGCTGCGCGTCTCGTGCCCCGACGCCACCGTGCCGTCGTTGACGCACTGGTTGCGGATCAGGGTCCTCAGCAGCTCGGTGGCTTCGGTCTCGATGCTCTGCTCGTCGCGCATGGCTCCTGCTCCTCGATCGTCGGACGCTAGGTGGCCGCGGTGCCCGAAAAGTTGCGGATGATCCAGCCCGCGATGGAGTGGCGGGCCGGACCCACCGGCATCTCGGTGCGCGGAAACCACCGCGCGTCCTCGAGCTCCTCGCCGTCGATGGTGATCTCGCCGCCCGCGTAGTCGGCGACGAAGCCGATCATGATCTGGCTGGGGAACGGCCAGTTCTGGCTGCCCACGTACCGGATGTTCTTGACGTCGACGCCGACCTCCTCCTTCACCTCGCGGGCCACGCAGCCCTCGAGTGACTCGCCGTTGTCCACGAAGCCCGCGACTAGCGCGTAGCGGCCCGGCGCCCAGATCGCCTTGCGGGCCAGCAGCACGCGGTCGCCGTCGCGCACCAGCACGATCACCGCGGGATGCAGATGCGGATAGTGCTCGTAGCGGCAGGCGTCGCAGCGCTTGCCCCACTCGCCGTCGAGCCGGCCGGTCGGCGCCCCGCAGCGGGGACAGTGTCCGCTGGTCGATTCCCACCAGAGCAGCTGCATCGCCATGCCGCCCAGGGTGAGCAGGTCGTCCGGCAGCCGCGTGCCCTGCATCGGCACGACAGTCTCCGGCCGCAGCCCCGCCGGCTCGGGCACGTCCTTCGGCAGCGCGGCGACCCAGCACGGCTCGCCGGCCCACGTGCCGAGCCAGTAGCGCGGGCCGAGCCCGGTCACTCCGGGCGGCGGCTCTCCGGCCGCGCCGCCCGCCGGCAGCCGGAAGCCGTCGCCGTCGGGAGCCACCAGCAGCTTCTGCTCCTGCAGGATGAGCCATCGCCCGGCGCCGGCGGGCGGACCGCCGCCGCGCTTGGCCGGCGTGAAATCGCCGCGCAGGCAGTCCGTGTTGAACGGGAGGTAGACCGACAGCGGAATCATGCGCGCCGAGTCTATCACGCCGAAATCTCCCGCGACGGGCCGACGCCCGATTCCAGTTGGCCGCGCCGCACCATCGCGACGTGCTATCCTCCCCGCCGTGCCGGACCTGCTCGGATCGCTGGCGGCTTCCGTCGCCGCGCGCCTCATGGCGCGCCGCGAGACGGTCGCGGTCTCGGAGTCCTCGACCGGCGGGCTGATCTCCGCCGCGCTGCTGTCCATTCCCGGCGCGTCCGCGTACTTCGTGGGCGGCGGCGTCGTCTACACCCAGACCGCGCGGCGCGGCCTGCTCCAGCTGGCCGACGAGGCGGTGCGCGGCATCCGCTCCAGCACCGAGGCGGCGGCGCGGCTGAACGCGAAGACCATCCGCGAGCGGCTCGGCACCACGTGGGCGCTCGCGGAGACCGGCGCGGCGGGTCCGACCGGCAACCGCTACGGCGACGCGGCCGGGCACTCCTGCTTCGCGGTCGCGGGCGCGATCGAGGCCGCCCGCACCCTCGAGACAGGGCGCGCCGACCGCGAGGCCAACATGTGGGCGTTCACCCGCGCCGCGCTCGAACTGCTCGACGCCTGCATCCAGCAGGCCGGAGGCACGTCATGACCGACCAGACGATCCGCGTCGGCTTCATCGGGGCCGGCGCCAACACGCGCAAGCATCACATCCCGAAACTGAAGGCCCAGCCCGGCGTCGAGCTGGTGGCGGTGGCGAATCGCTCCAAGGAGTCGGGCGAGACGGTCGCGCGCGAATTCGGCATCGGCCGGGTCCACGGCAGCTGGCAGGAGATCGTCAACGCCCCCGACATCGACGCGGTCTGCATCGGGACGTGGCCCTACACGCATGCGGAGATGACCATCGCCGCGCTCGGCCGGGGCAAGCACGTGCTCTGCGAGGCGCGCATGGCCATGAACGCGGCGGAGGGGCGGCGCATGCTCGAGGCCTCCCGCAAGGCGCCGAGCCTGATCGCCCAGCTCGTGCCGGCGCCGCACACTCTCGAGGTCGACGCGACCATCCAGTCCCTCATCGCGGATGGCTTCCTGGGCGAGGTGCTCGCGGTGGAGCTCCAGGCCGGGCAGGGCCGCTTCGTCGAGCCCGACGCGCCGATCCACTGGCGGCAGGACGTCACGCTGAGCGGGCACAACATCCTCAACATGGGCATCTGGTACGAGGCCATGATGCGCTGGCTCGGCCCCGCCCAGCGGGTGACCGCGATGACCAAGATCGCGGTGCCGCGCCGGAAGGATGGAGCCGGCGGCGCGCACGAGATCCGGGTGCCCGATCACGTGGACATCCTGGTTCAGTTCCGGCGGGGCGCGGTCGGTCATCTACGGTTCAGCGCGATCACCGCGCTGGCCCCGGCGCCGGAGGCGTGGCTCTTCGGCAGCGAGGGCACCGTGCGTCTCGAGGCGGACGCGCGGCGGCTCTCGGGCGGCCGTCGCGGCGAGAGCGCGCTGAAGGAGATTCCGGTGCCGCCGAAGACGCGGATCGGCTGGCGGGTCGAGGAGGAGTTCGTCAACGCGATTCGGGGGCGCGAGACGATCACGCGGACCGGCTTCGAGGACGGGGTGCGCTACATGGAGTTCACCGACGCGGTCACCCGCAGCGCCACCACCGGCCAGGCGGTCGAGGTGAAGGACCTCTAGGCTCGCGCGTTCCCTCTCTCCCCAGGGGAGCGGGCAGGGTGAGGGGTGGTCGACGCCGGCCTACCCCCCCTGGCGATGCCAGTACGCGATCCGCCCGAAGATCGAGTCCCACGAGTTGAGGTCGATCCCCTTCAGGTTGTTCGCGGCCGCGTGCACCACGTTGCGCCACGTCACCGGGATCGCCACCGCGCTCTGCACGACGAGGTCGTTCATCTTGATGAAGAGCGCGGCCCGCTGAACCGGGTCCATCTCGACGTCCGCCTTCCGCCACAGCGTGTCGAACTCGGCGTTGCGCCAGCGCGAGATGTTGCGCCCGGTCCAGCCGTTCTCCTTCGCGGGAATCTCCCACGACGCGAACTGGGCCATGAACAGCTGGGGGTCGAGGCCGGTGAACACGGTGTAGGTCTGCAGGTCGGCGTGGAACCGGACGTTGGTGTCGACGTTGGTGACGTCGGCCGAGAAGAACACCGAGGCGGGGATCGCCTTCACCTCCATCTCGATGCCGGCCCGCGCGGCGGCCTGCTTCACCACCGCCTGGATCTTCTGCACCGTGGAGTTGGCCGCGGCCTGGAACAGCAGGCGCAGCCGGCGGCCGCCCTTGGCCCGCACCCCGTCGGCGGCGCGCACGTAGCCGGCCTGCTCGAGCAGGTCGTTGGCCTTCTCGACGCTGAACTCCCACGTGGTGTTGCGGGAGCGGAAGCGATCCGGCGAGTTCAGGAAGTTGGGGGTGATCTGGCCGGTGCGGCCCACCAGGTGATCCTGGATCGACACGCGGTCCACCAGCAGGCTGAGCGCGCTGCGCACCGTCTGGTCGGTGAGGAAGGGATGCGGGGCCTTGATGCTCGAGCGCTCGCCGTCCACCTCGCGGTAGGGATCGGTCTGATTGCACTGGATGAAGCTGACCCCGCTGCTCGGGACGGCCAGGACCCGGCCCTTGCCACCCTGCTCGATACGTCGGAGGACCTCCTCCTCGATCAGCACGTAGTGGGCGAAGTCGTACTCGCCGGTCTGCATGACCGCGCGGGCCGCGCCTACCGAGTCACCACCGCACTTGATGTCGAGACGGTCGAAGTAGGGGCGGTTGGCCACGTGGTACTTCGGGTTGATCTCGGCGCGGATGAAGTCGCCGGGCCGGAACTCGACCAGCTTGTACGGTCCGGTGCCGACCGCGGCGAGCATGCCGATGGCCTCCCGCGCGCCCGCGCCCTTGACCGACTGAAAGATGTGCCGCGGCAGCAAGCCCCCGCCGGTGAAGGCGCCGGCCCAGAAGGGCTGCGGCTTCTTGAAGTAGAGCTTCATCGTGTACTGGTCGATCCGCTCGATGCGGGCGATCTCGTCGTAGGCCGCCTTCGTGCCCGCCGCGGTGGACGGATCGAGCGCGAACTCCCAGTTGAAGATGGCGTCGTCCGCGGTGAAGGGGGCGCCGTCGTGCCAGACCACGCCTCGCTTCAGGCGCCAGATCACCCAGCTGCCGTCCTTGGCCAGGGTGCGCGCCTTGAGGCTCGGCAACTCCTCGGCCAGGACGGGCACGAAGGTGCCGTCGGCCGCGGGCGCGGCGAGCGGCTCGTAGAAGATGCGCTGGACCGCGAAGTCGCGGAGCCCGCGGCCGAAGTGCGGGTGCAGCAGGGTGGGGGCGTCCCACATGAGGATGCGCAGGATGCCGCCGCCGCCCCGCCGAGTCGGGTTGAATTCCGGCTCGGGCGTCTGCGCGTGGGCCACGCCGGCGGCGCCCAGCAGCCGGTCGGCCATCGGCGCGCCGATCCCGACAGCTCCCAGGCCCTGGACGAATCGCCGGCGCGTGAGACCGCCGAGCTTCACCTGAGCGATCAGCTCTCGCAGCGCGTGCTCGTCCATGGTCCAGGGGCACCTTTCCTCGATGGGGGTCCGACACGGATAACGCGGAGGGGCGACGAAGTCAAGGGGCCGGTGGGCGCTTCGTTCGCGCGCCGCGCCGGTCGGCCCCTGTCGGCCGCCGGGGAATCGGTGACGATGCACCGCCCCTCTCGGGCCAGCAGATCGATCGCGGTTCTTTCGATGTGGGTCACGGAGCGCGTTCGCCATGAGCCGCTGGTCCTGGCTCATGACCACGGCGGCGGCCATCGCCATCGCGGCGAGCAGCCTCGGCGCTCCGGACTCTCCGTCGCTCGCCTTCCTCGCCGAGGCGCTCGAGCACCTCGACCGCTAGAGCCGCGCGGCCATCGGGCGCGCCGTCACCAGGGCGTCACGCGCTACGCCGCGGTGCGTGGCGGCTGCCATGGTCGAATAATTCCCGCCACCGTAGACTCGAATCACGTCGAAGGCATGGCCTGCATGTTTTTCATGCGTCCTCTCATCGTTCTCGCGTTCGCGGCGATCGCCCTCGCGCTGCCTGTGGCCGTGGCCCACGGCGGCTCGCAGTGGCCGGCCGACTCCTCCGTCGACGAGCGGCCGCCCGACCTGCCGCCCTGGCTGCTCGCCTCGCGCCTCGGCCGCCCCGTCGACGATCCGTCCCGCGAGGACATGATGCCCACGGGCGGCCTCAGCGATCTCGGGGCGGTGATGCTGCGCGACACGCCGGGGGCGATCGAGGCGGACCCGCTCACCCTGCGGACCTCCAGCAGGGCGGACTCCACCGATCTGCGGGCCATCCTCGGCAACAGCGACCGCTGGCAGCTGATGCGCTTCGGTGCCACCGCCGGCTCGCCGCAGGAGATGAAGTTCTCGGCGTACGGGACGGTGGCCTATCTGCCGAGCACGCTCATGGCCTCTCGCCCCGACGCGGGGCTGGGCTACGGTCCGGCCGCGGCCGCCTCGCTCGGGCTGGACGATCAGGAAGAGCCGATCTCGCTCGGCTTCAAGGCCGAGCTGAACGGGCTCGAGGGCGGCGCCGACTATCGCTCGGTCGGCAAGCGGCTCGAGCCGATCGTGTCGGTGCCGGCGTCGCAGCGGGATCGCGAGGGCACCGAGGTCTGGGTGGCCCAGCGGCTCGGGCGGCTGCGCTTCAAGCTCTCGCAGTCGGACCTGTCCGACAACGTGGACCGCAATCCGGCGGTGCCCCGCACGAACCGCACGCAGACCGCGATCGGCGCGCAGGTCACGCCGCGCGGCTGGCCGATCCTCGGCCTCACCTACGCCACCGGAACCCTGGAGCGCACGTGGCTCACCGGATCGGGCCGGCCCTTCGCGGTGGAGCGGCAGAGCTTCGACAGCGTGGCCGCCTCGGTGTACTACTCGCGGTCGGAGTTCGACCTCTCCGGCTCGTCGGTCTACGGCTACAGCCGCGATCTCGCGAACGCGGATCGCGAGATGACCTCGCTCTATCACGATCTGACGCTGACCCTGCGGCCGCTGAAGACGGTCACCCTCATGCCATCGGTCAGCACCGGCACCGACCGCTACGACTGGGCGTCGGGCCAGTACCAGACCACCACCTTGTCCTTGTTGCTGACCTACGGGCCGGTCGCGTCGCGGTGGAACGTGTGGACGCTGGGCGCCTACAGCACATCGCAGACCAGCGATCGCACGGTGGACGGTCGCATCATGAGCGTGAGTGGCGGCCTGGCCTGCGGGCTCGGCCCGATGCTGGGTGGCCGGGCCAGCGTGTCGGTGGAGGCCGGCTACGATCGCTACGTCGATTCGGTGTACCCCGACACGTCCTCGCGCGGGGCCTTCGGCCTCGTCCTCCTGAAGGTCAGCTCCTTCTAGTCGTCGCGGCGGCCGTTCCTCGCGGCCGCGTCTCCCCCACGAGCGGCCGGCTCCGGCGGAGTGGCGGCCTTGACTTCGCGCGCGCCCCCACCTTAGGGTGTTGGCCGACTCGAAAGGAGACCTCATGGCCAAGCTCAAGTTCGGGGCGTGGATTCCCACCTACGCGTGGAGCGGGAAGAAGACGGATCCGAAGAACATGCAGCGGATCCGCGACTCCATCGTCCGGTGCGAGAAGTACGGCATCGACGTGTGGGTGATCGACCACCTGCTGTCCGCGCCCGGCCTCTACGGCAACGCGTGGCTGGAGCCGCTCACGTCGCTCGCCTACGCGGCCGCGCTCACCTCGAAGGTGGACATCGCCACCGGCATCCTGGTGCTGCCGGTGCGCCACCCGGTCCTGCTCGCCAAGGAGATCTCCACGCTCTGCCACCTCTCCAACAATCGCTACGTGTTCGGGGTCGGGCCCGGCTGGTACGCGCGCGAGTACGAGGTGACCGGCTCGCGCATCCAGGAGCGGGGCAAGCGGACCGACGAGATCATCGAGGCGGTGACCCTGCTGCTCACCAAGCCGAGCGTGAGCTACCACGGGAAGTTCTACCACTTCGACGACGTCACCATCGATCCGCGGCCGCCGAAGATGCCGAAGATCTGGGTGTCGGGCGGCTCGCGGGTGCCCGACCCGGACGAGCACGACGTGCCGGTCATCGCGACCACCGTGATGGACCGCATCGTGAAGGCGGGCAACTGGCTCTCGCGCTGCTCGGGCACCCAGGAGTGGGTCAAGCGGGACTGGGGGCTGCTCCAGCAGCACGCCAAGAGCCTCGGGCGCGATCCCCGGAAGCTGACCTTCGGTCACTGCAACTTCATCCACCTCGTGGACACCCCGAGCCACGCCAAGGCGGTCGCGGCCTCGAAGGCGCCGTTCATCCGGACCATGGGCACGCACCGGACCTACGAGCACCTGCAGGAGTCCTACATGATCGGCTCCGTCGATCACATCAACGCCCGGATCGACGACCTGGTGAAGGCCGGGCTCAAGTATCTGGTGCTGGGACCGGTGACCGACGATCCCGCCCAGATTGACCTGATGGCGAAGAAGGTGATGCCGCACTTCAAGTAGGAGCGGGCGTGCGCTACGGCTTCTACCTGCCGACCCGCGGGGAGACCGCGCGGCCGGACGCGCTCGAGGCGCTGGTCACGCGCGGCGAGGCGCTCGGGTTCGCCTCGGTGGTGATCGCCGACCACGTGGTGTTCCCGGTCACGATCAGGTCGCGCTATCCCTACACGGTGAGCGGGGCCTTCCCCGGCCAGGGCGACGCGCTCGAGCAGCTCTCGCTGATGGCCTTCATCGCGGGCAAGGCCCGCACCCTGCGGCTCATCAGCAGCGTGATGATCCTGCCGCACCGCAACCCGGTGGTGACCGCCAAGATGCTCGCCACCATCGACGTGCTGTCGGGCGGCCGCGTCACCGTCGGCGTCGGGGTGGGGTGGCTGCGCGAGGAGTTCCAGGCGCTCGCCGCGCCCGACTTCGACCGCCGGGGCGCGGTGAGCGACGAGTACCTCCGCATCTTCAAGACCCTCTGGACCGAGGATCCGGCGTCCTTCCACGGCGAGTTCTATCGCTTCGACCGGATCCACTGCATGCCGCATCCCGTGCAGAAGCCGCATCCCCCGATCTGGATCGGCGGCCACAGCAAGCCCGCGCTCCGCCGGGTCGCGCGCCTGGGCGACGGCTGGCATCCGGTGGGCGCCAACCCGGCCGCGCCGCTTCGTCCGGCCGAGATGCGCGTGCTGCTCGACGAGCTGCGCCGCCTCGCCGAGGCGGAGCGACGCGATCCCGCGACGCTGACCATCTCCTACAAGGCGCCGCTCTACGACGCCGGGCAGGGCGTCGACGGCGGCCGCGAGCGTCGTCCGTTCTCGGGGAGCCCGCAGGCCATCGTCGACGACATCGGCGCCTTCGCGGCCCTCGGGGTCAGCGAGCTGATCTTCGACTTTCGCAGCGAGACCCTCGCCGAGAGCCTCGACCGCATGGAGCGCTCCGCCGCCATGCTTCGCGCCTGAGCTCGGCCCTCATAGTCCTCGGCCGCGCCCGCTCGACGTGTTGCTCTGGCGCTCGGAGCCGTCTACTCTATGGCCCGTCGCCCACAAGGAGAATTCTCATGGCCGAGCTACCCGCTGACGTCACGCTGGACGAGGTCAAGGAGCGCGCCCGCCTCGCCGGTCTCCCGATCCCCGAGGCGCGTCTCTCGATGGTGCGCGGCTTCCTGATGAACGCGCTCCGGCCGATCCGGGCCCTCGACAGTCGCACCGTGCGGACCGTCGAGCCGGCGGTGACCTTCGATGCGAGAGGCGATTCTCAGCACGGGAGCGGCTCATGAGCGCCGACGATCTGTGCTACGCGGGCATCCGGGAGCTGGGCGGGCTCTTCCGCCGCCGCGAGCTGTCCCCGGTGGACTACGCGACCGATCTGCTCGGCCGCATCGAGCGCCTCGACAAGCACCTCGCCTCGTTCGTCACGGTGACCGCGGAGCGCGCGCTCGCCGACGCCCGCGCCGCCGAAGCCGCGCTCAAGCGGGGCGACGCGGGCCCGCTGACCGGGATCCCCATCGCCTACAAGGATCTCTACGCGACGCGCGGCATCCGCACCACCGCCGGCTCCGCGCTGCTCGCCGACTGGGTGCCCGACTTCGACTGCACGTGCGTGGCACGCCTGCAGCAGGCCGGCATGGTCATGCTCGGCAAGGCGATCACCCACGAGTTCGCCTTCGGCATCCAGTTCCCCGGTCATCGCTTTCCGCCCGCCCGCAATCCGTGGAACCTCGAGCACATCCCGGGCGGCTCCAGCAGCGGCTCCGGGGCGGCGCTGGCCGCCGGGCTCACGGTCGGCTCGCTGGGCTCCGACACCGGCGGCTCCATCCGCGGGCCGGCGGCCTTCTGCGGCATCAGCGGGCTCAAGCCCACCTACGGGCGGGTGAGCCGCGCCGGCGTCGTCACGCTGTCGTGGACGCTCGATCACACCGGGCCGATGGCCCGCTCGGCCGAGGACTGCGCGTATATCTTGCAAGCCCTCGCCGGACACGATCCGGCCGATCCGGCGTCCGCGCGCGAGCCGGTGCCGGACTTCCTCGCCGGCCTCGAGGGCGGCGTGAAGGGGCTGCGGGTCGGGGTGGTGCGCGACTACTTCTTCGACCAGGTGGAGCCGGAGACGGTGGCCGCCTTCGAGCGGGCGCTGGGCGAGCTGGCCCGGCTCGGAGCCGCGGTGCGCGACGTGGCGATCCCGAGCATCCACGCCACCCCGTCGTTCATGGTGATCATGCTCAGCGAGGCCTACGCCTATCACGAGCGCGATCTGCGCACGCGCCCCGAGCTGTACGGCGAGGTGCTCCGCGAGAAGCTGATGGCGGGCGGGCTGTTCCGCGCCGCCGAGTACGTGCAGGCGCAGCGCCTGCGGGCGCAGATCCGTGAGGACACCGCCCGCGCGCTCGAGTCGGTGGACGTGCTGATCACCCCGACCGTGCTCGGGCCCGCCCCCGCGTTCAAGGTCGTGCTCGATCCCGATTTCCCGTTCGCCAAGTCGAACATGGGCCCCTTCAACATCACCGGGCTGCCGACCCTCGCCCTTCCCACCGGCTTCTCCACCAGCGGCCTGCCCCTGTCGATGCAGATCTCCGGGCGGCCCTTCGACGAGGCCACCGTGCTGCGCGCGGGCCACGCCTATCAGCGCGCGACCGACTGGCATCGCCGCCGGCCGCCGGTGCCGGCGTGAGCGAGTCGTGAGCACGCCGGTCAGTACGATCGCCGGTCTGGAGGACCTCAAGGCGCACGTCGGCCGGCGGGAGACCGCCACCGACACCGTCACCGCCGCGCCCGCGAATCTCCTCAATCTCACGTTCGGACGAGGGGAGCCCGATTTCCAGCCGGGTGACCCGCTGCCGCCGGGCTGGCAGTGCCTCTACTTCCTGCCGCGGTTCGGCCCCGACGCGCTGCGGCCGGACGGCAGCCCCGTCGACACCGGGGTGATCCCGCCGATGCCGCTGCCGCGCCGGATGTTCGCGGGCGAGCGCTTCCGCTTTCACCGGCCGCTCCGCATCGGCGAGACGGTGCGGCGCGAGACCGAGCTGGCCGACATCTCGGTGAAGACGGGCGGGACCGGGACCCTGGTGTTCGCGACGGTGGTGCAGCGCATCTTCGCGGGCGATGCCCTCGCCATCGAGGAAGAGCGGCGAACCGTCTTCCGCGAGGAGGTGAAGGCGGGCGAGCGCAACCAGGCGCCGCGCCGCGAGCCCGCGCCCGACGACGTGCCGTGGCGCCGGCGGATCGCGCCGGACCCGGTCCTGCTGTTTCGCTTCTCCGCGCTCACCTTCAACAGCCACCGCATCCACTACGACCGCCCCTGGGCGACGGACCGCGAAGGATACCCCGGTCTGGTGGTCCACGGGCCGCTGACCTCGACCCTGCTGATCGACTTCGCGCGGGATCACGCGCCCGGCCGGACGTTTCGCTCGTACGAGACGCAGGCCCGCGCCCCGCTCTTCGACAACGACGCTTTCGAGCTGCGCGGCCGCCCGGCCGCCGACGGGCGGGCCTGCGACCTGTGGGCCGTGACCCCCGACGGCACGGTGGCCATGAGCGCCCGCGCCGAGCTCGCCTGACGAAAGAAAGGACGACCGATGGCCGACGAGACCATGGAGCTCCGGATGGATCCGAACGCCCTCTACCGGGAGGAGACGTTCACCGACCGCCGCATCGGGGTGATCCGGGTGATGACCCCGGTGAAGACCGACGGGGCGATCGACCTGGGCCGCCAGATCCTGTACGTGGGCGAGGCGCAGCTCCTCTCGCCGGTGGGCGCGCTGCCCATCACCTTCGACATCGAGGCCACCTCGCTCGGCGACGCGGCCGAGAAGTTCGCGGCAGGGGCCAAGGTCGCGGTCGAGCGCGCGATCCGGGAGCTGCAGGAGCTGCGGCGCGAGCAGTCCTCGAACATCGTGATCCCGGACCGGATGCCGCCGGACCTGGGCGGCCGGGGCGGACCACGGGGTCCCGGGCGGATCCAGCTCTGAGCGCGAGGGCGCGATGAACCTGCTGCGTCCGATCGATCGTCAGGTCACCGTGGGCGGGCTCCGCTTCCACGTGCTCGACTGGGGCGGCGAGGGCCGTCCGCCCCTGCTCCTCCTGCACGGGTTCACCGGGCACGCGCACGCCTGGGACACGCTGAGCATCGCGCTCCAGCCGCACTTCCACGTCTACGCGCTCGATCAGCGCGGGCACGGCGACAGCGATCCCGCGGACGTGTACGGGCCGATCGCCGCGTTCGACGATCTGGCCGGCGTGGTCGACCAGCTCGGCCTCGCTCCGGTGATCATGGTCGGCCTCTCGATGGGCGGCCGCAACGCGATCTACTTCACGGCCAAGCGGCCCGAGTCGGTGCGAAAGCTGGTGATCCTCGACATCGGGCCCGAGATCAGCAAGCGCGCGACCCAGGCGCCTCCCGGGCCGCCGGAGCCCGAGTTCTGGGACAGCATCGAGCAGGCCGCGCAGCACCTCTTCCGCGGCAATCCGTATCCGGGCATCCACTACTACCGCTGGGTGGCGGCCACGAGCCTGCGGCAGCGCCCGGACGGCCGCATCGTGTGGGCGTGGCATCCCAGCGTGAAAACGCTACGCTCGACGGTCGAGGTGGACTGGTGGGGCCTTCTGCGCACGATCCCGGTGCCCACCCTGGTGCTGCGGGGCGAGGAGAGCCCGATCCTCGACCGCGACGTGGCCGAGCGGATGGCGCGCGAGCTGCCCCACGGCCAGTTCATCGAGATTCCCCGCGCGATCCACACGCTGCACGAGGACAATCCGGATGCGGTGCTGGCCGCGCTGAGGCCGTTCCTCGGATTCTGATCGGAGACCCGTCATGGCGGTGGTGAGACTCGAGGTGGCGCGCCGCGAGCCCGTGCTGGGCGGCGCCCGGTTCGGCGCCGTGGGCGCCTACGAGAAGCTCGAGGGCGTGCTCCACTTCGCGGTGGACCCGGCCCGCCCGGTGCACGCCCCGATCGCCGACCTGTCGCGGGCGCCCCGCAACGCGCGCGGCCTCGTCGAGTCGTCGGCCGACTTCTCCCTGCTGCGGCCCGTCGACGGCGGGCGCCGTCGGCTCCTGCTGGACGTTCCGAACCGCGGCCGCAAGATCGCGCTGGGCATGTTCAACAGCACGCCGCGCTCGAACGATCCGACCACTCGCGAGGATTTCGGCAACGGGTTCCTCATGCGGCACGGCTACACGGTGGCGTGGATCGGGTGGCAGCCCGACGTGCCGCGGCGCGACGGGATGATGGCGCTGACCGTGCCGCGCGTGCCGGGCGTCTCGGAGCGCGTGCGCTGCGAGTTCCGGCCCAACGCTCGGGTGGACGTGCTGCCGCTGGCCGACCGCTACCACATCCCACATCCGGTGGCGCGCCCGGACGATCCCGACGCCGAGCTGCACGTGCGCGAGCACGCCGACGGGCCCCCGGCGGCGGTGCCGCGCTCGGCCTGGCGCTTCCCGGACGCCTCCTCGGTCGCCCTCGACGGCGGCTTCGCGCCCGGGCGCATCTACGAGTGCTACTACCGCGCCGAGGATCCGCCGCTGGTCGGTCTCGGCTTCACCGCGGTGCGCGATACCGCCTCGTTCCTGCGCTGGGGCGGCGCCGAGCAGGGCAACCCCTGCGCGAGCGCCATCGACCACTCGTACGTGTTCGGGGTCTCGCAGAGCGGCCGCTTCCTCCGCCATCTCCTCTATCTCGGGCTCGACGAGGACGAGGAGGGCCGGTTCGTGTGGGACGCGGTGGTGCCGCACGTGGCCGGCGCGCGGCGCGGCGAGTTCAACTGCCGCTTCGGCCAGCCCTCGCTGAACGCGCTCCACGCGGTCGGCAGCCTGTTCCCGTTCACCGACGGCGAGCAGGAGGATCCGCTGACCGGCCAGCGGGGGGCGCTGCTCCACCGCCTCGCCACGCGGCCCACCCCGCCGCGCATCTTCACGATCAACACCGCCGCCGAGTACTGGCGCGGCGACGGCTCGCTGGTCCACACCGACGTGACGGGCAAGCAGGACGTGACGCCGCCAGCGTTCGTGCGGCAGTACCTCTTCGCGGGCACCCAGCACACGCCGGGGGCCATCCCGCCGCCGGCCGCCGATCCCAACACCGGGGGCCGCGGGCTCCACACCTTCAGCGTGGTGGACTACTCGCCGCTGCTCCGCGCCGCGCTGGTCAACCTGGACCGGTGGGTGACCGAGGGCGTCGAGCCGCCCGCGAGCGCGGTGCCGCGTCTGGCCGATTCCAGCGCGGTCGCGGCCGAGAGCACGCGCGCGGTGTTCGCGGCGATCCCCGGCGCGCGGTTCCCCGATCAGCTGCCCCGGCCGCGGCGTCTCGATTTCGGCTCCGAGGTGGAGCGCGGCATCGTGACCGTGCCGCCGAAGATCGGCGCGCCCTACGTCACGGTCGTCCCCGCAGTGGACGGGGACGGCAACGATCGCCCGGGCATCCGCCCCTCCGAGCTGCGGGTGCCGCTGGCCACGTTCACGGGGTGGAACCCGCGGCACCCCGATCAGGGCGCCCCGGGCGACCTCATGGCCATGATGGGATCGACGCTGCCGTTCGCGCGCACCGCGGCTGCCCGCGCCCGCGCCGGCGACCCGCGCCGCGCGATCGACGAGCGCTACGCGGGTCGCGACGACTACCGCGCGCGCGTCCGGAGCGACGCGCAGGCCATGGTGGCGGCGCGTCACCTGCTGGCCGAGGACGTCGACGCGGTCGTGGAGCGGGCCGGCGCCCTCTGGGACCTGCTCTGCCCGCGCTGACCGCGTCGCCGACCCCCGCGCCGTCGTCGCCTCGTCGGCGCCCGATCGACCTGCCGCCCGCCGTGGCCGCGCTCTGCCCGGCCTTCGGCCCCGCGTCGTGACCGCCTCGTCCATCTCCGTGCAGCACCTGAGCCGATGGTGGGGCGCGACCCGCGCGGTGGACGACGTGAGCTTCGAGGCCGCGGCCGGCCGGATGCTGGTGCTGCTGGGCCCCTCGGGCTGCGGCAAGTCCACCACGCTCCGGCTGATCGCGGGCCTCGAGGCGGCCACGAGCGGGCGCGTCTTCATCGGCGGTGTCGACGTCACGGATCGGCCGCCCGCGGAGCGCCGCCTGTCGATGGTCTTCCAGTCCTACGCGTTGTTCCCCCACCTCTCGGTGGCCGAGAACATCGTCTTCGGTCTGCGGGTGCGCCGCGTGGGAGCGGCCGAGCGGCAGCAGCGGCTCGCGCGGGTGGCCGATCTGCTTGGTCTGGGCGCGCTGCTGGAGCGCAAGCCCGCCCAGCTCTCGGGCGGCCAGCAGCAGCGGGTGGCCCTCGGCCGCGCGCTCATCGCGGAGACGCCGGTGTGCCTGATGGACGAGCCGCTGTCGAATCTGGACGCGCAATTGCGACTCGAGATGCGGCGGGAGATCCGCGCGCTCCAGCAGGATCTCGGGATCACGATGGTGTACGTCACGCACGACCAGACGGAGGCCATGACCATGGCCGACCAGATCATCCTGCTTCGCGAGGGCCGCGTCGAGCAGGACGCCGCGCCGGATACCCTCTACGCGCGGCCCGCCACCGCCTTCGCCGCGCGATTCATCGGCACGCCTCCGATGAACATCCTGAGCGCGCCGGGCGGGATCCTGCTCGGAGTCCGACCCGAGGATATCCGCGTGGCGACGGAGCCCGGGCCCCGGACGGTGGAGGCCCGCGTCAGCCGCGTGGAGTATCTGGGGGCCGATTCGATTCTGCTCTGCGCGGCCGCCGGCCAGACCGTCGCGGTCCGCGCGCCGGGCCGGGTCGAGCTGGGCGGCCGCACCGTGCATCTTTCGTGGCGCAAGGACACGACGCACGTGTTCGACGCGGCGACCGGCTGCCGTCGCGAGGACGTCGCCGACCTGTCAACCTTCTCTCGATCGTGAGGAGATCATCATGAAGGCAAGACTGCTCGCAGGACTGCTGCTCGCCGCGCTGGGCGCGGGAGCCGCGCCGGTGGCCGCCCAGGCGCCGGTGGATGTGACCTTCTACTACCCGGTCGCGGTGGGCGGCCCGGTCACCAAGATCATCGACGGCCTGGCCGCCGACTTCGAGAAGGAGAACCCGGGCATCCGGGTCAAGCCGATCTACGCGGGTACCTACCAGGAGACGATCGTCAAGGTCCTGACCGCGCTCAAGAGCGGCGAGCCGCCCCAGATGTCGGTGCTGCTGTCCACCGACATGTTCACGCTCATCGACGAGGACGCCATCGTGCCGTTCGACGAGAAGGCCACGAGCGCCGAGGACCGCGCCTGGCTCAAGAGCTTCTTCCCGGCCTTCATGCTCAACAGCCAGGCCGGCGGCAAGACCTGGGGCATCCCGTTCCAGCGCTCCACCATCGTGCTGTACTGGAACAAGGAGGCCTTCAAGGACGCCGGCCTCGATCCAAACAAGCCGCCCGCGACGTGGGCCGAGCAGGTCGAGTACGCCCGGAAGCTGACGAAGCGCGACGCAGGTGGCAACGTCTCGCAGTGGGGCCTCGAGGTGCCGTCGTCCGGCTTCCCGTACTGGCTCTTCCAGGGCTTCACGACCCAGAACGACGTGCTGCTGATGAACCCGGCCGGCAACGAGACCTACTACGACAAGCCGGCGGTGGTGCAGGCCCTGCAGTACTGGGTGGACCTGAGCGCGAAGCACAAGGTGATGCCGAGCGGGATCATCGAGTGGGGCACCACGCCGAAGGATTTCTTCGAGCGCAAGACCGCGATGATGTGGACGACCACCGGGAACCTCACCAATGTGAAGAACAACGCCAAGTTCGAGTTCGGCGTGGCGATGCTGCCCGCGGGCAAGCGCCGCGGCTCGCCCACCGGCGGCGGCAACTTCCACATCTTCAAGAAGAGCACGCCCGCGCAGCAGGCCGCCTCGCTCAAGTTCATCAAGTGGGTCACCTCGCCGCCGCGGGCCGCCCAGTGGGGCATCGACACCGGCTACGTGGCGGTGCGGCCGGACGCGTGGGAGACCCCGGCGATGAAGCAGTACGTGGCCGGCTTCCCGGCCGCCGCGGTGGCCCGCGATCAGCTCCAGTACGCGGTGGCCGAGCTGTCCACCCACGACAACCAGCGCGTGACCAAGGCGCTCAACGACGGCCTGCAAGCTGCGCTCACCGGGTCCAAGACGCCAGAGCAGGCCATGAAAGACGCCCAGCGCGAAGCCGAACGCATCCTCCGCCCCTACCGCCGGTAGCGCGAGCGCTCCAGGGCCTGCACGTGCACCGGACGGACCCGGCGAGCGGGGGGCGGCGGGGGCCCTCCCGGGAACCGTGTCTTCTGCGCGTTGCCGAAGCGCAGCGGCCCCATCTCGTGGCTCGCTCGAGAGCCAGAGAGGGTAGCGAGTCAGCGTGTTCCCGGGAGGGCCCCCCGCCCCCCGGCGCCCCGCCCG
>Ga0209998_10000019_pt1 | contig 80084 bp, 71 predicted proteins | sample EndophyteCoNSPM_FD_187576 | JGI IMG/M metagenome (GOLD analysis project Ga0209998, IMG submission 187576) | Arabidopsis thaliana rhizosphere microbial communities from the Joint Genome Institute, USA, that affect carbon cycling - Endophyte Co-N... | ecosystem: Host-associated > Plants > Roots >... | reverse complement strand
CCGAGATCCGCGATGACGACGCCGCCTGACCAGGCGTCCGGCGAACACGGGCGCGTTCATGGCGCCCGGAGCGGGTGGCGGGCGAAGAAGGCAGCCAGCGCGTCGGCCACCGTGCGCGGGTACTGGACGTGCAGCAGGTGAGTGGCGCGCTCGCGAGCTGCGCCGATGTTCTCAAGACCGAGGGCGACACAGTCACGGTGGCCACCGATCTGGTCGATCTGGACGTGGCGGCGTTCGCGCAACATCCTCCGCCTTCCCCGTGAGAGCATCCTGAGCACCTGGACCCCGGATCCGACGGTGGACATCGCGCCGATCCTGGACCAGGTGAAGACGCCGACGCTCATCCTGCACGGGACGGAGGACCGCCGGGTCTCGGTGGCCGCCGCGCGCTATCTGGCGCAGCACCTGCCCGACGCGCGCCTACACCTGTTCGAGGGGCGCGGCCACCTGCCGATCTTCACCGCGACCGCGGAGTTCTGTCAGGTGCTGCGCGGGTTCGTGGGAGACCACCCCTCATCCTGCCCTCTCCCCTGAGGGGAGAGGGGGAACGACCGCGCGCTCAGCGAGAGAAATATGGGTCGAGGACGCGGACGTCGGTGATGCGGTCCACGGTGAGCTTGTTGCGGTCTGCCACCCGGCGGATCGCTTCCGGCGCGGGCGCATAGCAGCGCTTCGAAGGATACGCTTGACGCTCACCTTGAAGAACAGCATCTTCTTGCCGTCCCAGGTCGCGGGTGAGGAGACGATCGATGTTTCGTTGTGTCATTTCGTTGCATGGTATTCGGACCCGAGGGGTATGGCAGAAGGACCTCGCCCCGGTCCTGGCCCGTCACGGTCTCATTCCATACGCGCTGGACTATGGATCATTCTCCATATTCAAGTTCGCGTGCCGTAGAGCCCGCGACCGAAAAGTTGAATGGCTGCGAAGCGAGTACGAACGGGTCACGGGCGACGCAAAGGTGCAACGGCCATCGGTGGTCGCTCACAGCTTCGGGACCTACCTCGTCGCGGCACTACTGGTGAAATATCCAGAACTTCATTTCGACAAGATCATCTTTTCGGGTAGCATCGTCGATCGCAACTTCGATTGGGGATCCAAGCTCGAGGCCGGTCAGGTCAATTTCGTTCGCAACGACTACGGATCACTCGATCGCTGGCCGCGACTGGCTCGCTATCTGGTCCCGGATTCCGGCGCTTCGGGAACCGATGGATTCTTGAGAAGACATCCGGGTCTCATGGGACAGCGGTTCGAGCGGCACACGCACAGCGACTACTTCCACCGTGCTCATTTCACGAGCTACTGGATACCGACCCTTGTGCGGGTTGATGTCAGTGTACCGGAGCGAGGACAGGTCACGGATGTGCTCGATCTGGCCTGTCAGACGGTTGCGGCCCGCCTTGGCATTGAGCCGGGACTCATTCGGGCAAATGTTTTCGTTCCCGACGAGACGCAACAGCTTCACATCCCCAAGGGTCTTGTTCATAACATGACCGATCCGGTGGAGCAGACCGTCACGATGGCTCCCGGAGTTGGCTGTGCGGGTGCCGCGTACAAGGCTCGTGAACAGACGATCGCTATCATGCAGCGTGACTGGGGCATCCACACGCTGCCCGGCACTCAACTGGCAAAGGTTGACAAGCGGCTAAAATGGATCATCGGTACGCCGATTCCGGACCCGGATGTGGCTGGCGGTATCCTCGGCGTTTTCGGGTTGGATTGTCTAGAACACGCAAAGAGCCGTGAGGAGTTGGCACGCCTCCTTCCGGATTTGGTTGTCGTGGCCCAGTCGCTCGGGCTAGTCTTCAAGAGACTCAGCTAGACTGGAGGTTCAGATGCCCTACGAATACCAGAAAGACGAGACGGCAGTTTCGGACGCCCGCATCGCCGAGGTCTACGTCGTACGCGGTGTCGACGAACGGCCAAAGCCCAGTCGGGAGTTGTTGGCAGCCCTCGAACGGCTTTCTTCGGTGAATCGCACCATGATGAAGAGCTTGGTCACCCTGGGATTCGACGCAATGGTCAGAAAGTGAGCTCCTCGAAGTATCGACATCTTCTGGACGAGGCGCACCGGGCGATGAAGCTTGCTCATGCGCCCTACTCCGGGTTTCGGGTGGGCGCCGCGGCACTCGTAGATTCCGGCGACATCGTCGTCGGCTGCAATATTGAGAATGCCGCGTACTCGCCCAGTATCTGCGCTGAGCGCGTGGCCTTGTTCAGCTCCTGGGCTCAAGGGAAAGGCAAGGTCGAAGCGATCGCGATAGTGACGGCCTCCGGCGCGACCGCGGCCCCTTGCGGGGTGTGCCGACAGGTGCTCTGGGAGCTGGCTCGCGATGCCGAGTTGATTCTCGAGGACGGTAAGGGGGGCTACCTCATCGAGACCGTCAGGAACTTGCTGCCCCGGCCATTCGGTCCCGAGGATCTCGACGTGAGCAAACTACCGCCGCGGCAGGGCGCCGACGGGCGCCAGCCGAGCTGAAGGCTTCCCGGCGCGCGGTCGGGCGTTGAGGCGTGGAGCGGGACGGCGCGGTCGACGTCCGCTTCGCGTCGGCCCCACCGGCCGTGGGCGCTCACGGCGCCCGCTCGGCGTGCGCGGGCTGGACGTGATCGGGCGCGGCCGGCACTGGCGTCGCGCGGTCCAGCGCCATGCGCAGCAGGCCCTCGACGAGCCGCCAGCTGGGATGCTTCTCGCCGGCCGGGCCGCTGCGCGCCCAGATCTCGGCGAGCAGGTCCTGCGCGCGCTGCAGGCGCGCCGGCGGCGCGGCCGTTCTCGGCGCGTCGGGTGCGTGCTCGCGAAGCCGCCGGCGCAGCATCTTGAGCATCACGTGCGACGGGACGCCGCCGCGGCTACCCTTCCAGGAGGCCAGCAGCGAATAGGGGGACGTCGAGCATCGCGCCTCCTCCTCGAGCCACGCGGCCGGAACCTCGCGACTGGCCTCCGGCCACGGGGTGCGATTGGCGTATCGATGATGCGGTGGCGTCATTTTCGGCATCGTCATGGGTATTCTCCCTCCGGGCGGTGGCCCGATCCTCGAGGTGGCCGCCCTCCGGCGACGAGGCCGCGGGCTGACCGCTGATACAGGAGGCGGGAGCTAGGCCGGTGGAGCGCGGGACTGCAGCGCCGACGGCGGCGCCGTGGAAACGCCCGTGACGGCGTGCTGCGGCATGGCCGCGACGAGCACGCCGTGGAAGACCGGGGGCAAGGCGGACGGGGTGACACCGCCCTCGGTCGTGATGAGGACGACGATGTCGTCGGTGTCGGCGCCATCGTAGATGCCGCCGATCCAGGTCTCGTCCTGCGGCATCGCCTGGGCCAGCGGGGTGAGCGCGAACAGGGGTCCGACGAGGACCAGCGCGATGAGGGCCGCCCGGCGACGCATGGATCGATCCATACAAGGGCCTCGTGCACGTGTCAAGGCGTAGTACGTGCGGTCTGATCGCCTCCGTGCCCCGGACGGGTATAGTGATGAGACCAAAGGCCAGTCGCGATGGAACGCAAGCGTGTCGTCATCATCGGGGGCGGGCTGGCCGGGCTGGCGGCCAGCTACGACCTCGCGCGAGCCGGTCATCAAGTCGTGGTGCTCGAGGCCGCCCCCGACTTCGGCGGCCTGGCCAGCTCCTTCCGTCTCGAGGGCCACCCGATCGAGCGCTTCTACCACTTCATCTGCCGTTCCGATCGCGATCTGCTGACGCTGGTCGACGAGCTAGGCCTTGGCGGAAAGCTCCACTGGCGGCACACCCATACCGCCTTCTACTACAACGGCCGGTACTACCCCTTCGGGTCGCCGTGGGACCTGCTCCGGTTCTCGGCGGTGCCGTGGTCGCAGCGCATCCGGTTCGGCCTCCACATCGCGCGCTCCCGGTACCGCGCGCAATGGCGCTGGCTGGATCAGATCCCGGCCAAGCCCTGGCTGATCGAGTGCATCGGCGAGCGAGCGTACCAGGTGATCTGGCACCCGCTGCTCAAGGTGAAGTTCGGCGACTATCACGACCAGATCTCTGCGGCGTGGGTGTGGCACCGCATCTGGCGTGTCGCGTCCTCGCGTCGCAGCATGCTGGAGCGGGAGATGTTCGGATGCCTCGAGCTCGGGACCGTCACCCTGGTCGACCCGCTCGTCGCGTGGCTGCGGGCGCAGCCGAACGTCCAATTGCGGACCGGTGTGCGGGTCCGCCCCATCGAGGTCCACGACGGGCGCGTGACGGAGGTCCACGCCGGCGACGAGCGCCTTCCGTGCGATGCGGTGATCTCCACGGTGGCCCTGCCCACCCTGGACCGCCTCGTCCCGAGCCAGTCCGATCCCTACTTCGAGCGGGTGCGGCAGGTGAAGTACATCGGCATCGTCTGCATGCTGCTGAGCCTGCGGCGGCCGTTCAGTCGCAACTTCTGGACCAACATCAACGATCCGCGCATCGCCTGCAACGGCATCATCGAGCAGAGCACGCTGAACGAGAACCTCCAGCGCGCCGGTCTCAACATCGTCTACGTTCCCTTCTACCTGCCCACCACCGAGCCGCGCTATCGCGCCGACGACAAGGATCTCTTCGCCGAGTACACCGCCATGCTGAAGCTCATGAATCCGGAATTTTCCGAGAGCTGGGTCAAGGAGTACCATGTCTTTCGCACGCCGCATGCCCAGCCCGTCTTCACCACCAACTTCGCGGCCCTCATGCCCGGCCATCGGACGCCGATCCGCGGCCTCTACGTGACCGACTCCACCCAGTTCTACCCGGAGGACCGCACGATCAGCCAGGCGATCCGCCAGGGTCGTACCGCGGCGGCCATGATCATGGACGATTTCGACACCCCCGGTCCGGGGTGAGCCGTCATGGGAGCGGGCGTCGCGTCGTGAGCCTGAAGGTTGCCGTCGGCGTCGTGTGGGATGGGGGCGCCGTGGAGGCCGTGTATCCCGGCACCATCCCGCGCGTGCGACACGCTCGCTTTGACCATTCAGTGCACGCCCCGTGTTGGCTCTCGGCGAGCGCACGAAGCGACACGGCGCCGCCCATTCCCGGCGGCCACGCGTGACCCTCTCGGAAGCGACCCGTACCGACCCGTCGCGGTCGACCGGTCGAGGGACTTCCGTGCTGCGCATCGCACCGATCGTCTTGCCCTTTCTCCTCCTCGTGGGCACCGGTCTCCGCGGGCTGGATTTCGGACTGCACTGGGACGAGCGACCGTGGCAGATCGGGCCGACCAAGCACATGGTGGAGTCGGTGACGCTGTTGCCCGGGTACTACACCTACCCGTCGTTCGACTATTGGCTCAATCTCGCGGTCCTCTTGCCGGACGTGGCAACGCCGCGCGAGCCGGGAGAACATCTCGGCGCTCATCTCGTTCGTGCTCTCGACTCCCAAGCGTACCTCTTCCGCCTGCGGGCCGTGTATCTCACCATCACGTCTCTCACGCTGGTGTGGGTGTACCTGCTCGTCCGGCAACAGCGCGGCGGCCGGTGGGGCGAGGCCCTCTTCGCCGCGTGCGTGCTCGGTGGCTCGTGGGAGGTCGCGTATCACCTGCGGTGGGTGGCGTCCGATGGGATGTTGATGCAGTTCGCGACGCTCACCGTGTTGTTCGCGCTGCGGGCATTGCATACACGTCGGCAGTCGTGGCTGATCGCGGCGACGACCACCGCTGCGGTGGGATCTGGAACCAAGTATCCGGGCGGACTGCTCCTGCTGCCGGTGGCGCTGGCGGCGATATCTTGCCTGGAGGGGGGCTCCCCGAGAGCCAAGTCGACGCTGCTCGTCAAGCTCGCGGCACTGTTCGCCGCGGTATCTCTGGCCGTGACTCCCGCGCTCGTCTTCGAGCCGCACAAGGTCGCGCAAGCGATGCTCTACGAAATGCACCACTACGCCACCGGACACGGAGGGCATACCGTTCACCGGGGTCTGGAGCACACCGGGCGCATGCTGGCGTATTTCTCGACGGTGTTGCTGTCGTCCAACATCGTGATCGCAATGCTCTTCTTTGGTCTCGCGATCCTCGGCGTTGGACACGAGTTCGCGCGCGACGGGCGCAAGGCCGCCGTGCTCTTCGTCTTTCCCTGCGCCTACCTGCTCTATTTCTCGACCCAGGGCACGATGGTGGTGCGCAATGTTCTGGCCGTCGCGCCCTTTGTCGCGCTGGGGGCGGCACGCGGCGCCGCCGTGGTCGCCGGGGTTCTCGCCGCCCGCGGCGAGTCACCGGGCGGGCGTCGCGCGCGCGCCAACTATGCGAGCGCGGCGTGGCTCCTCCTGCTCGTCGGCGCGGTGTCTTTCAACGCGGCGTGGCTGATCTCCAGTGCCGAGAGCATTGTCGCCCGGCATACCGCTCGCTTTGCCCGTGAAGCGGCGGAGTACGTCAGGATGCGCCCGGGGTCACGATACCTGCTCTCTCCACGCGTGACGCTCGACGTCTCGCGAGTTGCTCCTTCGCCGCCGAACGTGACCACCACCGCCGCCGATGCCGATGCGTTCGTCCTCTACGCGCGCGAGGGAATGCGTCGCTGGCACGACTGGCCGGCGAACCGACGCGATCTGACCAGCGCGTGGTTCGGTCCCCGCGAGGTGAACTTCGACATCTATCCGAACTGGTGGGGCGACGATCGAATCGTCGTGATCGACAAGCGTCGCGCCCGGGAGATCGGACTCCGCATCGCGGGGATCTCCGAGGACGCGACGCCGGCCGAGGAGCCGGTATCGCTCGAAAGCGGCATCGAATCCGTGGCCCGGTACCCGCAGATCCCGGCCGACGCGCTCCCGAGCACGTGGACGCTTCCCGCCGTCGACCCTCGCAGCCTCGTCCCGCGCGCAGTGGCGCGAGCGGTCGTCGGCCCGCTCGCCCGTGGCCCGTCGAGCGGCGGCTGGGATCTCGACGGGGTCTCCTGCACGTTGCGAGGGGAGGACGGGACGGTCGTGAGCGTGACCGTGATCAGCACCGGCGCGTTCGACCTGGAGCGGCGCGAGCCATCGAGCATCGCGGTGTCGGGAGCGGGCGTGAGCGCCTATGTCGCATCGCCCGCCCGGCGTGGTGATGTGCGTCTGTTCGCTCGCACGATGGAGAGCGCAGTGATCGTCCATGCGACGGGAAGGACTCGGCCGGAGGAATTCCGAATAGATCAGGCGACGAAGCTGGCCGTGATCGCGCTTGCCCGACTCGACGCCGCACGAGCCGCGACGAAGGCGCGGTGACGGGTCCGATTCTTCGGAGGAGCCGGACGAAGGAGTATCATGTGCTCCGTACGCCGCATGCCCAGCGATCTCGTGCCCGACCAGCGGACTCCGATCCGCGGTCCCGACGTCCCTGACTCCACGCCGCTCCATCCGGAGGACCGCACCATCAGCCGGGCGAGAGCAGGGGGCGCGTCCACCGCGACATGACGCCGGCTCTATGACCGGCATCCGAGCGGCGGTGGGCGGGCGTGGTGGCCGCATCGTGGCGCTGCTGGCCGTGATCGCCTTGGCCACCGGGTTGCGCCTGGCGCTGCTCGATCGACAGGGCCTCTGGGCCGACGAGGTCTTCTCGCTCGCGATCGCCACCGGTCATAGCCTCGAGCACCCCGCCGCGGAGGCAGACCCCGCCCAGGGGGACTATGTCGAAGCGTCCACGCCCTTGCCCGCGTCCGACTTCAGGCGCTACCTGGAGCACGAAGACCCGCCGGCGGGGTTCCGGCGCGTGGTTCGGGCCGTCCGTCTCTCGGACACGAGTCCGCCACTGTACTACCTGATGCTGAACCACTGGACGCGCTGGGCCGGGGTGGGCGACGCCGCGCTCCGGCTCTTCTCCGCCCTGTGGGCGCTGGCGTCGATTCCGGTCCTGTGGCTGATCGCGCGCCGGGTCGGCGGCGAGGCGGCTGCGTTCCTTGCAGCCGGGCTCTTCGCGGTTTGCCCTCTGGGACTCTACTATTCGGTCGAGGGCCGGATGTACTCGCTCCTCGTGTTCCTCGCGGTCAGCATGGTCGCGCTGACCCTCGCCCTGAGGACCGAGGACGCCAGGCCCTGGCTGGTCGGGCCCTGGGCCGTGGTGAGCGCGGCCGCCCTCCTCACCCATTACTTCGCCTGCTTCGTGTGGGTTGCCTGCCTCGCCTGGCTGGCCGTGACTCCCGGCCGGATCCGACGAAGCTGGCTCGCCGGCGGGGCCGTCGCGACGGCCCTCCTCGTGCTGCCCTGGTACGCGGTGGTGCCGGAGACGCTCGGCCGATGGCGCGTGACCGGGTACTGGCTCTACTCACCGGTCAGCCTGCGCCGCGCGCTCTCGTTGCCGTTCTGGCTGGTCTGGACGTTCGTGTCGGGTGACGGGGCCTGGCAGTCGGGTCATGCCTCCTGGCACAGCTCGACGCGCTCCCAGTGGCTCGCCGCGCTCGCGTTCGCCGCGGTGGCGCTGGCGCTCGCAGCGGGGCTGCGACGGCGGCTCTTCTCCGGCGATCGTGGACTCGTCTGGCTCTGGGTAGCGGCCGCTTGCATCGGGCCCCTCGTGTTCGACTTCGTGAGCGGGACGAGCACGGCGGCGCGTCCGCGCTACGCGCTCGCGGGCCTTCCCGGCGTGCTCGTTCTTGCCGCGGTTGGCTTGAGCCGGCTCAAGCTCGTGGCGCGTGCCGCGCTGCTCCTGGCGGTTCTGCTGGCGTGGAGCTCGGGGGGCCGCACGATCTTCCACCTTCCCTCGCGCGAATACGAGCCGTATCGGCCGGTGGCCGCGAGGCTGAGCGCGAGCGTCGGCCCCGAGGACCTCGTCCTGGTGCATTCGATCCCGTCGGGGGTGCTCGGGATCGCGCGCTACCTGACCGGAGCCACGATGGTGGCGTCATGGGTCGGCCAGCTCGGCCAGCGGCGCGTGCCGACCGATGTGGAGGCACTCACCCAAGGCCGCAGCACGGTCGTCCTGGTGAAGATTCACGAGGTCGGCGAACCGGCCCCGGAAGAGTCCTGGCTGCTGGTCCACGCGAGGCTGGTCGACGACAGTGAGCGACAGGGCGCCCGGATCGGCGTCTTTCGCCCCCTATCGGGCGAGCGGTTCGTCTGGGGGCCGTCCCGAGGGGGCGCGCCGGGGGCGAATGGCCGGTGAGGAAGACGCGTCAGATTGCGGGCGGATCGTCCCGGCGCCGCCGCGCGGCCTGCCGTTCATAGCCGAGCTGGGCCGCCAGCAACTCGAGGACGTAGTCCATGACCCGGGTCACCGCGAAGATGGACCCGATCGACCAGAAGAACGACATGGCGACGAAGCGCGACCAGTGCTCGTAGGTTTCCCCGGTCCGGACCAGCTCGAGAAAGCTCGCGAGGACGAGGGCACCGCCCACCAGGAAGCAGACCGCGGGAAGGAGCCAGAACAGTCGGCTCTGGAGGAACCGACTCCAGATGTCGTCCTGCGAAGGCTCGCCGGCGGGCCGCGCGATCCGGACCATCTTCGCGGTCAGGTAGCTGGCGCACAGCAAGAGCGCGGCGATCGTTCCGAGCACGTGACTGACCAGGAACCGGTAGATCATCCACTCCTGCACCCGGTGGTGCTCCAGGTAGAACAAGATCGGCCGCAGCATCCAGGCAGTGGCCACCGCGAGGGCCACGAGGCCCACGATCGCGAGTGGGCGCGCGGGCCGGTAGAGGAACGCCGCCTCGAGGATTGCCCGCAAGAACAGCACGGTGTCCCGGCCCAGGCGGAGCTTCGATTCCCCCTCGCGCTCGTGATACGGCATGTCGATCTCGACGATCTTCGCCGCCGTCCCGAGCACGGCGCGGGCGGTCATGGCCGGCGTGAAGCTCATGCCGTCGGGCAGCGGCAGCAGGCTTCCCAGGCTCGCTCGTCGAACGACCCGCATGCCGCTCGCGGTGTCGCGCACGTCGGAGGCGGACAGGGCGCGAAGCAAGGCGGCGAACGCCCGGTTGCCGATCTGGCGGACCAGCGGCATCTTGCTGGCCTGGGTCAGGCGACAGCCCAGCACGACGTCGGCCCGCTCTTGTTCCAGCGTCCGGCACAGATCGGCGAAGAAGCTCGGATCGCAGGTGCCGTCGGCGTCGAGGAACCCGAGCAGGTCCGCGTCGGACTGTCGCCACGCCTCCTTGATGGCGGCGCCGTATCCCCGGTTCTGCTCGAACACGATGAGCTTGATCGCGTCGCGGTAGCGGCGGGCGCGCTCGACGGTTTCGTCGGTGGAGCCGTCGCTCACCACCGTGATGTCCACCGCGGTCACCGGCGAGCCCGCGATGATGTGCGCGCGGGCATCCAGCGAGCGCTGGATGATGCTCTCGATGCTCTGCTCCTCGTTCAGGGCGGGAATGACGATGAGGAGCTTCATGGGTGGCGCTCCGGAGCCGCCCGAGATCGGCGATCGACGCCGCGAGCGGGGGACGGGGCGGAGTCGGAGGCGGCGGGCTCTGGGCTTCGTTCGTAGATCTCGAGGTTTCCCGAGGGATCCGAGTAGACCAGCATCCACCGATCGGGAGAGCCCTCGAGAACGGGCAGGGTGTACTTGCGCGTGAAGTTCACGTCGGTCCCATCGACGACCACGAAGCGGACCGGCACCGAGTCGAGCAGCGCCTGGGCGTCGACCGGGTCGATCACGAACGGCGGCATCACCGTCTTCAGGCCCGTGCGCAGGTACGCCCACTGGGGCATCGACGCGGCCACCACGTCATCGGGTCGAGCCCGGGGGCGGAGCCAATCCAGCCCGGCGTCGAGCGCCCGGTAGGTCGGACCGTAGAAGAACAGGGATGGCCTGACCACGTGGCCGTCTCGCGCCCGAAGCTCGGCGGGCAAGCGATAGTCCACGTAGATGCGGACGATGGCGACGACTTGCACGGCGAGGATGACGGCGACGAGAGCGACCCGCCCGGCCTGGCTCACCCGCCGCACAGGTCTCGGCAGGCGTTGGCTCCAGCTCGCCAGCTTCATCAACCCACGGGCCAGCGCCAGCGCCACGTACGGCATCGCGGGCGCCCAGTATCGCGGCCACTGAGCCGGCCACGGCGTGAGACAGAGCGCCAGCGCCGTCAGCGCGATGTAGAGCCCGATCAGCCGAGTCTCGCGGGCGAACAGGGTCGCGACGCCGACCAGGACGATCAATCCGATCACGGGCGGCACGTATTGGGCGATCCGCCAGGGGACGATCCGGCCGACGACCGGGAGGTCCCTCATCCGTATCCAGTAGTTGGGCCTCGCCGTCGCCGCGCCGCCGAGACTCGTCGGCATGTGCTTGAGATTGACGAGCAACCGCCGGGCGAGCTCGCGAGCGGAGATTCTTCCCTCTTCCGGCTTGAATGGATCGCGCAGGGACACGTTCCGGGCGTAGCTGACGTTGTAGAAGAGGTAGTCGGCCCGCTGGTAGGCATACGCGGGGTGCGTGTACGCGGCGCTCCGCTCGACGTGGGCGATATAGGCCTGCCATCCGAGGATCGGCACGACGGCGACCGCGGCTCGAAGCGCGGCCGCGCGGAAGCGCCGGTCGAGCAGCGCGTCCAGCACCCAGGCGGCAAACAGCGCGATGCCCATGGTCCGCAACAGGTACGCGGCTACCGCGCAGGTGCCGGCCGCCAGCGAGCGGAACGGCCCGGTCGGCCGGCCGGCGAGGAGCACGAACAGCGCGGTGGCGAGCCCGAATGGGATCTCGGCAAAGCACAGATCCGACAGAAAGTTCGTGTGCACGTGCAGGAGAACGAGGACGCCGGCGAGGAGCGCGTAGGCCAGTGGGAGATATCGCCGCAGCACCGCGTACGCCGCGACGATATATGCGACGAAAACGAGGAAGAACGTGAGCCGCATCTGCCCGCCGACGACGACGAAATCGCTGGATCCGACGAGCCACTGATGGAGCGCGACGACGAGAGGCAGGAGCGGGGGGTACTGGGTGGCCTCGATGTTCCCCGGCTCGTTCAGGAGCCGGTAGCCCTTCCCTTCCGCGAGCGAGGTGCCCAGCACGTAGTAGACCGCGCCGTCCCAGCGGAAATCCAGCGGGCCGACCGCCCGCGGGGCCCAGCTGGCGAGGATCATCGTCGCGAGGATGACCGCGGCGATGATGTCGGACCTGAAGCGGTGTGCGAGTCCCGGAGCCCTCACCACGCGCGGCGATCCATCACGCTTTCGGCCTGGTGAAGCGCCGGACCGCGCGGAGGATCCAGGTGCGCACGTCGGGGGGGAACCAGAGTCCCACGACATACGGGAGCACGAGGTGAGGGCGACGAGTGAGAAGCGCAAAGCGCAGGAGAAACCGACGGGCGAACCGACGGTGGCCTCCCTTGCCGAGATAGTACGCGCGCTTCGCGGCATCGCGGGTCACCTCGTTGATGAGACGCGCGGCCCGCCGCCGGTCGTGGCCGGCGATCGAGCGAAAGACCGCCGGCTTCTCCTCCACCCAGCTGAAGGAACGGCCCGGTTCGGGGCCCGACAATCCCGCGGGATTGATCCGGTAGCGCACCTGCTTTTCCTTGAGGAAGGTGAATGGCCGTCGCGCCGCGATGCGAAGGTAGAGCTCGTAGTCGGCGTTCACCCGGAACCGGGGGTTCCAGATCCCGACTTCATGGAACACCGCGGCCGGGATCATCACCTGTGAGGGAGTCGTGATGAAGCTGAACTTGCCATCCAGGAGCATGTCGAAGCAGCGGGCGGTGAAGAGGCGCCCATTCGATGGCCGCATCAGCTCGAGGAGGCCGGGCCCGTACAGCGTGTCCCGGGTGATGCCCTCCGAGGAGAAGGCCTCGCCGTCGACGGCCACGAGACCCGATTCGGGACAGCGCAGGGCGGCCTCCACCTGGGTCTCGAGCTTCCCGGGTGTCCAGATGTCGTCGCCGTCGAGGAAGGCCAGCAAGGATCCGCGAGCTCGTTGAAGACCGGAATTGCGAGCGCCGGATGGACCGGCGTTTTCTTGATGGACCACGGTGATGCGATCGCCGTATGCGGCACAGGCGCGAAGCGTGTCATCGCTGGAGCCGTCGTCGACCACGATGACCTCGATGGGCCGGTAGCGCTGGGCGAGCACGCCCTCGAGCGCCGGCGCGACGAAGTCCGCCTGGTTGTAGAAGGTGACGATGACACTCACGAGTGGCCGATCGGGCGCGGTCATCGCGGCTTGCTCGTGAGAGGCGCGGTCGAGTCGGCGGGTTGAGTATCGATTGGGTTGGGCCCTCGCGGGCTCACGTGTCAGCGCACACGGGAAACATTTCGAATGGTCTCGCAGATCCAGGATGCCAGCAAGGTGCCAGCGGAGTTCAGCACGCGATTTCCGTACGCGTAGCGATGTGCGACGGTGCACGTACTGCCAGTTGGAGAAAGCTTTACCTATTCTGGCGTTTCGACTACCCATTTGAGGCTTGACGGCGACTCCGTCGCCACTGGCGCTCACGTCGAGAATGTGTGGTAGTTTCGTCACGTTCCCATGAACGGCATCGTCGCCTACGGCGCATACCTTCCGTACTACCGGCTCGAGCGAAAGGCCATCGGCGAGGCCCTGGGCAGTGGCGGTGGGAAGGGCACCCGGGTGGTTGCCTCCTACGACGAGGACACGACCTCGATGGGCGTGGAGGCGGCGCGCGCCGCGCTGCGCGGCACGCCAAAGGCGTCGCCCGCCGCAGTGTACTTCGCCACCACCGACCCCGCGTATCTCGACAAGACCAACGCCACCGCGATCCACGCCGCGCTCGCCCTTGACGAGTCGGCCATGGCGTACGACATGCTCGGCTCGATTCGCTCGGCCGCCGGCGCCCTCCGCGCGGCGATCGACGCCGGGCGGCCGACCCTGGCCGTGCAGTCGGACATCCGCACCGGCCTGCCGGGCGGCGCGGACGAGCGGGAAGGCGGAGACGCGGCGGCCGCGTTCCTCCTGGGCCCGGGCGACGCCGACACGCCGGTGCTGGCCGAGCCGGTGGCGGCCACGTCGGTCACCGCCGAGTTTCTCGAGCGCTGGCGGATGCCGGGTGACTCCTCGTCGCGGCAGTGGGAGGAGCGCTTCGGCGAGCACGCCTACGTGCCGCTCGCGGAGACGGCGATCGCGAGCGCGCTGAAGCAGGCCGGCGTTACCGCCGGCACGCTCGCCCACGTGGTGGTCGCGGGCCCGCACGGACGCGCCAACAAGCGCGCCGCCGCGGCAGCGGGGGCGAAGCCGGAGGCGCTCGGCGACGACCTCAGCGGCTCCGTGGGCAACACCGGCGCCGCGCACGCGGGGCTGCTCCTGGCCGACGCGCTCGACCGGGCGAAGGCCGACAACCTCATCATGCTGGTCTCGCTGGCCGACGGCTGCGACGTGACCATCTGGCGCGCGACGGCGGCGCTTCCAGGGAAACGCCAGCGCGTGCCGGTGGCCGATCAGGTGAAGGCCGGTGGCAAGGTCTCCTACGCGACCTTCCTCACCTGGCGCGGCTTCCTCAAGCGCGAGCCGCCGCGCCGCCCGGACCCGCAGGCCCCCGCGGCGCCACCCGCCTTCCGGGCGGAGGCCTGGAAGTTCGGCTTCACCGGCAGCCGCTGCCAGGCATGCGGCACGCGGCACCTGCCGCCCACACGCGTGTGTCTCAAGTGCCGGGCGGTGGACCGCATGACCCCGGAGCGCATGGCCGACGTGCCCGCGACCATCGCCACCTACACGGTGGACCGGCTGGCCTACTCGCTGTCGCCGCCGGTGGTGGTGGGCGTGCTCGACTTCGAGGGCGGGGGCCGCTTCACCTGCGAGCTGACCGACGTGGACCCCGCGGCGGTGAAGATCGGCAACCGGGTCGAGATGACGTTCCGCCGGCTCATGACCGCTCGCGAGGTGCACAACTATTTCTGGAAGGCGCGACCGTCGGCCGCGTAGCGGAGCCGCGATTGTTGACACCGCGCGGAGTGTGCCCTACACTCCGCGCAGTTTTTCGGTCCCACGCCGCCATCGCTCGGGCTCTCTGCGGTGCCCTCACTGCGTGTCCCCGGCAGACATCGGTCACGATGGCGTCTGACCCCGACCGGCGTGGTCGAAAGGCGCGCCGCCCTCGCATCGAAGCTCCGCGGGTCGCGAATTCGGCCGGCACCGTCAACCAGGAGGAGGCCACGTGAAGAGCGCACGGCGCAGATTCATCGTCGGGTCGGGCGGGCTGGTGGCGGCGGTCGCCGCCGCCGCCATCGACGCCCCCAACGTCATCGCCCAGCCGAGGATCGAGTGGCGCATGTCCACCACGTGGACCCCGAAACTCGACATGCTGCAGGGCTCGGCCCAGCTGCTGGCCAGCGTCGTGGAGCGTACGAGTGGCGGGCGGCTCCGGATCGAGGTCTTCCCGGGCGGCCAGATCATGGAGGGCTTCGAATGCTTCGATGCCACCTCGAAGGGAACCATCCAGGTCTTCATGGGCGCTCCGTACTACTGGGTAAAGAAGGATCCCGCCTTCGACTGGTTCTCGACGGTGCCGTTCGGGATGAACCCGGAGGGCATGCTCTCCTGGTATCACCACGGCGATGGGCTAAAGCTCTGGGAGGAAGCGTACGCGCCGTTCAGCCTGATGCCGCGCCCGGGTCCGGCCATCGCCCCGCAGATGGCCGGCTGGTTCAGGAGGAAGATCAGCACCATCGGCGACTTCAAGGGCCTCCGGATGCGCATTCCGGGTCTCGGCGGCAAGGTCGTGGCCAAGGCGGGCGGCGCCCCGGTCCTCACGCCGGCCGCGGACATCTATGCCTCCCTCGAGCGGGGCGTGATCGATGCCTCCGAATGGATCGGGCCTCACGACGACATGACGCTCGGGCTGCACACGACCGCGCGCTACTACTACTATCCGGGCTGGCACGAGCCCGGGACGGTGACGGAGTTCAGCTTCAACCGGAAGGCCTATGACGCCCTCCCCGCCGATCTGCGGTGGGCGCTCGACTATGCCACCGCGACCGTCCAGGTCGTCGGCCTCACCGATTTCCACACCAAGAACTCGATCGCGCTCGGGCGCCTCCGGTCCGAGTTCAAGGACAAGGTGCAGGTGCTCCAGCTTCCCGCGCCCGTACTGCGCGACCTGCGCAAGCTGTCCGGCGACGTCGTCCGGGAGGAATCGGAAAAAACGCCGATGGCCCGCAAGGTGCACGCCTCGTTCGCGAAGTTCCAGGCGCTGGTGGGGCCCTGGGACCACGTCGCGGAAGGCGCCTACCGCCACCTCATCGTCGGGTGAGAGCGCCTCTCAGCGCAGTGAGGAGGGAAAGAGTGACGAGCGAACGTCGGAGATTCATCGCAACCGGGGGCGGCCTGGTGGCGGCAGCCGTGGCCGGCGCCATCGTCGACGCGCCCAACGTCATCGCGCAGCCGAAGATCCACTGGCGCATGTCCACGGGCTTCACGAAGGTGTTCGACATCCTGCTGGCCGCGGCGCAACGGCTCGGTCGCATCGTCGACGAGGCCAGCGGAGGGCGATTCCGCATCGAGGCGTTCCCGGGCGGCCAGATCATGCAGCCACTCGAGTGCTTCGACGCGACCTCCAAGGGCACCATCGAGGCCTTCATGGGTTCGCCGCAATACTGGAACGACCGGGAGCCCGCCATCGAGTGGTTCGCCACCATTCCGTTCGGCATGAACCCGCAGGGCATGGCCGCCTGGTACTACCAGGGTGACGGCCTCACGCTGATGGAGGAGGCGTACGCGCCCTTCAACCTCGTCCCGCGCCCCGCGATGGCGGATGCCCCTCAGATGGCCGGTTGGTTCCGGAAGAAGATCGCCACGACCGCCGACTTCAAGGGACTCCGGATGCGCATCGTGAACCTCGGCGGCAAGGTCTACGCGAGAGCGGGCGCCACCACGGTCCTGACGCCCGGCAACGAGATCTACGCGGCGCTCGAGCGAGGCACGATCGATACCGCGGAGTGGATCGGGCCGCACTACGACATGCAGAGCGGCCTCCACCGGACCGCCCGCTACTACTATTACCCGGGCTGGCACGAGCCGGGCACCACGCTCGACTTCGCCTTCAACAAGAAGGCGTACGAGGCGCTCCCGATCGATCTGCGGCGGATCCTCGACCATGCGACGGCGGCCGGCCAGGTGTACGGCCTGGCGGAGCACCACGCGAAGAACGCGATCGCGCTCCAGCAGCTCAAGACCGAGTTCAAGGGTAAGGTGGACGTGCTGCCGTTTCCCGCTCCGGTGCTGCGCGATCTGCGGAAGCTCGCGGCGGAGGTCGTCAGGGAGGAGTCGCAGAAGACGCCGATGACTCGCAAGGTGCACGCCTCCTACGCGAAGTTCCAGGCCCTGCTCGCACCGTGGGACCGCGTGGCCGAGGGTGCCTACCATCAATTCGTCGCGGGATGAGAGCGGGTACCCGACGGGCACTCGCGCTCCGGCTCTTCCTGCTCGCGGCCGCCTTGGCCGCCTTCGCCTGGGTGGTCACGGCTCGGGCCCAGCCGACCCCGCAGCCGCCGCGGCGTCCGTTCCGGATCGGGGTCCTCAACGCGGCGTGGGCGGCCAGCCATCCGACGGTGGAAGGGCTCAAGGCGGGGCTCCGCGAGCTGGGGTTCGAGGACGGGCGCGATGTCACGTTCGACATCCGCTTCACCGCCGGTAAGCTCGACGCCATGCCGGCGGCCGCCGCGGCGCTGGTGAAGAGCGGGGTCGATCTGATCTTCACCAGCCAGGGAGCGGCGACGCGGGCCGCGAAGGAGGCGACCCGCAGCGTGCCCATCGTGTTCACCCTGGTGGGTGATCCCCTGGCCGCGGGCCTCGTCAGGGCGCTCGCCCGGCCGGGAGCCAACGTGACGGGTGTCTCGAGCTTGCAGACCGAGCTCGCGGCGAAGCGCCTGGAGGTCCTGAAGACGCTCGCTCCGGCCGTGCACCGGGTGTGGCTCATCTACTACGACGTCGATCCGGGGACGCGGCCGATGATCGTCAGGGCGCTCGACGCGGCGGCGCGCATGCAGCTCCAGGTCGTGCCGAAGGGCGTGCTGGACGCGGCCGAGCTCAGGCAGGCACTCCGCGACGTGCGGCGCGGTGACGCCGTCTTCCTGCCGGAAGGCTCGAACCCGGACCTGGCGGTGGCCGCCATCGAGCGCTCCACGAGCTTGCGCATTCCCGTCGTCTTCGGAACCGCGCTCTGGGTCGGGTACGGCGGCCTCGTGTCCTACGGGCCCGACTACTACGCCGAGGGGGTCCAGGCGGCGGCCCTGGTGGCCAAGATCCTTCGGGGGTCCAGGCCGAGCGAGCTGCCCGTCGAGGGAGCGGAGAAGATCGATCTGGCCGTGAACCTGAAGACCGCGGAGCTCCTCGGTCTCGCCGTGCCACGGAAGATCATGCTCCGAGCGGACGCGTTCCGCCGATGACCGAGCCCGCCCGCTCCGGGCGCCTCTTCCGCAAGTACGTGGCGGTGCTCCTGGTCCTCGTGGGCGGGGTCCTGATGGCGGCGAGCCTGGTCCAGCTCTACTTCTCGTACCGCGAGACCCAGCGAGCGATCGTGCGGGAGGAGCGCGCGAAGGCGGTGGCGGCGGCGGGCCGCATCCAGCAGTTCCTGAGCGAGATCGAGCAGCAGGTGCGGGAGACGACGCGGACCGCCTCCGACGACCCGGACGCCAGCCAGGTGGGCCCCGCCAAGCTCGGCTTCCGGGAGGGGCTCGGGGCGGCCCTCGCCGATCAGCGCGCGCTCGACTTCGTCCGGGTGCTCCGCAACGTCCCCGCCATCAGCGAGCTGAGCTACCTGGACCTGTCCGGCAAGGAGCAGCTCCGCGTCTCTCGGCTGGATCCCGACGTGGTGGGCAGCCAGGACGATTTCTCCCGGGCGCCCAAGTTCCTCGAGGCGAAGAGCGGGAAGACCTACTGGAGTCCCGTCCACCTGAAGAACGAGTCGGAGCCGTACTCGACGCTGGCCATGCCGGTCGGCAAGTACGCCATCGAGGTGACGACGGCCGAGGTGAGCCTGCGGTCAGTGCAGAAGATGATGTCGCAGATCGAGGTCGGCCCGGGCGGCTACGCCTACGTGGTGGATTCCCGCAACCACGTGATCGCCGGCCCGGAGGCCCTGGGTCTGCGCGCGGACCAGGATCTCTCGTCGCTGGCCCGCGTGGGATCCGCGCGGGCCGAGCGGCCCCGGATGGCCGACGACGCGGAGGCGGCGGTGGCCGCCAACGGCTTCAGCGTCGACAAGATCCTGTCCGCGCACGCGCCGATCGGCTCGCTCGGGTGGCTGGTCTTCGTGGAGCGCTCCGCCGCGGACGCCTACGCGCCTCTGCGGGCCCCCATCGTCCGGAGCGTGGTCATCTTCGTGCTGGGGCTGCTGCTCTCGGTTCTGGCCAGCCTCCTCCTCGCCCGGCGCATGACCGCGCCGATCCGCGTGCTGCAGGAGGGCGCGACGCGGATCGGCGCCGGCACGCTCGATCAGCCGATCCAGCTCCGGACCGGCGACGAGATCGAGGGCCTCGCGTCGTCGTTCAACCAGATGGCGGCGAGCCTGCGGGAGTCCTACGAGGGGCTCGAGCAGAAGGTGCAAGCGCGCACGCGAGAGCTGGCCGAGGCCAACCGGGATCTCAGCGAGACCCTCGAGCAGCAGACCGCGACGAGTGAGATCCTCCAGGTGCTCAGCCAGTCGCCGACCGACGTGCAGCCGGTGTTCGACGCCATCGCCCGCGAGGCGGTCCGGCTGTGCGGGGCGTCCTACAGCGTGGTCGGTAGATACGACGGCCGGCTCGTTCACCTGGCCGCCTACGAGCACGTCCGCCCGGAGGGCATCGAGGCGATCAAGGCGCTGTTCCCGGTCCGCCCGAGCCGGGCCACCACCACCGCGCGCGCGGTCCTCGATCGAACCGTCGTTCACGTGCCCGACGTCATGGCGGACCCCGAGTACGATCGGTCGATCGCGATCGGCATCCAGAATCGAAGCACCCTCGCGGTGCCGATGCTGCTGGGCGGAGAGCCGATCGGGACGATCTCGGTCGGGCGGCTCGAGCCTCGGCCGTTCACCGACCGACAGGTCACGCTCCTGCAGACCTTCGCGGACCAGGCCGTCATCGCGATCGAGAACGTGCGGCTGTTCAAGGAGCTGCAGCAGCGTACCGCCGAGCTGACCCAGCTGGGCGAGGTGGGGCAGGCGATCAGCGGGACCCTGGACCTCCAGGCCGTCCTCACCAGCATCGTCTCGCACGCGGTGGCGCTGTCGCAGACCGACGCGGGCACGATCTACGAGTTCGACGAGGCCACCCAGGTCTTCGTGCCGCGGGCGAACCACGGGATCGCGGAGGAGATGATCGAGGCCCTCCGCCGGTCCCACATCCGGCTCGGGGAGACCGTGGTCGGCCAGGCGGCGACGAAGCGCGTCGCGGTCCAGATCCCCGACCTCGAGAACGCGTCCGGCTATCCGCTGCCGTTCGTCTTGAAGGCGGGATTTCGGGCGCTGCTCGCGGTGCCGCTCCTGCGCGAGGAGCGCGTGGTCGGCGCGCTGGTGGTGCGGCGCAAGACGGCGGGGGCGTTTCCGGAGCCGGTCGTGAACCTCCTCCAGACCTTCGCGACCCAGTCGGTCATCGCCATCCAGAACGCCCGGCTCTTCCGCGAGATCGACGAGAAGAGCCGGGCCCTCGAGGAGCTCTCCCGCAACCAGGAGCAGCTCGCGCGCCTCTCCACCGCGCTCCAGGAGCCGCTGTCCCTCACCGAGCAGCTCACGCGAGTCGTCGACGCGGCCCGCCAGGTGGTCGGGCTCGACCACCTCTACATCTGGACCCCCAGCCCCGACGGCGAGGGCCTCGTCGTCAGCGCGGGCGCCGGGCTCACCGAGAGCGACTACCGGCCGCTGGTCGGGGTCACCATCCCGTTCGCCGAGGCGGGGGCGCTGGCCGCGGTCTACGAGGACGGTGAGCCGCGCGTGTTCGACGACGGGCACCCGGTGCCCGAGCGATATCGGCTGCGTCCCCCCTACTCGGAGATGGCGGCCCTGCGGCTCAAGGCCTTCCTGGTGAGCCCGATGATCGCGCGCGGGCGGACGGTGGGCGTTCTCCTCGCCGACAACCGTGTGACCCACCAGCCCATCGCCGCCCACACCGTGGAGCTGCTCCATTCCTTCGCGGCCCAGGCCGCGGTGGCGGTCGAGAACGCGCGCCTCTTCCAGGAGATCCAGGACAAGAGCCAGCAGCTCGAGCTGGCGAGCCGGCACAAGTCGCAGTTCCTCGCCAACATGAGCCACGAGCTGCGGACCCCGATGAACGCCGTTCTCGGCTATACCGACCTGATCCTGGACGGCATCTTCGGCGACGTGCCGGAGGCGATCCGGGACACGCTGGAGCGGGTCAAGAGCAACGGGCACCACCTCCTCGGTCTCATCAACGACGTGCTGGACCTGTCGCGCATCGAGGCGGGCCAGCTCACGCTCTCCCTGGGCGACTATGCGATGGGGGAGGTCGTCCACGCGGTGGCGTCCGCGGTGGAGTCCCTGGCGGCGGGGAAGAAGCTCGCGCTGAAGGCGATCGTGCCCATCGATCTCCCGCCCGGGCGGGGCGACGAGCGCCGGCTGACCCAGGTGCTCATGAACCTGGTCGGCAACGCGATCAAGTTCACCGACGCCGGTCAGGTGTCGATCGAGGCGCGCGTCGCGGACGGGTCGTTCCTGGTCTCGGTGTCGGACACCGGCCCCGGCATCTCGGAGGCCGACCAGCAGCGCATCTTCGAGGAGTTCCAGCAGGTCGACAGCTCCAGCACCCGCAAGAAGGGCGGGAGCGGGCTCGGCCTCGCCATCTCGAAGCGCATCGTCGAGCTGCACGGGGGACGCCTCTGGGTGGAGTCGGCGCCCGGGCAGGGATCGACCTTCTACTTCACGGTGCCGCTCGTAGCGGAGCGGCCGGCGGAGCGGGCATGAGCAAGCGCATCCTGGCCATCGAGGACCACGAGGAGAACCGTCGCATCCTGCGCCTGCTCCTGCAGAGCGCGGGCTTCGAGATGATCGAGGCCCTCACCGGGGAGGACGGGGTGGCCATGGCCGAGAAGGAGCGCCCGGACCTCATCCTCATGGACATCCAGCTCCCGGGCCTGGACGGCTACGAGGCGACGCGCCGGATCAAGGCCAACCCCGATCTCCGGCACATCCCGATCATCGTCGTCACCTCCTACGCGCTGAGCGGCGACGACGTGAAGGCGTTCGAGGCCGGGTGCGACGCCTACGTCACCAAGCCCTTCGTCCCGCGCGAGCTGCTGGCCAAGATTCGCGGCTACCTGGGGTGAGACGAGAGCGCCCCCGGTGAGAACGCCGCCGCGGATCCTGATCGTGGACGACACGCCCGCCAACGTTCACATCCTGCAAGCGCGCCTGGCCGCCCACGGCTACGACATCGTGACCGCGAGCGACGGCGAGGAGGCGCTCGCCGCCGTCCCGGCCGCGCAGCCCGACCTCATCCTGCTGGACGTGATGATGCCCAAGCTCGACGGGTTCGAGGTCTGCCGGCGGCTGCGGGCCGACGCGTCGATCCCGTTCATCCCGATCATCATGGTCACCGCCAAGGCGGACCCCAAGGACATCGTGGCCGGCCTCGAGGCGGGGGGCGACGAGTACCTGACCAAGCCCGTGGATCAGCCCGCGCTGGTGGCGCGGGTGAAGTCGATGCTGCGCATCAAACAGCTCCACGACACCGTCCAGGCGCTCGCGGAGGAGCGCGCGGAGTGGAACCGGACGCTCGAGCGCCGCGTGGCCGAGCAGGTGGACCAGCTCGAGCAGCTCGGCCGGCTGCGGCGCTTCTTCTCCCCGCAGCTCGCCGAGCTCATCGTGGCCGGCGGCGCCGACGACCCCCTGAAGACGCATCGGCGGGAAGTCACGGTGGTCTTCCTCGATCTGCGCGGCTTCACCGCCTTCGCGGAGACCGCGGAGCCGGAAGAGGTCATGGAGGTCCTCCGCGAGTATCACGCGGAGATGGGCGGGCTCATCCTCGCGCACGAGGGCACGCTCGAGCGGTTCACCGGGGACGGCATGATGATCTTCTTCAACGACCCGGTGCGGGTCCCCGACCCGGCGGAGCGGGCGATCCGCATGGCCCTCGCCATGCGCGACCGGGTGGCGCACCTCTCGATCGGCTGGCGGAAGCGCGGCCACGACCTGGCGCTCGGGGTGGGGATCGCCCAGGGCTACGCGACCATCGGCGCCATCGGGTTCGAGGGGCGCTGGGACTACGGCGCCATCGGCACCGTCACCAACCTGGCGGCGCGACTGTGCGGGGAGGCGCGCGGCGGCCAGGTCCTCGTCTCCTCCCGCGTGGCGGGAGCGCTGGAGGACGTGGTCGACCTGGAGGACGTGGGCACGCTCACCCTCAAGGGCTTCCTCAAGCCGGTGCCGGTGTTCAATGCGCGGGCGCTGCGCTCGCCCGGCTCCTGACCGGCGCGAGACCTGGCGTCGGGCGATCGAGTACGGCTACAATGCGCTGGTAGCCGAGCACAGGAACGCGTCGTCGAGAGGAGGCTTCCTATGGCCAGCAATGGGATCCGGGACCGCGTGGCGATCGTCGGCATGGGCTGCACCGGCTTCGGCGAGCGCTGGGACAAGAGCGTCAGCGATTTGCTGGTGGAGGCGTCGCAGGACGCGCTCAACTCCGCCAACGTGCCGATCGACGCGGTGGACGCGTTCTGGCTCGGCACGCTGTTCTCCGGCCAGAGCGGCCTCACCCTGTCGCGCCCGCTCAAGCTCGCCTACAAGCCGGTGAGCCGGCTCGAGAACTACTGCGCGACCGGCTCCGAGGCCTTTCGCAACGCCTGCTACGCGGTGGCCTCCGGCGCCTACGACCTGGCGATGGCCATCGGGGTGGAGAAGCTGAAGGACTCCGGCATCTCCGGCCTGCCCTCGATCGGCGCCCCCGAGGACGGCACGCGCGCGGGCCTCACCGCGCCCGCGACCTTCAGCCTGCTCGCGCCCGCCTACTGCAAGAAGCACGGCGTGGACGAGGCGACCTTCAAGGAGGCGATGACCCGCATCGCCTGGAAGAACCACAAGAACGGGGCGCTGAACCCGCGCGCCCAGTTCCGCAAGGAGGTCGCCAAGGACGTCATCGCGTGCTCCCCCCAGGTGGCGGGGGCGCTCGGCATCTTCGACTGCTCCGGCGTGTCCGACGGCTCGGCGGCCGCGCTGATCGTGCGGGCCGAGGACGCCTACAAGTACACCGACAAGCCGCTCTTCGTGAAGGCGCTCTCGTTCATCGCGGGCCCGGCCACCGGGCCGATCGATCCCGACTACGACTACACCACGTTCCCCGAGGTGGTCGCCTCCGCCGCCGACGCGTACGCGCAGGCCGGCATCAAGGACGCGCGCGCGGAGCTGGCGATGGCCGAGGTGCACGACTGCTTCACCCCCACCGAGCTGGTGCTGATGGAGGACCTCGGCTTCGCGCAGCGCGGCACCGCGTGGAAGGAGGTGCTGAACGGCACCTTCGACCTCGAGGGCGAGCTGGCGGTGAACCCGGACGGCGGGCTGAAGTCCTTCGGCCACCCGATCGGCGCCTCCGGGCTCCGGATGCTCTTCGAGGCGTGGCTGCAGCTGCGCGGCGAGGCTGGCAAGCGGCAGATCGCCAGCGTCGCGCGCGGCCGCAAGCTGGCCCTCACGCACAATCTGGGCGGCGCGCCCGGCGAGTGCGTCTCGTTCGTCTCGGTCGTCGGCTCCGAGCGCAGCTGAGATTCCGACCGCGGCCAGGGCCATGGCGCGCGTGTCGGCCGCCATAGCCCTGGAGTCCGCGCCCTATCCCTGGCTGAGCAGAAGGTCCGAGCGGTCGTATTCCGGCTGCGAGTCAGGCGCGGTCGTCTGGCCCGCGCCGGATTCCTCCCGCGGCGTGACGGCCGCCGGCGCGACGATGTGACCCGCCGCGTCGCGCTCCCGCTGGCTGGCCTTGTGCTCCAGCGCCCAGGCCGTCCCGAGCGCGAGCACGATGAACGCACCGACTCCGATGGCTCGCCGAGTTCCATTCATCGCCCTGTCCTCCCGTCGCGAGTGTTCGCTTCACCGGCTCGACTCCACACGGAGAACGGACGGCAACAACGATGCCACGGAGGAATGGACGCGCCAGCGCGCCGACCGGGTCGTTCTGCCCGCGCGGGCGCGCTGGATCGCGCGGCGGCTCGGGTACGACGCCCGCCCGCCCCGGTCCCGAAGTGCCCGGACCGCCGACCGGCTAGGACGCGGGCGGTTCCGGCGGGTCGCCCGACGCGGCGGCCGACTTGCGGATGTCGATCATCTCGGGCAGCCCGCTGCCGGTGTGCTCGTACAGCTGCACGCGGGTGAGGTGGGTCATGTCCACCACGATCTCGCGGATGCGCTCGGCTGCCGCGTGGATGTGGACGATGCGCTCGCGCAGGTCGGGGGCGAGGCCCCCGTCGTCCAGCAGCATCTCCAGGCGGCCGACGACCAGCGCCAGCGGGTTGTTGATCTCGTGGGCCGCGCCATTGGCGAGCCGGGCGATGGTGCGCAGCTCGTCGGCCGCCTTCTGCTCCGTGATGTCCACGAGGGTCGTCTCGAAGTCGCCCCGGGGCGGGCCCGAGCTGGGCACCACGCTCACCAGCACCCAGATCAGGCGCCCGTCGCGCCGGCGCATCTGGATCTCGCCGTTGACCGCGGTGCCCGCCGCCTTCACCCGCTCGAGCAGCTGCTCCCGCTCCTTGGGCTGGACGTACAGCTGGGCGATGTTCGTGGCCAGCACCTCGGCCGGGCCATCGAAGCCGAGGATGCGGGCGAAGGCCTCGTTGCAGTCGACGATGCGCCCGTCCTGGAGGGCCAGGCACATCCCGGCCGGGTTGCGCTCGAAGGTCGTGCGGTAGCGCTGCTCCGATTCCTGCAGCGCGGTGGCCCGCGCCTGCAGGACCGCCATCGCGTCGCGCAGAGCGGAGCTGACGCCGCTCAGCTCCGAGAGCGTGAACTGCGGCAGCTCCGGGATGGGCTCGCCGCGGCCGAAGGCGGTGAACGCGCCGGTCAGCCGGCGCAACCGCCCGGTGAACCGGCGCCCGGCCACGTTGGCCACGCCGAGCGAGAGCACGAGCGCCGCGACGGCGGCCGCCGAGAGCAGCCACAGCGAGCGGCGCAGTGGCGCCTCCAGCTGCTCCTGCGGCGTGGTGATGCTCACCGTGAAGCGGGACTGCAGCCCGCGGCTGAACGCGGTGTAGGCCGCGGAGCCCTCGCGCGAGGGGCCGGCGAACACTTCCTCCTCGTGCTCGCGGACGCGCGTGACGAGGACGGGCGACGGCTTGCCCACCCATTGGCCCGCGTCGCGCGTCGTGGCCGCCACGACGCCGTGACGATCGACCATGGTCGCGACGTTGCCGCCGGCGACCTGGGCCGAGGCCAGCACCGACGCGAAGCTCTCCGGGGTCAGGAAGGCGATCAGCACGTGCCGGATCTCGCCGTCACGCAGTAACGGCAGGGTGACCGCGATCACCCGCCGGGCGGTGGTCGGATCCACGATCAGATCGGACACCTGGGGCTCGCGCGCCTGGATCGTGCGCTGGAACGTCTCGAGCCCCGACAGGCTCGGCAGCGCGGTGCCGAGCGGATGCATGAGATTGAGCGCCTGACGTCCCGACGGATCCACGAGGGCCACCGTCAGCCATCGCCGGTAGGCCTCGCGGGCCAGGCGCGCCTGCTCGTAGAACTTGCCGAGGTCCTTCGCGTCGAGATCGTCCGAGGTCGAGAGCCCCATCAGGCCCGCCCGCGTGGTCTCGACCTCGCGGTCCACCGCGACGCTCAGGGAGCGGGCGTGATACAGCAGCACCTGCTCGAGGTTGCGGCGCTCGTCCTGGTGCGCCCACCAGATCGCGATGCCGGCCACGCCGAGGAGGGGCACCAGCGTCAGGCTCACCACCGCGAGCAGGAAGGTGCGGAGCTTCATGGCGTCTTCCCGAGGATAGAAGAAGGCGCGGCGGATCGGCAAGACTTCACGGCCTTGCGCGCCCCCGGACCAGCGCCCACAGCCGGCCCGGAGAGATCGGCAGCTCGTTCGGCTCGACGCCGAGCGGGGCCAGGGCATCGGCCACCGCGTTGGCGATCACCGCGGCGGGCCCGAGCGTGCCGCCCTCGCCGACGCCGCGCACGCGCAGCAGGTTGTCGGCCGGCTCCTCGACGTGGTGCAGCTCGAGCGGCGGAATGGTGGCCGCGACGGGCAGCGCGTACTCCATGAAGGTACCGGTGAGGAGCTGGCCGTCCTCGTCATAGAGCAGGAGCTCGTGGAGCGCGCCGCCGATGCCCTGCGCGATCGCGCCCTGCACCTGGCCCTCGACGATCAGCGGGTTGATGACGCGCCCGGTGTCCTCGACGCAGACGTAGCGATGGATCGTCAGCACGCCGGTCTCCGCCTCCACCTCGACCACCGCGGCCTGCGATCCGGCCGCGAACGTGCCGCGGATGGGATCGTAGAAGCGCGTGGCCTCGAGGCCCGGCTCCATGTCGGCGGGCAGCCGATGGGTCTCGAGGTGCGCGACCCGGGCCACCTCGGCGAAGGCGATCGCGCGTCCCGGCGCGCCCCGGACCGCCACGCGCCCGTCGTGCGTCTCCAGGTCCTCGGGCGCGGCCTCGAGCAGGTGCGCGGCGATGCGCACGGTCTTGTCGCGCACCGCGCTCGCCGCGCGCATCGCGGCGCCGCCGCCGATCACCGCCTGCCGCGAGGCGAACGCGCCGAGGCCGAAGGGCGTGGCGTCGGTGTCGCCGATCACGACGGAGACCGCGTCGAACGGCACGCCCAGCTCCGAGGCGACGATCTGCGCCACCGTCGTCTCCGTGCCCTGGCCCTGCGAGGTCACGCCGGCGAGGACCGTGACCGCGCCCGAGGGATCCACGCGGACGGTCGCACCCTCGTGGCCGGTGCGAAAGGGCATGCGCGGCCCCGCGGAGGCGGCCTGACCGAGGCCGGTCAGCTCGTTGTAGTTCGCGAAGCCGATGCCCACGTGGCGGCCCTCGCGCCGGAGGCGCGCCTGCTCGGCACGGAACGCCCCGTAGCCGATCGCCCCGACCGCCTGCTCGAAGCACACCGGATAGGTCGGGCTGTCGTGGACGAGGCGCGTGGCCGCGGTGTAGGGCAGGTCGGCGGGACCCACGAGGTTGACGCGGCGGACCTCGACCGGATCGAGGCCGAGGGCGCGGGCGCCGAGATCGAGCACGCGCTCCATCACGAAGGTGGTGGCGGGCCGGGCGACGCCGCGGTAGGGCCCGGCCGGGGCGGTGTTGGTCGCCATCGCGGTGACGTCGCAGCGGTAGTTGCGCAGCTTGTACGGGCCGGTCAGGAGCCCGCCCGCCATCAGCGCCTCGATGCCCGCGGTCCACGGGTACACGGAATAGGCGCCCGCGTTGCAGGCCGCGCGCACGTCCATGGCCAGCAGCACGCCGGCGCGATCGAAGCCGGCGCGCACCGCGTAATGGTGGTCGCGCGCGTGCGCCGCGGCCAGCAGCCCCTCGCGGCGCGCCTCCACCCACTTGACCGGCCGGTGGAGGCGCATCGCGAGGAGGCAGAGCGCGACCTCCTCGGGATAGAGGACGGCCTTCATGCCGAAGCCGCCGCCCACGTCCTTGGCCACGACGCGGATTCGGCTCTCGGCGAGGCCGAGCAGGCCGGCCAGGCCGTGGCGGACCAGATGCGGCACCTGGGTGCTGGACCAGAGGGTGAGCTTGCCCTCGGCCGCGTTCCAGTCGGCGACGCCGCCGCGTCCCTCGAGCGGGGCCGCGGTCTGACGGTTGGTGCGGAAGTCGCGCTCCACCACCACCGCGGAGGCGGCCAGCGCGGCCTCCACGTCGCCGCCCTCGAACCGGCGCGAGAGCAGCACGTTGTCGGGTGCCGCCTCGTGGACCACCGCCTGGTGGCCGCGGGCGGCGACCGCGTCGACCACCGCGGGCAGCGGCGCGTAGTCGATCCGCACGAGCCCGGCGCCGTCCTCGGCCGCGTAGCGATCGCGGGCCACCACCGCGGCCAGCGCCTCGCCCGCGAACCGAGCCTTCGCGACGGCCAGGATCGGCTGCTCGGTCTCGACGTAGGTCGGTAGCGCAGAGCGGGCGCGCATGCGGTGCGGGGCGAAGTCCGCGTCGGCGCCGGTGGCCACCGCTACCACGCCGGGTGCCGCCGCAGCGGCGGCGGTGTCGACGCTGCGGATCCGCGCGTGCGCGTGCAGGCTGCGCACGAAGGCGACGTGGAGCATGCGCGGCCGCTCGACGTCGCTCGCGTAGCGGCCGTGGCCGGTGACGAGCCGCGCGTCCTCCTTGCGCGGCATGGGCGCGCCGAACACGCTCGAGGATCCGGAATTCGCGGCGGTGGACACGAGTGCGCAGCCCTCCCGCGCGCGATCATACCGCGCCCGGCTTGCGCCTCGCCGCGGCGGTGTGCGAGAGTCCGGCCATGCGGCGCGGCGCCGACTATCTGGCGAGCCTCCGCGACGGGCGCGTCGTGGTCCTGGACGGCCAGCGCGTCGGCGACGTGACCCGTCATCCCGCCTTCGCCGAATCGACCCGGCGCATCGCGGAGCGCTACGACGCGGCGGCCGAGGCGCCCGACGTCACCACCTGCGTGGATCCGGCCAGCGGCCGGCGCATCGGCGCGATGTGGCTGATCCCGCGGTCCGCGGAGGACCTCGGGCGCCGGCGCGCCGTCCACCGCTTCTGGGCCGAGGGCTCGTACGGGCTCATGGGGCGCACCCCCGACCACGTGGCCTCGGTGCTCACCGGCTTCGCGGGCTGGCGGCAACTGTTCGATCGCGGGGGGCGGCAGTTCGGCGACCACGTCGTCCGCTTCTACGAGCGGGCGCGCGACGAGGACCTCTACCTGGCCTACGCCATCGTGCCGCCCCAGATCGACCGCGTCACGCCCGCCCATCAGCATCCCGAGCCCTTCCTGCACCCGGGCGTGGTGAAGGAGACCGACGCGGGCATCGTCATTCGCGGCGCGCACTCGATCGCCACGTCGGTGACGATGGCCGACTGGCTGTTCGTGAGCTACATCACGCCGCTCACCGCGGGCGACGTCGACTACGCGATCTCGGTGGTGGTGCCGGTGAACGCGGAGGGCCTGCGCCTGCTGCCCCGCCGGCCCTACGCCACTCTGGCGACCAGCGTGTACGACTACCCGCTCTCTTCGCGCTTCGACGAGGTCGACACCACCGTGGTGTTCGACGACGTGGCGGTGCCGTGGGAGCACGTGTTCGTGTACAAGAGCGTCGAGCGGGTGACCGCCCAGTTCCACGAATCGCCCGCCCACGTGACCGCGAACTTCCAGTCGCTGGTGCGCTTCGGGGTGAAGCTCGAATTCCTGGCCGGGCTCGCCATGAAGCTGGTCGAGGTCGGGCGCGGGGAGGGGGACGCGGGCACGCAGGCCGTCCTGGGCGGCGACATCGCCACCTTCTGCGCCGCGTTCGACGCGCTGGTGCAGGCGGCCGAGCGCCGTCCGCTCGTCAGCGAGGGCTACGCGCGCCCGCATCCGCAGTACATCTACGCGGGCATGAGCCTGCAGCGACGGCTCATCGTGGACATGTACCGGACGATGCGCGAGCTGGCCGGGGGCGCCTTCCAGAACCTGCCGTCGTCGGAGGCCGCGTTCCGGTCGCCGGAGAGCCGCGAGCCCACCGAGCGGTACTACAAGTCCACCGCGGCCGACGCGCGCGAGAGGGTGAAGCTGCTGAAGCTGATCTGGGACTTCGTCGGCACCGAGTACGGAGGTCGCCAGCTGCAGTACGAGATGTTCTACTCGGCCGCGCAGCCGGTGGTGAACCGCCGCATGTTCCGCTCCTACGACTGGAGCTCGGCCAAGGCCATGGTGGACCGCCTGCTCTCGGAGTACTGACCGCCGCGTCTGCTATGCTCTCGGCGATGACCGACGACGTCCTCGTGATCGGCGCCGGGATCTCCGGCATGTACCAGCTGCACCGGCTGCGCGGGCTCGGCCTGCGGGCGCGGGTGTTCGAGGCCGGCTCGGGCGTGGGCGGCACGTGGTACTGGAACCGCTACCCCGGCGCCCGCTTCGACTCCGAGAGCTGGACCTACGGCTACTCCTTCTCCGAGGAGATCCTGCGCGAGTGGGAGTGGAGCGAGCACTTCGCGGCGCAGCCGGAGACGCTGCGCTACTGCAACTTCGTGGCCGACAAGCTCGACCTCCGCCGTGACATCGAGTTCAACTGCCGGGTCAAGGCCGCGACGTACGACGAGGCGGCCGGGCAGTGGGAGATCGAGAGCGAGGACGGCCGCCGGGCGCGGGCACGCTTCCTGATCACCGCGATCGGGCCCCTGTCCGCGCCGACCATGCCCACCATCCCCGGACTGGAGAGCTTCCGCGGCGAGGCCTATCACACCGGCCGCTGGCCCCACGAGCCGGTGAGCTTCGCGAACAAGCGCGTGGCGGTGATCGGTACCGGGGCCACCGCGGTGCAGGCCATCACCGAGATCGCCAAGACGGTCGGCCATCTCACCGTGTTCCAGCGCACGCCGAACTGGTGCGCCCCCCTGCACAACAGCCGGATCGACGCGGCGACCCAGGCGCGCATCAAGGCGACCTATCCCGAGATCTTCGCGCGGTGCCGCGACTCGTTCGGCTGCTTCATCCACCAGGCCGACCCGCGCAACGCGCTCGAGGTGAGCGCCGAGGAGCGCGAGGCCTTCTTCGAGAAGCTCTACCGCGCGCCGGGCTTCGGCATCTGGATGGGCAACTTCCGCGACGTGCTGATCAACCAGGAGGCCAACGCCACCATCACCGAGTTCATGCGGCGGAAGATCCGCTCGCGAGTGCGCGACCCCGAGGTGGCCGAGAAGCTGATCCCGACCAACCACGGCTTCGGCACCCGCCGCGTGCCGCTGGAGAGCGGCTACTACGAGGTCTACAACCAGCCGAACGTGCGGCTGGTGGACATTCGGGAGACGCCGATCCGGCGCATCACCCCCGCCGGTATCGAGACCGGCGACGGCGAGCGCGAGTTCGACATGATCATCTACGCCACCGGGTTCGACGCCGTCACCGGGTCGTTCGATCGCATCGACATCCGCGGCGTGGGCGGGCAGCGGCTCCGCGAGAAGTGGGCCGCGGGCCCGCGCACCTATCTGGGCCTGCAGATCGTGGGCTTCCCCAACCTGTTCACCCTGGTCGGCCCGCACAACGCGGCGACCTTCTGCAACATCCCGCGCTGCATCGAGCAGAACGTGGACTGGGTGACCGCCCTCATCGCCCACATGCGCGAGCGGGGCTACGCCCGCGTCGAGTCCACCCCCGAGGCCGAGCGCGAGTGGACCCAGCACGTGCACGACACCGGGCGCCGCATGCTCTTCACCCAGGTCGACTCGTGGATGATGGGCATCAACTCCAACGTGGCCGGCAAGGACAAGCGCACGTTCATCGTCTACGCGGGCGGGGCGCCGAAGTACCGCGAGCGGTGCGACGAGGTGGCGGCGCGGGGATACCCGGGGTTCGTGTTCGCGTAGGCCCCGCGCCCCTGCCCCTCACCCTGCCCTTTCCCCGGAGGGGAGAGGGTTCACGTCCAGGCCGAGGGCCACGCGTCCCGCGTAGGTGAGCTGGGCGCTCCCGCGTAGCGCGTGATAGCGGGCGCCCTGGACGTCGCGGAAGAGCCGCTCGAGCCCCAGGTCGCGGTAGAAGCCCGCGCCCGAGGCCAGCTCCATCGCGGCCTCGACGGTCCCGATCGCGGCGCGGCCCGCCACCGCCCGTCCGATCATCACCTCGTTGGTGGTCTCGGTGCCCGGGCGGTCGCGCGCCGCCGCGTCGACCATCTGGCGCAACGCCATCCGCGCGACGGCCAGCTCGTTCTCCATGCGGCCGGCCAGCTCCTGCACGGCGGCGTCGTGGCGTCGGGGCGCCGCGGCGCGCAGGGCGAGGGGGTGGGCGGCCTCGGCCACGCCGACGTAGACCGCGTAGATCAGCGGCAGCGCATGCATGGCGACCACGTGCCACGCGGGGGTCCACCGTCCGGGCGGCCGCCGGAGGCCGACCGCGCTCTCGGGGACGAAGACGCCGTCCAGCACGATATCGTGGGAGCCGGTGCCACGCATGCCGAGCGTCCGCCACGTCTCCTGGATGGCGAGGCCCGGCGCGTCGAAGGGAATCGCGACGTGCAGCACCGTCGGACCGCGCTCCGGGTCGTCGTGGATCGCCATCGTCATGAAGAGGTCTCCCGCCGGAGCTCCGCTCGCGAAGACCTTGCGGCCGCTGATGCGGTAGCCACCGTCCACCGGCTCCGCGCGTCCGGAGCCGGCGATCCAGTCGGAGCCGCCGCTGGTCACCAGGATCGTCTGCTGCGCGGCGATCCGTCGGAGCAGCGGCTCCATGACGCCGCCCTCGTGGCGCCAGCGCCAGGCCGCGATCGCGACCTGGTGCGTGTGCATGGCCAGGGCGAGCGCGGTCGATCCGCAGCACTGCCCGAGCGCGCGCACCATCTCGCACAGCTCGGCGTGGGAGGCGCCGCCGCCGCCCAGCTCGGCGGGCACGCCCGCCGAGAACACCCGGCGCTCGCGGAGATCGCGGTAGTTGTCGGCGACGAAGCCATCCGTGGCATCGTGGGCGGCGGCGCGGGCGGCGAAGCGCGGTCCCAGATCGCGCGCGATCGCGCCCTGATCGAACCGCGCCCGGTCAGCGTTGGGTAGGGCCTGCGTGCTCATCGTTCACCTCCGTCGGTCCGAGGATCCGGGCCCCCGACGTGCTCAGGATGGCAGGGGAGCGGGGGGCCGTCCAAGACCAAAAAATGGACTTGCCGGCGCTCCGGCCGCGCGCCTAGAGTCGGAGCAGCATGAAGGGTTACGGCCAGTTCTGCCCGATCGCCATGGCGTGCGAGACCTTCGCCGAGCGCTGGACGCCGCTGATCCTCCGGGAGCTGCTGGCCGGCGGCCGGCGGTTCAACGAGATCCGGCAAGGCATGCCGCTGATCTCGCGCACCTTGCTCGGCCAGCGCCTGCGCGAGCTGGAGGACGCCGGCGTCATCACCAGCCGGCCGCTGGCCCGCGGGCGCGGACGCGAGTACCTCCCGACTCCCGCGGCCGAGGAATTGCGCGGGGTCCTGGAGCGGCTCGGCGAATGGGGCCAGCGGTGGGCCACGACGCAGTTCGATCCCGAGAACCTGGATCTCATGCTGCTCATGTGGAACGTGCGGCGGCGGATCGACTTTCCGCGTCTGCCTCGGCATCGGGTCGTCGTGCGGTTCGACTTCCGCGCGTTCCCGTCGCGGTGCCGGTCCTTCCGGACCTCCTGGCTGATCCTCCAGCGCGGCGGGTCGGACGTGTGCCTGAAGGATCCCGGCTACGACGTGGATCTGGTGGTCTCCGCGGACGCGGGCGCGATGGCCCGGGTCTGGACCGGCGCGCTCCCGTTCGCCCAGGCGGTGCGGGAGGGCGGTCTCCGGATGGAGGGGCCCCGCGAGCTCGTCCGCGCGTTTCCGACGTGGCTGCTCCTGAGCCACTTCGCCCACGTCGAGCGTCCTCCGCGGGCAACTCTGACGGCCTCTCGCGTCAGCTGATTCCCGCTGGCCCGCGCCGGAGCACGCGTCCCGGCAGGGCGCCGGTGTGCTCACCCGAATCGACGACGACGATTCCGTTCACCACGACGCTCCCGATCCCGTCCGGGTAGCGATGCGGGTCCTCGTAGGTGGCGCGATCGGTGATCGCGGCCGGGTCGAACGTCGTGATGTCAGCTCGGTAACCCTCACGCAGGAGCCCACGATCCACGAGCCCCAGCACGCGAGCCGATGCCCCGGTCATCTTGTGCACGGCCTCGGGGAGCGAGAGCAGGCCGAGATCCCGCGCGTAGTGGCCAAGAACTCGCGGGAACGTCCCGTAGAAGCGCGGATGGGGCCGTCCCTGTCCGGCCACGCTCTGCGGCGCGACCGCGCGGCCGTCCGAGCCGACCAGCACCGCCGGCGAGCGAAGAAGAGACTGCACGTCGGCCTCGTCGATGGAGCAGACGACCACGAAGGTTGCGCCCGCGTCCGCCTCGAGGAGATTGCACACCAGATCGATCGGCTCCATCCCGGCGTCACGTGCGAGTGCGGCGATGCTGCGGCCGGCGTCTCCGGAGCGCGTCCGCGACGTGCTGACGCTCACCGCGTCCCACGAGGCGATCCGCCCGAAGCTCGTGAGCCCGCGCTGGTCGATCTCGCGGGCGAGACGCCGACGCACGGCCGGATCACGAAGCCGGCCGAGCATCGCCGGAAGGCCGCCCGCCTGAACCCAGAGCGGCAGGAGGTTCCGCAGCGGATTCGCGGCGCACGTGTACGGGTAGGCATCGCAGACGACGCGGACCCCGCGACGGCGCGCGGCGTCGATCTCGGCGAGCAGCCGCGGGGCCCGACCGCGATTGTCGAGTCCGGACAGCTTCAGATGGGCGATTTGGACGTCTACTCCTGAGGTCTCCGACGCGTCGATCGCCTCCCGGACCGCCTCGAAGATCCCGTCCGACTCGCTGCGCAGGTGGGTGGCGTAGGCTCCGCGATGTTGCTTGACCACGCCGAGCAGGCGGAGCACTTCGTCCGGCTTGGCGAAAGAGCCGGGCGCGGTGAAGAGGCCGGAGGAGAGCCCCCGCGCGCCCGCGGCCAGGCCCTCGGCCAGGAGCCGCTGCATGAGGGCCATCTCGCCGTCGGTGGGCGCGCGATCGTCCATGCCCACCGTCATCAGCCGGAGCGTGTTGTGACCGACCTGCATGAGCGTGTTGATCGCGGTCGGCGGGAAGGTGTCCATGTACTCGGCGAAGGTGGTCTCCCGCGTCTCGATCCACGGGGCGAACCCGGCGAGGTATTCCTGGAGCAGACCGGCTCGGCCCGGGGTGACCGGCGCCAGCGAGAACCCGCAGTGGCCGACCACGTCGGTGGTTACGCCCTGCAGGATCTTGCTCTCCGCTCGCGGGGCGTAAGGCAGCGTGAAGTCGGAATGCGTCTTGATGTCGATGAACCCGGGCGCGACCACTTGCGCCGTCGCGTCGATCACGCGGCGGGCCGGTCCCGAGTGTCGCGTCGTGATCGACGCGATCCGGCCGTCGCGCACCGCGAGATCGCCCGGGACCGGCGCCACCCCGGTGCCGTCCAGGATCATGCCGCCGCGGATGACGAGATCGTCCACCGATGACTCAGCGGTCAGGCGCGAGGGCGGAAGGCGGGCATGACCTCGCGCGCGAAGCGGGCGAGCTGCTCGATCATGAGATCGCGCGGGGTGCCGATGGCCCAGCCGATCATGACGTGGTCGAGCCCGGGATAGCGGCGCTCGATCTCCTTCAGGTACGCGACGATGTCGGCGGACGGCCCGCACAGCCACGAGCGGTTGCCGACCCCGTTCTCGAGGGTGGCCGAGGTCGGCGATTGGGGCCGGCGGGCCGCCACCGCGCGGACGTGCTCCTCGCTGTAGCGCAGCATGCCGAGCGGTGCCATCACCTTGGCGTGCTCCTCGAAGTAGGGGCGCGCGCGCTCGATGGCGGCCTCCACCGTGTCGTCGATGCACATGCGGAAGCCGAGGATCAGGTCCTCGCCGAGCGCGAGGTCGCGCCCGTGGCGGCGCGCCGTCTCCTGGTACTCGCGCGCCCAGCGCTGGACCAGCTCTTCCGCGGTGGCGGAGATGATCCCCTTGATGCGGTGGCGGGCCATGAACTCGAGGCCGCGCGCCCCGCCGCTCACGATCGGCTGCCAGACCTCCACCGGCCGGCGGAGCGGACGCGGCACGAGGGTGATCTCCTTCAGCGCGTAGCCGCGATAGGGCACGTCGGGCGGGATCGTGTAGCGCTTCCCGCGGTGCGAGAAGGAGTCCTCGCGGAACGCCTTCAGGATGACCTCCACCTGCTCCTCGAAGAGCTCGCGGTTGGCCTCGGCGTCCAGCATCGGGTTGCCGAACGTCTCGACTTCTCGACTGTGATAGCCACGGCCGACGCCGAAGACCACGCGACCGTTGGTGAGGATGTCGGCGACCGCGTAGTCCTCGGCGAGACGGAGCGGGTGCCACGTGGGCACCACGTTGAAGGCGCAGCCGATCTTCACGCGCCGCGTGCGATGGGCCAAATCCACCGCGAGCATGGGGATGCTCGGGATGCATTCGAAGCCCTCGTGCTGGAAATGATGCTCGGCCAGCCAGAGCGTCTCGTATCCGAGGGTGTCGGCGGCCCGGGCGAGCGCGGCGGCGGTGTCGAAGGCCTCGGCGAGGCGCTCGTTGGGATACCGGCGGTCGTCGGCGGGCGTGCCGTCGAGCCCGCACCGCTCCAGCTCGATGTGGCCGACGTACAGGGTCGAGAAGCGGGTGATCAAGCGGGTCGCTCCGGCTCGGTCACGTCGTCCCGGGTGAAGCCGGTGACCCGCTTGTACTCCTCGGAGAAGCCCCGAAGCTCGGCACGCGAGATGTAGCGGTCGAGGTCGTCGAACGGCGCGTCGCCGACCAGCTCCTCCACGCGGCGGATGAGGTAGTCGGGCGGCTGCTCGCGGTTGGTGCGGACGACGCGCGCGGTCGGACCCGAGCGCGCGGCCTCGTAGGCGGCGAGCGCGGCGGCCGGGTCGCCGCCGGCAGCCAGACGGTCGGCGAGGGCGCGCGCGTCGAGAATGGCCTGCGCCGCGCCGTTGGAGCCACGCGGGTACATCGGGTGCGCGGCGTCGCCCAGCAGGGTGACGCGGCCGAAGGTCCAGCGATCGATGGGATCGCGATCCACCATCGGGTACTCGAAGATGACGTCCGAGCGGCGGAGCAGGTCGGGGATGTCGAGCCAGTCGAACGTCCAGCCCGCGTAGATCGGGAGGAAGTCCTCGAGCCGGCCCGGCTTGTTCCAGTCGTTGCGCTCGTAGCCGGGCTGGGCGACCTGGGACGTCCAGTTGATGAGCTGCCGGCCGTCGCCGTCCACGTCGTCGGCGATCGGGTAGATGACCAGGTTGCCGCGCTGGATCGAGCCCACCCGCACGTAGCTGCGCCCGGTCAGGAACGGCTTGGCCCGCGTGACGCCGCGCCAGGTGTTGATGCCGCCGAAGCAGAGCGGATCGTCCGGATAGAACTGCCGGCGCACCGCCGAGTTCACGCCGTCGCAGGCGACGACCACGTCGGCGGTGATGGGCTCGCGCGCCGCGCCGGTCTGCGTGGAGCGGAATCGCAGCGTCACGCGCCCGCCGCTCTGCTCGAGGCCGACGCAGTGGTGATCGCTGACGAGGCGCTCCGCGCCGAGGCGCTCGACCGCCGCGCGCCAGAGGGTCAAGTGCACCCGCCCTCGATGGATGCCGACCTCGGGGACCGGATAGCCGGCGATCCGGCCGCGCGGCTCGGAATAGATGAGCTGGCCGAAACGGTTGAAGAAGCAGCTCTCGCGATTCTCGATGCCCTGGCTCGCCAGCGACTCGCCGAGCCCGAGCGCGGTCAGCACCCGCATGGCGTGCGGCAGGAGCGTGATGCCGACGCCGAGCTCCCGCACCTCGGGAGCGCTCTCGTACACCCGGCAGGCGAGGCCGCGCTGATGGAGCGCGAGCGCCAGGGTGAGCCCGCCGATGCCGCCGCCGACGATCGCGATGTCCATGACGAGTGCGCGTCCTCCGTGACGAGGCGGAGTGTAGCGTGCGGGGGACGGAGCGGCAACGGGCGCGCGGACCGCCCGGCCCCTTGCGGGGATGCGCGGCCGTCGCCTATAGTCGGCGTCGCGGGTCTTCGCTACGCGGAAGGCCGGACACCATTCGGGGGGAGATCGAGATGCTCAAGACGTCGCACGCGCTGGTGCTGCTGGTCGTGGCCGTGCTCGCGCTGGCCGGGTGCGCCACCCAGGGCTCGACGGTCGGCATGCAGCCGGTGCCCATCACCGACTTCAAGATGGTGGCCGGCAAGTGGGCCGGGCCGGTGACCGGGATCACCTCTCGTGACGACTGGGCCGAGATGACCATCACTCCGGAAGGGCGCTTCGACTTCGGGATCGCCCGGACGATCGGTGTGTTCGAAGGGGGCGGCCCCTTGACGCTCGCCGACGGCAAGATGCAGGGCAAGGGCGCGCGCGGATCCATCGTCTACACGCTGTACCAGAGCGGCAACCGCCGCGTCCTGAAGGGCGACGCGACGCTCTCGGACGGCCGCCAGGTGAACGCGACGCTCAGTCCGAAGTAGGTCTTCGCGGGTAGAGCACGTCCAGCGTATAGGCCAGGTCCAACCGCTCACCGTGCCATGCCGGCGCCGCGGGAAGTGATGGCGCCACGTGCGATTTTTTCGAAGCCGACCGTGAAGTGAACGCCAGGAGGCAAAGAGACACGCAGGAAGGGCGATTCAACGACCTTGGATTCGCGCGACGAGGGCTCGCGCGGCATCCTGTCAAGCGATCAGTGCGCGCCAACCAGCGGCAGCACCACCTCCACGGCCCGGATCATCGTGGAGAGATCCATGCTCGGCTCGTCCCGGTCGTGCGCGGCCACCATCGAGGGCAGGAACGGCAGGTGGATGAACCCGGCGGGTCGCGAGAGCTCGCGGGCGGCCAGGTGGTGCAGCGTCGCGTAGAGGACGTGGTTGCAGAGGTAGGTGCCCGCGGTATTCGAGATCGCGGCGGGGATGCCCTCCGCGGTCAGCGCGGCCAGCATCTCGCGCAGGGGCAGCGTGCTGAAGTACCCGGCGGGGCCGTCGTCGGCGCAGGCCACGTCGCACAGCACCTGGCCGTGCGCGTCCGGCCGCGAGTAGTCCATCACGTTGACCGCCACCCGCTCCAGCGAGATGCGCGCGCGGCCGCCCGCGAGTCCCAGGTGCACCACTCCGAGCAGACCGGCCGCGTCGAGCAGCGGCGTGACCACCGCGCGCGCGGCCTCGTGCTGGACGGGGAGCATGGCGCTTCGCACCACGCGGTCGCCGATCACGCGGCCGTCCAGCCGCTTGGCCACCTCGCCCGACGGGTTGACCGCGTCGCCGTCGAAGGGATCGAACCCGGTGACCAGGATGTGGCGGGACGGCGCGGCGGTCACGCGGGCTGCACTCCCGTGCGGTGACGCTGGGCGAGGGCCTGATAGCCGCTCGGGTTGACCTGCACCCAGCGCTCGGCCGCGGTGCCGGCCAGTGGCCCCTTCACCTTGCACGGCGCGCCCATTGCGAGCACGCCGTCGGGGATCTCGGTGCCCGGCGTGACCAGCGAGCCGGCGGCCACCATCGCGCGCACGCCGACCTTCACGCCGTCGAGCAGGGTGGAGGAGTTGCCGATCAGCGCCTCCTCGCCGACGGTGGCCGCGTGCACGAGGCACAGATGGCCCACGGTGGCGCCGGGGCCGATCTCGACGCCGCCGGCCGGCGTCACGTGGACGACCGCGCAATCCTGCACGTTGGCGCCCCGGCGGATCACGATCGGATTGAAGTCGGCGCGCAGCACGGTGTTGTACCAGACGGAGGCGTTCTCCTCCACCGTGACGTCGCCGATCAGGTTGGCGGTGGGCGCGATGAACGCGGTCGGGTGCACGCGCGGCGACTTGCCTTCGAACGAGAAGAGCGGCATCCGGGGCTCCTTGGTCGGAAGGAATTGGCTGCGAGGCACGATAGTGCGCTCGTCGTGCACGCAAGACAAGTGGGCGGTGGACAAGGCCGGAGGCGCGGTGTAGCCTGCGCCATCATGGCCCGGCCCAGGATCGAGGCGGTCGCGACCGCCACTCCGCCCTGGCAATACGACCAGGCCACCGTGCTGCGCATGTCGGGTTACGACGATCCGCGGCGCATGGGATTCTTCAGCAACAGCCTCATCGAGACGCGCCACCTCTACATGGACCCGGAGACGTTCACGCCCGACGAGAGCGTGGACCAGCTCAACGACCGCTGGCGCCGGGGGGCGGTCGCGGTGGGCCAGCAGGCGGTGGCGCGGGCCATCGAGCGGGCGGGCTGGCGGCGCGAGGACGTGGACTTCATCGCCACCACGACCTGCACCGGGCGGGTGTGCCCGAGCCTCGACGCGCAGATCATCAACGAGCTGGGGCTCAAGCCCACGATCCAGCGGGTGCACGTGGGCGACACCGGCTGCGCGAGCGCGATGGTGGCGATGCAGCAGGTGTCCAATCACCTGCGCGCGTTCCCCGATCACCGCGCGGTGATGGTCGCGGTCGAGATCTGCTCGGCCGCCTACTTCCTCGACGACCGGCTGGAGAGCGCGGTCGCGCACGCCATCTTCGCGGACGGCGCGGGCGCCATCGCCATCGGCCGGGACGGGGCCGGGCCCGAGATCGTGGAGCACCGCACGCTGTTCCGCTCCGAGCACCTGGGCGCGATGGGCTTCGAGTATCCGGGCGGCCGCCCGCGGGTGGTGCTCTCCAAGGACGTGCGCCGCATCGGGGCGGGCATGATGAAGGAGATGGCCGACCTCCTGATGGCGAGCCACGGGCTCAAGAAGGAGGACATCGCGCATTTCGTGCTGCACTCCGCGGGCCGTCGCGTCATCGAGCAGGTGGGCCGGGTGATGGAGCTGGACGACTCTCGGCTGGCGCACTCCCGATCCGTGCTCCAGCAGTTCGGCAACATGTCGTCCGCCACCGTGGTGTTCGTGCTCGACGATCTGCTGCGATCGCACGAGCCGGCGCCGGGCGACTGGGGCCTCATGATCGCCCTCGGCCCCGGCTTCGCCGCCGAGGGCGCCCTGCTGCGCTGGTAGCATGCCGTTCCTTCCGCCCCTCGCCCGCGCCGCGGGCGCGCTGGAGATCATCGACGGCCCTCCCGTGCCGTTCGCGGATCTCGCGTGCTGCATGACGGACATCGCGCGCGTCAACGGCTGGTTCTTCGGGCGCATGGTCACGATGATCCACGTCAAGCGGATGGTCTCCGTGCTCCCCGCCGATCGCGTCGTCACGGTGCTGGACGTGGGCACCGGCGGGGCCGACATTCCCCGCGCGGTGGTGCGGTGGGCCCGGCGGGCCGGCCGGCGCGTGCGGGTGTTCGCCCTCGATCGCGACCCGGCCACGCTGCGGATCGCCGCGGAGGCGAGCCGGACGTATCCGGAGATCACCTTCGTGCGGGGCGACGCGCTCGCGCTGCCGATCCGCCCGGGCGCGGTGGACCTCACCATCTCCGCCATGACGCTGCACCACCTGGAGCCCGACGCGGCGGTGCGCTACCTGGCCGAGATGGACGCGGCCGCGCGGGTGGGGTTCGTGGTCAACGACCTGGTGCGGACCCGGCTCGCCCACGCGGTGGTATGGCTGATCACCCGCTTCGTCACGCGCAGCGCGATCTCGCGCCACGACGGACCGCTCTCGGTGCTGCGCTCGTACACGCCGCCCGAGGTGACCGCGCTGTGCGAGAAGGCGGGATTGCTCGACGCCTCGGTGGTGTACCACTGGCCGTATCTGCGGCTCTGCGCGGTGCGGGAGCGGCGGTGACCGCCGCCCGCGCCGACGTGGTGGTGGTGGGCGCGGGGCCGGCCGGCTCCGCCGCCGCGATCCTGCTCGCCGAGCGCGGCTGGTCGGTCACGCTGCTCGACAAGGCGGCCTTCCCGCGTCCGAAGATCTGCGGCGAGTACCTCTCGCCGGAGGGGGCGCGCGTGCTCGATCGGCTCGGCGCGCTGAAGGCGGTGGATGCGGCGGGCGCGCAGCCGCTCCACGGCATGCGCATCGTCGCTCCCGACGGCACCGTGCTCGACGGCACGTATCCGACCGGCGGGCGATGGCGCGGCTATCGCGACCACGCGCTGGCGATCCGGCGGGAGATCTTCGACCGCGTGCTGCTCGAGCGGGCGCGGGCCCTGCCGGTGGACGTGCGCGAGCGCCATCGCGTGACCGGCCTGATGCGCGAGGGCTCGGCGGTGGCCGGCGTGCACGCGGAGGCGCCGGATGGATCGCCCGTCGACGTCCGCGGCCGGCTCGTGGTCGGGGCCGACGGGCGCGCGTCGGTGGTGGCCCACGCGCTCGGGCTGATTCGGCCTCACCGGCTGAAGCGGCTGGCGCTCATCCGGCACGTGAGCGGCATCGAGGACCTCGGCGGCCGGGGGGAGATCCACGTGGACCCGCCCGACTACTGCATCTTGAATCCGGTGGCGCCCGGCATCGTCAATCTCGGCCTCGTGGTGCCGCTCGCCCACGCGCGGCCGTTCAGCGGCCGGCTGGAGACCTTCTTCGCGGCGCGGCTCAAGCAGCTGCGGCGGGTGCCGGCGCGGATCCACGGCATGCGGCCCGAGGGCCCGCTGATGGCGATGGGGCCGCTCGCGTATCGCGTGGCCGAGCCGCGCGTGGCCGGCGTGATGCTGGCCGGCGACGCGGCCGGCTTCTACGACCCGTTCACCGGCGAGGGGCTCTACACCGCGCTGCGGTCGGCCGAGATGCTCGCGGAGGTGGCGCACGCCGCGCTCTCCGCGGGCGATCTCTCCGCCGCCGCGCTGGCTCCGTACTCGCGGGGGCGGCGGGAGGCGTTTCGGGACAAGGCGCGCGTGACGCGGGCGCTGCAGGTCATCATCGCGCGACGGCGCCCGGCCAACCTTGCCGCCCACGTCCTACAGCGGCGCCCGGCGCTGCTGTCGATGCTGATGGGTGTGATCGGGGACTTCGTGCCGCCGCGGGAGCTGCTGCGGGCGATGTGGGGGTAGGGGAGCGGGCGAACTAGCGGGGGCGGGGTCGGCGACGGGGCGACGGCGAGGTGGCCGGGCGCTCCTCGTCGGTCCCCGCGGCCGGCTGGTCGGATTGCAGCAGCGGGATGTTGGCCTCGCGGAGCGGGCGGCCCACGTGGTCGCGGATCCACTTGCCGTCCCACCACTCCACCGGCGTCACCGAGATACCCTGGATGAGCACCTCGAAGTGGAGGTGATCGCCGAGGGCCAGGCCGGTGGCGCCGCTCCGGCCGAGCTCCTGGCCCTTCTTCACCTGGTCACCGTCCTTCACCTCGAGGGTCGACAGGTGGCCGTAGAGGGTCTGCAATCCCCAGCCGTGATCCACTACCACCGCGTTGCCGTAGATGGTGAGCGGCGCGGCCCAGACCACCACCCCCGAGTTCGCCGCGGGGACCGGGCTCGTCTTCAGCGACGCGAGGTCGTAACCCAGGTGCACCTGGCTGTCGACGGCCTTGCCCTGATAGCGGTAGGTGCGGGTCTCCGCGAAGTTCGAGAACACCTTGGTATTGCGCGGCTGGATGAACGCGCCCTCGAAGAGGGGAGCGGGCCGGCTCTTCTGCGCGAGCTTCCGCTTCGTCTCCTCGGCTTCCTTCCGCTTGTCGCGATTGACGGTGAGAAAGGCGGCGAGCAGCTGATCGGGCGGGATCTGCCCGCGCTCGGGGAGGAGCTCCGGCATCTTGCTGGCGAGGAACTGCTCGCTGATCTCGATGGTGTCCGTCGGGAACTTGCGGGGGCGGATCTCGACGGCGAGCGCGCGTGACACCGCGTTGCCCGCCTCGTCCTGGGCGGAGACCGTCATCGGCGAGTTGGGGGCGAGGTTCCAGGGCAGGGCGTAGAGGGCGGCGTGCAGTCCCGAGTCGGGCGCGCCGGCCGGGAAGGCGGGGAAGAAGAGGTCGCCCACCGCGACGCCCACGCGCGCGGCGCCCTTCGCCCGCATCGCCACCAGCCCGCCCCCGCCGCGCGAGAGATAGCGGGTGGAGGCGAGAACCTCGAGGGTCGGCGGCGTGAAGTCGAGCGTGATCGGCACGCTCGCGATGATCCGGTCGTCCACGCGGATGGGGCGCCAGAAGCCGTCGCGCGCTCGCACCTCCAGGGCGGCCGCGCCCTCGCGCAGGCCCAGCGTGCCGCCCGCGATGATCAGCTGCACGCGCTGCTCGTTGCTGGGCGGACCGGAGAAGGTCTGCTGCGCGACGTTGACGCGGGTCCCGCCCTGCATCAGACGCACGTCGACGGCCTGGACGCCGCCGCGGGTCGCGCGCAGGTCCAGGGTGACCGGGGTGCGGGCGCCGATGAACCTGGGCGTCGGCTGGAACTCCACGCGCACCGCGGGTACGCTCTGCCGCCACGCGAGATAGCCGAGGCCCCCGAGCACCGCCACGATGGGGATGAAGAAGATGATCAGCCAGACCCGGATGCGCGACCGTGCCACCCCGTCATGGTAGCAGCCGGTGAAATTCCCACCTAAGATTTGCGCGTAGAATCGGGGCTCGTGTCCACTCGGCGGGACTGGGGAAACATTTTCCGGATCGCCGCCGCGGCCGGCTTCGCCGCGAGCGCGGCGCTCCATCTCGCCACCTTCACGCCGCTGCCGCCCGCGGTCGGCGCCGCGAGCGCGGTGACGCTCTTCCTCGGCGCGCTCGGGCTGCTCGCGGCCATGATCGTGCGGCTGCGCGCGGCCGGCGCGCCGCTGCGCGGGCAGGGGACGGTGCGCGTGGTGGACTGGCGCCGGCTCGCCGCCTTCGTGCCGGAGGGTACGCGGCGCGCCACGCTCGCGGTGGTGGCCTACGTGCTGATGAACTTCGTGCTCTGTCTGGTGTTCCTCGACGAGAGTGCGGGCAGCGTGCGGCTGCTCTCCGGCCACCTGCTGCTCTTCTATTTGATTCCGCTGTTGTATTTTCGCTTCGTGGAGCCGCGCCTGCGCGACGGCGGCGACCGGTCCGATCCTTGACACTCCGGCCCGCTTCCGCTTAGAGTGTTGCGGGTTTGCACCCGAACTCATGTCACGACTCGTCTGGCTGATCCCGCTGTTCCCGCTCGCCGGCGCCGTCGTCAACGCCCTCCTCGGGCGCCTCATCGGCCACAAGGCGCACTGGCTCGCGGTATCTGCGCCGCTGGCCTCGTTCGTCACCTCGTGCTTCGTCTTCAACCGGGTGTGGCACGGCGAGACGTGGACCGGTGATCTCTTCCCGTGGGTGGTGGCGGAGCCGTTCCACACCGCGGTCACCGCCCAGGTCGATCAGCTCACCGCGGTGATGCTGCTCGTGGTGACCGGGGTGGGCTTCCTCATCCACGTCTACTCCGTGGGCTACATGCACGGCGATGGGGGCTACGCCCGCTTCTTCACCTACATGAACCTGTTCGTGTTCTCGATGGTGATGCTGGTGCTCGCCGGCAACTTCCTCGTCCTCTACGTCTTCTGGGAAGCGGTGGGCCTCTGCTCGTACCTGCTCATCGGCTTCTGGTACGAGAAGCAATCGGCCTCCGACGCGGGCAAGAAGGCCTTCATCGTGAACCGGGTCGGCGACTTCGGCTTCGGCCTCGGCATCATGCTGATCTGGGTCACCTTCGGGACGCTGACCTATTCGGAGGTCTTCGCCAAGGCCGACGGCAGCGTCGGCGGCGGTGTGTACCTGGCCATCGCGCTGCTGCTGTTCATGGGCGCGACCGGCAAGTCCGCCCAGCTGCCGCTCTTCACCTGGCTGCCCGACGCGATGGAGGGGCCCACCCCGGTGTCGGCCCTCATCCACGCGGCCACCATGGTGACCGCGGGCGTGTACATGGTGGCGCGCTGCCACAAGCTCTTCGAGATGGCGCCGCTGAGCCTGGAGATCGTGGCCTGGGTGGGCGGGCTCACCGCGGTGTTCGCGGCCACCATCGGGCTCGTGCAGACCGACATCAAGCGCGTGCTGGCCTACTCCACCATCAGCCAGCTCGGCTACATGTTCGTCGGGGTCGGCGTCGGGGCGTACTCGGCCGGCATCTTCCACCTGATCTCGCACGCGTTCTTCAAGGCCCTGCTGTTCCTGGGCGCGGGCAGCGTGATCCACGGCCTCGGCGGCGAGCAGGACCTGCGCAAGATGGGCGGCCTCGCGCCGCGCATGATGACCACCACCGTGACCTTCCTGGTCGGCGCCTTCGGCCTCGCCGGGGTGCCGCCCCTCTCCGGCTTCTTCTCGAAGGACGAGATCCTGGCCTCGGTGTTCCACGAGCACCACTACGTGCTGTGGCTGCTCCTGATGGTCGGCGCCTTCCTCACCGCGTTCTACACGTTCCGCCTCGTGTTCCTCGCCTTCTTCGGCGGCCCGCGCATGTCGAAGGAGGTGGCGCACCATATCCACGAATCGCCCGCGTCCATGACCGTCCCGCTGATCGTCCTCGCGATCCTGACCGTGGTGGCCGGCCTCGCGGTGGGCATTCCGTCCTCGCACGGGACCGCCTTCGCGCGCTTCCTCTCCCCGGTGCTGCCGCTGGACGAGGCCGAGCACAGCGCGGGCGTGGCCTTCTCGCTGCTGGTGCTCTCGGCGCTGGTGGCCATTTCGGGGGTGGCGGTGGCCTGGCTCGTGTACGGGCGCAGCCCGGCGCGCGCCACCTCCATCGGGGTGGCCCGGAACCCGGTCCACCGCCTGCTCCTGAACGGCTACTACGTCGACCAGATCTACGACGCGGTGATCGTCAAGCCGATCTACCACCTGTCGCTCTGGTTCGCGCGCATCTTCGACCCGAGCGTGATCGACGGCATCGTGAACGGGGTCGCCGCCGCGATGGCGGGCTGGGCGCGCGGCCTGCGCCGGGTGCAGACCGGGTTCGTGATGAACTACGCCTTCGGCATCCTGCTCGGCGCGGTGGCGGTGGTGGCCTACCTGCTCACGCGCCGGTAGACGCGCGATGGCCTATCTCCTCACCCTGGTCACGTTCCTCCCCGCGCTGGGCGCGCTGCTGGTGCTGGCCCTGCCCCGGCGCCAGGACTCGGCGGTCCGGTACGCGACGCTGCTGACCACCGCGGCGACCTTCGTGATCTCGCTGCCCCTCTACTTCCGCTTCGATCCTTCGCTCGCCGACTACCAGTTCGTGGAGCAGCGGCCGTGGATCCCCTCGCTCGGGGTGACGTACCACCTCGGGGTGGACGGCATCAGCGTGCTGCTGGTCCTGCTGACCACGTTCCTGATGCCGCTGGTCATCCTGTCGTCGTGGACCTCGGTGGAGTCGCGCTGGAAGGAATTCGCGATCACCATGCTGCTCCTGGAGACCGGCATGGTCGGGGTCTTCGTGTCCCTCGACCTCTTCCTCTTCTACGTCTTCTGGGAGGCGATGCTGATCCCGATGTACCTGATCATCGGGATCTGGGGCGGGCCCAACCGGGTCTACGCCGCGGTCAAGTTCATCCTCTATACGTTGACCGGCTCGCTCCTGATGCTGGTGGCCATCCTGGTGCTCTACTTCCAGCACGGAGTCGCCACCAATATCTACACGTTCGACCTGCCGGTGCTCGCCCGGTACGTGGTGCCGGCCGGGACGACCCAGAATCTGTTGTTCCTGGCCTTCGCGCTGGCCTTCGCGATCAAGGTGCCGATGTTCCCGTTCCACACCTGGCTGCCCGACGCCCACGTGGAGGCGCCGACCGCGGGCAGCGTGATCCTGGCCGGCGTGCTCCTGAAGATGGGCACCTACGGCTTCCTGCGCTTCTGCCTGCCCCTGTTCCCGACCGCGAGCCTGCACTACGCGCCGCTGATCTTCGCGCTCTCGGTCATCGGCATCATCTACGGGGCGTGGGTCTCGACGGTGCAGGCCGACATCAAGAAGCTGGTGGCCTACTCGAGCGTGAGCCACCTGGGCTTCGTGGTGCTCGGGCTCTTCACCCTCACCCCGCAGGGCCTGGTCGGCGGCCTCATCCAGATGGTGAACCACGGGCTCAGCACCGGCGCGCTCTTCCTCATGGTCGGCATGATCTACGAGCGCCGGCACACCCGCCTCATCGCCGACTTCGGCGGGCTGTGGAGCGTGATCCCGGCCTTCAGCGCGATCTTCCTGATCGTGTGCCTGTCCTCGCTCGGGCTGCCCGGGTTGAACGGGTTCGTGGGCGAGTTCCTGGTGCTGCTGGGCGCCTTCCAGGTGGACCGGCTCGCCGCGGTGCTGGGCACCAGCGGCATCATCTTCGCGGCGGTGTACCTCTTGTGGATGTACCAGCGGGTGTGCTTCGGCCCGGTGGCCTCCGAGGCCAACCGGCGGCTCCGGGACCTGACCCCGCGCGAGTGGGCGGTGCTGCTGCCGGTGCTGCTCTTCATCTTCTGGATCGGGGTGTACCCGACCACCTTCACCGCCATGACCGAGCCGAGCGTGCAGGCGCTGATCACGCAGGTCCAGAGCAAGGCGCAGGCGACCGCCGCGATGGTGGCGCCGCGGTGAACCCCCCGCTCGTCCTGCCCGTCGTCGACCTGCGGCCGATCCTGCCGATGCTGGTCCTGGCCGCCACCGCGGCCGTCGTGCTGCTGCTCGACCTGGTGCCGCCGCGCGACCGCAAGGAGCACCTCGGCTTCGTCAGCGCGCTCGGAGTGGTGGCCACGCTGGTCGTCACCTTCTGGATGGTGTTCGCCACCGGCGGCGCCGAGCTGCGCGGCTTCCGGGGCATGGTGGTGCTGGATTCGTACGCCCTCTTCTTCAACGTCGTGATCGGCTACGCGGCGGGCCTGGTGCTCCTGCTCTCGATGGACTACATCCGGCGCGAGGGCCAGGAGTCGGGCGAGTTCTACATCCTGGTGCTGCTCTCCGCGCTCGGGATGATGCTGATGGCCGCGGCGGGCGACCTGATCATCGTGTTCCTCGGGCTCGAGACCATGTCGATCGCCCTCTACGTGCTGGCCGGCTTCTTCCGCACTCGCATCGAGGCGGGCGAGGCCTCGATGAAGTACTTCCTGGTCGGGGCCTTCGCCTCCGGCTTCTTCCTGTACGGCATCGCCCTGATCTTCGGCGCCACCGGCACCACCAACCTCGACCGCATCGCCAACGCGGTCGCCGCGGGGGCCGGCAAGGATCCGATGCTGGTCATCGGTCTCGGGCTCCTGCTGGTGGGTTTCGGCTTCAAGATCTCCTCGGTGCCCTTCCACATGTGGGCCCCCGACGTGTACGAGGGCGCCCCGACCTCGATCACCGCCTTCATCGCCACCGGGTCCAAGGCGGCCGCCTTCGCCGCGCTGCTGCGGGTGCTGCTCACCGCGGTGCGGCAGATTCCGCTGGACTGGGTGATGCTGCTGTGGGTGATGTCCGCGGTCACCATGACGGTGGGCAACGTGGTGGCGCTGGCCCAGCAGAACTTCAAGCGCATGCTGGCCTACTCCTCGATCGCCCACGTGGGCTACATGCTGGTCGGGGTGGTGGCGGGCGGCGCGCTCGGCAACGGCAGCGTGCTCTTCTACATGCTCGCCTACACCTTCACCACCGCGGGCGCCTTCGGGGTGATCGTGCTGCTGGAGCGGGCCGGGCAGGAGGCGGTGAAGATCGACGACTTCGGCGGCCTCGCCGCGCGGCATCCGCTGCTGGCCCTGGCCCTGTCCATCTTCCTGCTCTCGCTGATCGGCATCCCACCCACCGCCGGCTTCGTGGGGAAGTTCTACCTGTTCGGCGCCGCGGTGAAGTCGGGCTACGTGTGGCTGGCCGTGATCGGCGTGCTGAACTCCGCGGTCGCCGCGTACTACTATCTGCGCCTCATCGTCTACATGTACATGCGCGAGCCCCAGGGCGCGCCCACCGTGCTGGCCCCGTCGCTGTCGGGGGCGCTCGCCCTGATGGTCGCGCTGTGGGGCGTGGTGCAGCTCGGCGTCGCGCCCGGCCCGCTGTTCGATCTGGCCCAGGCCGCCGTCGTTCCGCTGCTCAGATAGTGCGCGCACCCTCACCCCGGCCTCTTTTCCCTCTCCCCTTCGGGCAGAGGGCAAGGTGAGGGGTGGTTCCTCGCCTCCCCTACCGCGGCTGGCTCTTCGACCTCGACGGCACCGTCTATCTGGGCGAGCGCCTGATCCCCGGCGCCGACGCGGTCATCGCGGCGATCCGCGGAGCGGGCCGGCGCGTGGCGTTCCTGTCCAACAAGCCGCTCGAGACCCGCGCGGACTACGCGGCCAAGCTCACGCGCCTCGGGGTGCCCGCCGCGCCCGACGACGTCATCAACTCCTCGCTGGTGCTCGCGCGCTACCTGCGCGACCGCGATCCCGGCGCGCCGGTCTTCGTCATCGGCGAGCCGCCGATGCGGGACGAGATGGCCGCCCACGGCTTCGAGGTGCGGCCGGACGAGCGGGTGCGCTGGGTGATCATCGCGTTCGATCGCACCTTCGACTACGCGAAATTGAACGTCGCCCTGCAGGCGGTGAAGGGCGGCGCGCGGCTGATCGCCACGAATCCCGATCGCACCTGCCCGGTGGAGGGGGGCGAGATCCCCGACTGCGCCGGGATGATCGCGGCGGTCGAGGCGGTCACCGACCGGAAGGTCGAGACGATCGTGGGCAAGCCCTCGCCGATCATCCTGGAGGTGGCGCTCGCCGCCATCGGGGTGCCGGCGCGCGAAGCCGCGATCGTGGGCGACCGCATCGAGACCGACATCGTGATGGGACGGCGGCTCGGGCTCGGCACCGTGCTCGTGCTGAGCGGGGTCACGCGCGCCGACGACGCCCGAATCGCCGCGGTGGCTCCGGACCACGTGTTACAGTCGATCCGAGATCTGGTGGAGTGATCGCGTGAGAGTGACGTCGGACCGACTGACCGCGCTGAACGACACCGAGCTGGACGCGGTGGTGATCGGCGGCGGCATGGCCGGCGCGGGCGTCGCGCGCGACCTGGCCCTGCGCGGCGCCTCGGTCGCCCTCTTCGAGAAGGGCGACTTCGCCTCGGGCACGTCCTCGAAATCCTCGAAGCTGATCCACGGCGGGCTCCGCTACCTCGAGCTGGCCGATTTCAAGCTGGTGCGCGAGTCGCTGCGCGAGAAGAAGACGCTCGAGCGGCTGGCGCCCCACCTGGTGCGGCCGCTCCCCTTCCTGGTGCCGATCTACCGGGGCGCCGCGCGCGGCCTCATCAAGGTCCGCCTCGGCATGTGGCTCTACGACCTGCTGACGCCGGGCAAGACGACCGAGCGCTACCGGGTGCTGAACCCGGCGGCCGCGCTCGCCCTGGTGCCGAGCGTGCAGGCCCAGGATCTGCGGGGCGCCGGCTACTACTTCGACGATCTGCTCCTCTACCCGGAGCGCCTGTGCCTGGAGAACGTCCTCTCCGCGGTGCGCCACGGGACGCGGGCCTTCAACTACTGCGAGATCGAGGAATTCGTGCACGGCCGGGGCGGCGTCGAGGGCGTGCAGGCGCGCGATCTGCTGAGCGGGCAGGTGCAGACGGTGCGGGCGAAGACCATCGTCAACTGCGCGGGCCCGTGGGTCGATCGCGTTCGGGCCATGGCGCGGGTGGCCGACCGGACCCCGCAGCTGCTCCGCACCACCAAGGGCATCCACTGCCTGCTGCCGCGCATGACCGACCGCGCGGTCTATCTCTCCGCCCACGACGAGCGCATGATCTTCGTCATCCCGTGGCGCGAGTTCTCGCTGGTCGGGACCACCGACACCGACTTCACCGGCGATCCGGATCGGCTCTGGGCGACCCGCGAGGAGGTCACGTATCTGCTGGACGAGGTCGCCAAGGTGCTGCCCGACAAGCGGGTGGCGCTGGAGAACGTGTCCTATACCTACGCGGGCGTGCGGCCGCTGTCCTACGAGCCGGGCGCCTCGGCCACTCGCGTCTCCCGCGACCACCAGGTGGTCCCCGAGGGCCCCGACGGCCGATTCCTGTCCGTCACGGGGACCAAGCTCACCTGCTTCCGCAGCCTGGCCGAGGACGTGGGCGACCGGGTGATGCGCGCGCTCGGCCGGCGCGAGCCCTCGCGCACCGGCCGCGCGATGCTGGACGGCACCGACGAGGACGCCGGCAAGATCGAGGTGCGCGCCTGGATGGACGTCTCCGAGGAGATGGCGGCGACCGGGCTGTCCAGGTCCGGGCTCCGGATGCTGGTGGAGACCTACGGCCGGACCTATCCGCGCGTGCTCGATCTGGCCCGCAAGCTGCCCGACGGCTACGAGCGCCTCTGCCCGAGCAATCTCGAGATCGTGGCCCAGCTCCACCACGCGGTGCGCGAGGAGATGGCGGTGTCGCTGCAGGACGTGCTGCTGCGCCGCACCGGCATCGGCCAGAGCCGGTGCCAGGGTCTCGATTGCGCCGAGTCCATCGCGGGACGCATGGCCGAGCTGGCCGGCTGGTCCCGTCGCCGGCTCGAGGCGGAGATCGCGGCCTACCTCGAGTACGTGGAGCGCAGTCGGCGGTTCCGCCAGCGATGAGGGCCCGCGTGGTGGCCCTGGCCCTGCTGCTCATGAGCGCGGCGGTGTCATCGGCCACCGATCAGGCCTGGCTTCTCGGCCGCTGGGAGATGACGCACGATCCCGACGGCGGCCCGAAGGACTGGCTCGAGTTCGCCACCGACGGCCGGGTGACCTCGACCAAGCCGGGCGGACAGCGGGTGACCGGCCGCTACCTCGCCTCGGAATCCGAGGTCCAGATGAACTTCAAGGTCGGCACCCTGTCGGTCATCGTCACGCTGGCCGCCGACGCCGACAAGCATCACCTCTACGCCAAATCGGCGCGGACCGGCAACACCGCGGTGTACGAGAAGCGACCGTAGCCGCCACGCTCAGGCGCGCCGCATCCGGAAGTTGGCCCGGCGCAGGTCGAACTGCTGGTCCGGACTGGGCGTGAACTCCACGTAGCGCTGCAGTCCGTAGTCCTCGATCGGCTGCAAGACCACGATCCACGGGTTCTCTTCGAGGAAGATCCTGGTCATCTCCCGGTAGGTCTCGGCCCGAGCGCTCTCGTCCCCGCTCCGCCGCGCGGCGACCGCGAGGCGGTCGAACTCGTCGTGGCGCCAGTAGTCGTGCGCCTGGCCCGGGCTGAGCAGTCGTCCCATCATGCCGTCGGGGTCGCGGATGATCGAGGTCGGATCCGACCACCAGACACCCTTGAAGGCCTGCTGCCGGTTCTTCTGGTGGCGGACGGCGGTGTCGATGACGTCGAGCACGACCTTGACCCCGACGTCCTCCCACATCTCGGCGATGGCCTCGGCCATGGCCCGGTCGTTGGCGATCATGCCCGCCGTCGTCTCGAAGTGGATCGCTTCGCCCCGGTAGCCCGCCTGCTTGAGCCGCTGGCGCGCGGCCCCGGGATCGTACGGCAGGGGTGGCCGCGACGCATCGTGCGCGGCGTCTCCGCGGGGGATGGGTCCGTTCGGCACCACACCGCGGCCGCGCCAGAGCTCCTTGAGGATGGTCTCCCGGTCGATGGCGAGGGACAGCGCCTGCCGGATCAACGGGTTGCTCAAGGGGGCGACCCAGACGTTGACCGCGAGCACGTAGAGACCCGCGTAGAGCACGCCGGCGACGCGGGTGGACGGCGCGGCCGCCACGCGGGCGCGGTCCTCGGGGGCCAGCGGCACGATCAGGTCGGCCGCACCGCGGAGGAGCAGGTCCGCCCGCCGCGCATGATCCGGGACCGACTGGAAGACCACCCGATCGACGTCGACACGGCCACCCCAATAGTCCGGATTGGCGTCGAGGACACATCGGTCGCCCCGGGTCTGCGACACGAAGCGGAAGGGCCCGCTGCCGATCGGACGCTCGTTGAAGACCTTGAACCCCACGCGGTCGACGTACGCCCAGGGGACGATGGACCCCACGCACGACGCGAGGCGCCCCGGCATGAGCAGATCGGGCCAGCGGGTATGGATGATCAGCGTCGCGGGATCGGGCGCCTCGGTCCGCTCGATCGCCGCGGTCCACCAGGATCCGAGGATGCGGGCGGCCTTCACTCGGGGGTCATGGGTCCGGTCGAGACTGTACTTGGCGTCGGCCGAGGTGAACGGCGTCCCGTCGTGCCAGCGCACGTCGGGCCGCAGGGCGAGCTGCCAGGTCGTGGGCGTCGTCCGCCTCCAGGCAGTCGCGAGGGCCGGGTGCAGGGTGCCGTCGGGATGACGGCGGACGAGGGTGTCGAAGAGGTTGAAGGCCACGCGCCAGTCGTTCGACAGGGTGGATCCGTGAGGATCGAGGCTGGTGACGTCGAAGGACTGGGCGACCACCAGCTCCCGCTTCCTCGTCGTCTGCGCGGCGGCGCGGCGCACCGTCGTCGGCGCCATGCCGGCGGCCAGTCCCAGGGAGCCGCGCGAGAGAAATCCCCGACGGTCCATCCACCGTGAATAGAGCAACTTCCAGGCGGCGAGTCAATGGTGCTATAGTTCCGAGCGCCCGGGCCCGTGGTGGACGAACACGTCGCCCGGGCGCCGCGCGGTCGAGATCCCAAGCCGCTCGCGTTTGCGCGGAGACGCACGATCCCGAACGACAAGCGGAGGTCATCCATGCCATACACGACGACGCGCTGGTCCTCGGTCGCGACCACGCTGCTCCTGGTCGCCGCGGTGCTCTCTCTTCCCGCCCCCGCCTTCGCGAAGACCGAGATCCAGTTCTGGCACGCCATGACCGGCCAGCTGAACGACGCGGTCAACGAGCTGGTGAAGCAGTTCAACGAGAGCCAGGCCGAGTACGAGGTGAAGCCGCTCCGCAAGGGCACCTACGCGGAGACCCTCACCGCGGCCATCGCGGCCTACCGCCAGCGCCAGGCGCCCCACATCGTGCAGGTGTTCGACGTGGGCACCCAGACCATGATGCTCTCCGGCGCGATCGTGCCCGTGTACCAGCTCATGAAGGAGCAGGAGATCGCGGTGGACTGGAAGGACTTCATCGCGCCGGTGGTGGGCTACTACTCCAAGGACGGCAACCTCTACTCGATGCCATTCAACTCCTCCACCCCGATCCTCTACTACAACAAGGACGCCTTCCAGAAGGCCGGCCTCGACCCGAGCAAGCCGCCCCAGACGTGGAAGCAGGTGGAGGAGTACAGCAAGAAGCTGATCTCATCGGGGGCGACCAAGTGCGGTTTCTCCACCGGCTGGCCCTCGTGGGTCCAGGTCGAGAACATGCACGCGCTGCACGACCAGCCGTTCGCCACCAAGCACAACGGCTTCGACGGTCTCGACGTGCAGCTCCTGATCAACCGGGAGTTCGGGGTGAAGCACCTCACGCAGCTCGCGGCCTGGCAGAAGGACCACGTCTTCTCCTACGGAGGGCGCGCGGGCACCGCCGACCCCAAGTTCCTGAGCGGCGAGTGCGGGATGTACATGCAGTCGTCCGCCCTGATCGGCGGCTTCACCAAGGGCGCGACCTTCAAGTGGGGCACCGGCCAGCTGCCGACCTACGGGCCGCCGTACAAGCGCGCCACCTCGATCATCGGGGGCGCCACCCTCTGGGTGATGAAGGGCAAGCCGGCGGCGGAGAATCGGGGCACCGCGCGCTTCCTCAAGTTCATCTCGGACACCAACCAGCAGATGTGGTGGCACGTCACCACCGGGTACCTGGCGATCTCGAACAGCGCGGTGAAGAACCTGGAGGCCGGCTACCACTTCAAGAAGCACCCCGACCAGTTCACCGCCTTCGCGCAGCTCACCAAGGGGCAGGCCACCGCCAACAGCCAGGGCCTTCGGCTGGGCAACTTCGTGCAGATCCGCGACGTGATCGAGGCCGAGATGGAGAACATCTTCGCGGGCAAGAAGGCGCCCAAGCAGGGGCTCGACGACGCGGTCGCCAAGTCCAACGAGATCCTGAAAGAGTTCGCGGCCGCGAACAAGCAGTAGCGCGTCGTCGCCGATGCCGCGGACGGTCTTCCGGAACCGGTGGCTGCCCTACGCGCTGGTGGCGCCGCAGATGGCGGTCACCGTGCTCTTCTTTTTCTGGCCGGCGCTCAAATCGCTGCAGCTCTCCCTGTACCGGGTCTCGCCCTTCGGTGACCGGTCCACCTTCGTGGGCCTCGAGAACTTCCAGAAGCTGCTCGCCGACCGGGAGTACTACGCGAGCGTGGTCAATTCGTTCGTGTTCGCCGGTGGCGTGACCGTGCTCGCGGTGCTGGGAGCGCTGATCCTGGCCGGGCTCGCGACGCAGAAGATCCGCGGGCTCGCCGTGTACCGCACGCTGCTGCTGTGGCCCTACGGCATCGCGCCCGCGGTGGCCGGCATCATCTTCCTGTTCATCTTCCATCCCTCGTACGGGATCCTGCCGTACGTCCTGTCGTTCGTGACCGCCTACGAGTTCAACTGGCTGCTCAAGGGCTGGGTGGCCATGACCCTGGTGATCGTGGCCACCGCGTGGACGCACCTCGGCTACAACATCGCGTTCTACATCGCGGGCCTGCTGGCCATCCCCTCCTCGGTCATCGAGGCCGCCGACGTGGACGGGGCGGGGCCGATCCGTCGCTTCACCGCCATCGTGTTCCCACTCGTCTCGCCGATCACGTTCTACCTGGTGGTGCTCAACATGGTCTTCGCGTTCTTCGAGTCCTTCGGGACCATCGACGCGGTGACCAAGGGCGGCCCCGGGCAGGCCACCGAGATCATGGTGTACAAGCTCTACAAGGACGGCTTCATCGGGCTGAATCTCGGCTCCTCGGGCGCGCAGTCGGTGATCCTGATGGCCATGGTCATCGCGCTGACCGTTCTGCAATTCCGCTTCGCGGAGAAGAAGGTCACCTACCGATGAGCGCGGTCGACACGACCCGGCTCGAGCAGGTCCGGGCGCGCGCGGACGTCGCGCCCCGCCGGCGGGGCGTGCCGTGGGGCTCGGTGCTCCTGCACGCACTGCTGATCGCGTGCATCGCGGTGGTGGTGTTCCCCCTCTACTTCGCCTTCGTGGTCTCCACCCAGGACCTGCAGCAGGTGGTGCAGCGGCCGCCCCGCCTGCTGCCGTCGTCGCACCTGCTCGAGAACTACGCGCAGGCGTGGCGCAAGGCCAACATGGGCGTCATGCTCTGGAACAGCGCGATCATGGCGGTGGCGGTGGCGGTGGGCAAGATCGTCATCTCGATGCTCTCCGCGTTCGCGATCGTGTACTTCGACTTCCGCGGCCGCGTGCTCTGCTTCTGGATGATCTTCGTCACCCTGATGCTGCCGGTGCCGGTGCGCCTCATGTCCACCTACGAGGTCATCGGCACGCTCGGCTGGCTCGACAGCTACCAGGGCCTCACGGTGCCCCTGATGGCCTCGGCCACCGCCACCTTCCTGTTCCGCCAGTTCTACCTCACGATTCCCAACGAGATGGCGGAGGCGGCCCAGCTGGACGGAGCGGGCCCGCTGCGCTTCCTGTGGCGCTTCCTGCTGCCGCTGTCGTGGGCCAACATCGCCGCGCTGTTCGTGGTGCTCTTCATCTTCGGCTGGAACCAGTATCTCTGGCCGCTCATGATCACCAACACCGAGGCGATGCGCACGGTGGTGATCGGGCTCGAGCAGCTGATCCCACGCAGCGGGACCGAGCTGCCGACCTGGAACCTGATCATGGCGGGCGCGATGATGGCCCTCCTGCCGCCGGTGGCCATCATCATCCTGATGCAGCGCTGGTTCGTGAAGGGGCTGGTGGAGGCCGAGAAGTGAGAACGCTGCTGCTGCTGACCCTGGCCCTCGGGGGCGTGGCCGCGGTGCTCGGCGCGGTGGGCGCGGTCGCCGAGCCGATGGTGGCCCCGCTGTACGCGGCGCACCGCGGCGGAGCGCTCCTCTGGCCCGAGAACAGCATGCTCGCGTTTCGCAACGCGCTCGCGATGGGGGCCGACTTCCTGGAGCTGGACGTCCACCTGAGCCGCGACGGCGAGGTCGTGGTGCTCCACGATCCCACGCTCGAGCGCACCACCACCGGCACCGGGCCGGTGCGCGAGCGCACGCTGGCCGAGCTGCAGGCCCTGCAGCTGAAGGACCGCAACGGGACCGCGATCCCCGAGCCGGTCCCGACGCTGGACCAGGTGGTGGCCCTGGCCGCCGCGGGCAAGCGGCAGATGCTGCTCGAGATCAAGGTGGACGAGCAGCGGCGCCGCTATCCCGGGATCGAGGAGAAGGTGTTCGCGGTGCTCGATCGTCACCGCTTCACGCCCTTCGCGGTGGTGATGGCCTTCGAGGCCGATATCTGGCGCCGGGTCCGCCAGCTCCGGCCCGACTCGCGCGCCGGCGCGCTCTACTCGCCGCGCACGCTGCCGGCCGCCCGCGTGGAGTCGGAGCTGCAGGCGCTGCATCGGGCCGGCGTCTCCTTCGTCGGGCTCCACCAGGGGATCGTCGGCCCGGACGTGCCCAGGCAGGCGCGGCTGGCCGGGCTGACCCTCGGGGTGTGGACGGTGAACGAGCGCGACGCCATCGAGCGATTCCTCACCCTCGGGGCGGGGGTCGTCATCACGGATCGGCCCGATCTGGCCAAGGAGCTGCTCGGGCGGTGACCGCGCGCCGCTTCGTCCTGGCGCTGGACCAGGGCACCACCGGCTCCACCGCGCTGGTCGTGGATGCCGACGGCGCGCTGCGCGCGCGAGGCTACGCCGAGCTGCCGCAACACTATCCGCGGCCCGGCTGGGTGGAGCACGATCCCGCCCAGATCTGGGCCACCACCGAGCGGGCGGCCGCCGAGGCGCTGACCGCGGCCGGCGTCGGCGCGGCCGAGATCGCCGCGGTGGGCATCGCCAACCAGCGCGAGACCGCCATCCTCTGGGACCGCGCCTCCGGCCGTCCCGTCCACAACGCCATCGTGTGGCAGTGCCGGCGGACCGCCGCGCTCTGCGACCGGCTCAAGGCCGACGGGGTCGAGCCGGAGCTTCGCCGGAAGACCGGGCTGGTCGTCGATCCGTACTTCTCGGGGACGAAGATCCGCTGGATGCTCGATCACGATCCCGCGCTGCGGCCGCGGGCCGAGCGCGGGGAGCTGTGCTTCGGCACCGTGGACTCGTGGCTGCTCTGGCAGCTCACCGGCGGCGCGGTGCACGCCACCGACCCCTCGAACGCCTCGCGCACGCTCTGCTACGACATCCACCGCGGGCAGTGGGACGAGGGCCTCTGCCGCACGCTCGGGGTGCCGCGGGAGCTCCTGCCCGAGGTGAAGCCGTCGGCCGGCGTGTTCGGGGAGACGGCCTCGCGCGGCGGCGCGCTGCCGGGCGGAATCCCGGTGGCGGGGATCGCGGGCGACCAGCAGGCCGCGCTGTTCGGCCAGGCGTGCGTCGAGCCGGGCATGGCCAAGAACACGTACGGCACCGGCTGCTTCGCGCTGCTGAACACGGGCGGACGCGCGGTGGCGTCCACCGAGGGATTGCTCACCACGGTGGCCTGGACGGTGGAGGGCCGCACGTCGTACGCCCTCGAGGGCGCGGTGTTCATCGCGGGGGCGGCGGTGCAGTGGCTGCGCGACGGCCTCGGGGTCATCCGCCAGGCGGCGGAGACGCAGGCCCTGGCCCAGTCGGTGCCGGATGCCGGCGGGGTCTATCTCGTGCCCGCCTTCGTGGGCCTGGGCGCGCCGTACTGGGACCCGTACGCGCGCGGCACGCTGGTGGGCATCACCCGCGGCACCACGCGCGCGCACCTCGCGCGGGCCGCGCTCGAGGCCATCGCCTACCAGAGCCGCGACGTGCTCGACACGATGAAGCGCGAGTCCGGCGTGGTCCTCAGCACCCTGCGCGTCGACGGCGGGGCCGCGGCCAACGACTTCCTCTGCCAGTTCCAGGCCGACGTGCTCGGCGTCGAGGTGCTGCGGCCCTCGGTGACCGAGACCACCGGGCTGGGCGCGGCGTACCTGGCCGGGGTGGGGACGGGACTCTGGAAGAGCGGCGATCTCGGGCGGCGCTGGCGGCTGGAGCGGCGCTTCACGCCCACGATGAGCGAGGACGCGCGCGAGGCGGCCTACGCGGGCTGGCGCCGCGCGGTGGAGCGCGCGCGCGGCTGGATCGAACCCGACACGAGGAGGACATGATGCTGCGATCGATCGTCACGGTGGCTCTGGGATTGCTCGGCGCGCTGGGGTGGCTGGGCGGGCCCGCGTGGGCCCAGGCCCCCGTCGAGAGCGAGCTGAATCTGATCACGCCGGTGTCCAAGTTCATCCACGACGCGGCGCTGAAGGCCTTCGCGGACTACGCCAAGGAGAAGTGGAACGTCGCCGTGAAGGTCAACGCGATCCCGGCGGGCACGCCGGTCGCCTACGGGCGCATCACCGAGTGGAAGGGCAAGCCCGAGGTGGACATCTTCTGGGGCGGCGAGTCGGCCCTCTTCGAGAAGCTGGCCGAGCAGAAGCTCTTGCAGAAGGTCGAGATCTCGAAGGAGGCCTGGGAGAGCATCCCGGTGTCCATCGGCAAGCCCAAGCCGATCCCGCTGAAGGACAAGGACGGCTACTGGGTCGGCACCGCCCTCGAGCCCTACGGGCTGGTCTACAACCCCAAGCGCCTGCAGCGTCTCGGGGTCGCGCCGCTCAAGGACTGGGACGACCTGCTGAACCCGAAGCTGAAGGGCGAGGTGGCCCAGTGCGCGCCGACCCGATCGTCGTCGTCGAACGCGACCTACGAGGTCATGCTGTCGCTGCATGGCGAGGACCGAGGCTGGGAGTGGCTGCGCAAGCTGGCGGCCAATACCGGCCACTTCACCGCGCGCAGCCGCGACGTGCCGACGGTGGTGGCCAAGGGCGAGTTCGCGGCCGGCTTCGCGGTGCCCTCCTACATGGCCTTCGAGGAGAAGCTGGCGGGCTTCGACATCAAGTACGTGGCCCCGAAGAATGCCTTCGTGACCCCCGAGCCGATGGCGATCCTGGCCGGCGCGCGCAATCCGAAGGCGGCACGGGCGTTCATCGAGTTCCTGCTCACCGAGCGCGGCCAGCGGGTGTTCATGGAGCGCGGCCTCTTCCCGGTGACTCCGAAGTACAAGGTGGCTGGCGCGCCCGGCTCGACCGCAGAGATGGCGGTGGAGTTCACCGGCGGGGTGCGCTCGTACTTCGACGGCGAGGTGGCCAACGTCTACGACGAGGCGGTGGCGGCCAAGCGGTCGGAGGCGCTCAAGACGCGCTTCCGCTCCGACATCGAGGCCAAGTGGGACGAGCTGAAGAAGTAGCGGCCGCCGGGCCGGACGCCCCGGAGGCCGTACGAGCGGGGGCAGTCGCGCGATGATCGTCGGCATCCGGGGCGTGGTGAAGCGGTTCGGCGCCGTCACCGCGGTGAACGCGGTGGACCTCACGGTGGCGGACGGCGAGCTGTTCACCCTGCTGGGCCCGTCGGGCTGCGGCAAGACCACACTGCTGCGCCTGCTCGCCGGCTTCTACCAGCCGGACGCGGGCACCATCCGCTTCGGCGACCGCGTGGTCAACGGCCTGCCGCCGTACGAGCGGGGCATCGGCATGGTGTTCCAGAACTATGCGCTCTGGCCGCACATGACGGTGGCCGACAACGTCTGCTACGGGCTGCGGCTGCGCCGGCTGCCCGGCGAGGAAGTCGCGCGGCGGCTGCACGAAGGGCTCCGCAAGGTCAACCTGGTGGGCTTCGAAGCCCGCTATCCCGGCCAGCTGTCCGGCGGCCAGCAGCAGCGGGTGGCCCTCGCGCGCGCCCTCGTGCTGAATCCCGACATCCTGCTGCTCGACGAGCCGCTGTCGAATCTGGACGCCAAGATCCGCATCCAGGTGCGGGCGGAGATCCGCCGGCTCCAGCAGGATCTGCGGATCACCACGGTCTACGTGACCCACGACCAGGAGGAAGCGCTCTCCCTCTCCGATCGGGTCGCGGTGATGCGCGACGGCCACGTGCTGCAGGTGGGCCGGCCCCGGGAGCTGTACGAGCGGCCGCGCACCCGCTTCGTGGCCGACTTCGTCGGCACCAACAACCTGGTGCCCGGCGAGGTGCACGGGGTCGACGCGCACGCGCGGGGCGATCTGCTGGTCCGCACCGCGCTCGGCCCGCTGCGCGCCATCGCCGACGCGGCCGTCTCGGGCCGCTGCGTGCTCGCGGTGCGCCCGGAGAACGTGGCGGTGGGCGCGCCCGACGCGGGCGACGGCAACCGGGTGGCCGGCACGGTCAGCCTCGTGTCCTACCTGGGCAACACGCTCCGCTACGACGTCGAGACGGAGTGCGGGCTCGTGCTCAAGGCCGACATCCGCGATCCGTGGCACCACGAGCCGCTGCCGGTGGGACGGCCGGTCACGCTCAGCTTTCCCGCGTCGGTGACCCTCGCCCTCTCCGACGATGCGTAGCCGGCGCCTGGCGCCGGCGCTGGGCCTCGGACTGATCTGGGCGTTTCTGATCCTCTTCCTCATCTATCCCCTCGGCCGCATCTTCTACGACGCGGTGACCGACGAGGCCGGGCGTTGGACGCTCGCCAACTTCCACGATTTTTTCACCGACCGCTTCTACCTGCGCTCCCTCTGGCACTCGCTGATCCTGGGCCTGGCCACCGTGATCACCTCCTCGGTGCTGGGCATCGCGGTGGCCTTCCTGCTGGTGCGCTACGACTTCGCGGGGCGCAGCCTCTTCGGCTTCCTCACCATCATCCCGATCATCTCGCCGCCGCTGGTGGGGGTGCTCGGCTTCACCTTCATCCTCGGGCGCGCGGGCACCGTGAACGTGCTGCTGATGGACGCCTTCGACCTGCTGCGGCCGGTGAACTTCCTCTACGGCATTCACGGCGTGGTGCTGGTGGAGACCCTGCATCTCTTCCCGATGATCACCCTGAACGTGGTGGACGCCCTCGGCAAGGTCGACCCGTCGCTGGAGGAGGCGGCGGAGAGCGTGGGCGCGCGCGGCTTCAGCAAGCTCTGGCGGGTGACCCTGCCGCTGACCACGCCGGGCTACGTGGCGGGGGCCCTGCTCGTGTTCATCTGGACGTTTTCCGACTTCGCGACCCCGCTGGTGCTGGGCGTGCAGGACCTCCTGGCCCCGCAGGCCTACCTCAACATCGTGCAGTTCGTGGACCGGCGCATCTTCCGCATGGGCATCGTGATCTCCGCCCTCATGGTGCTGCTCGCGGTCCTCTTCCTGCTCGCGGCGCGGCACTACGTGGCGATCAAGGACTACTCGTCGCTGTCCTATTCGCGCATCGCCCGGCGGCGGCTGTCGCCGCTCCGCCAGGCGCTCGTGGTCGCGTTCCTGAGCACGCTCCTGCTGCTGTCGTTCATCCCCTACATCGGGGTGACGCTGGCGTCGGTGGGCCGCGGCTGGGCGCTCACCCCGCTGCCGGTGGCCTACACCCTGCAGTACTACGAGCGGGTGATCGTGGAGACGCCCAAGTTCATCCTGAACAGCTTCCTCTATTCCGGCCTCGCGGTGGCGATCTGCATCCTGGTCGGGGTGCCGATCGCGTGGCTGCTCGGCCGCTCCACCGTGCCCGGCCGCGGTGCGCTGGACGCGGTGAACACCCTGATCCTCGCGGTACCGGGCACCGCGATCGGCATCGCGTACATCCGCGCGTTCCACTTCGACCTGCCCGGGTTCGACCGCGGCTTGACCTCGTTCTGGATCGTCATGCCGCTGGTGCTGGCGGTGCGGCGCTTGCCCTACACGGTGCGCGGATCGTTCGCCTCGCTGCTGCTGGTGCACCCCTCGCTCGAGGAGGCGGCCTCCAGCGTGGGCGCCTCGGGCGCGCGCACCTTCCGCGACGTGACGCTGCCGCTGATCTGGAAGGGGATTCTGGTCGGCGGCCTGTTCTCGTTCATGACCTCGCTGCAGGAGGCCTCGGCGGTGCTCTTCCTCGCTCTCGGGGGCTGGGAGTCGATCACCAACGGCATCTTCGCCTTCTACATCGCGGGCAGCGCCAACGAGGCCGCCGCCCTGGGCGTCATCCTGATCGCCGTCGCCGCCATCAGCGTGGCCATCATCAACCGCATGGCGGGCACCCGCATGGGCGGCGTCTTCGGCTGACCTGGGGGTCAGGTCTTGCATTACGACATTTTCCGCCGCGCGCGGTGTCAGCGCCTCGCGCGAAGAAATGTCGTAATGCAAGACCTGACCCCCCAGCTTGTGCGTGATCGACATCCGTCGATGGGCATAAAGTCTTGCGATATCAAGTATTTGAGGCTGCTTGTCAGCCCTGAATGCCTGTGATAGTGTTCCTGTTCACATGGCTCCGGCCGAGGAGAGGCCGCCGCGGAGTCAGACCGCACAGCTCGTCAATCTCGGGACGCTGCTGTTCGCTTGCGTGGCGGTCGGCCTCGCCGCCGGGTACTTCGCGGATTGGCTGCTGGGCACGCGACCGTGGCTGACGCTGGTCGGCCTTGGCTTCGGCATCGCGGCGGCGGCGGTGAACTTCTACCGGATCCTCAAGACACTGAACGGGCAGGATGACGATCGCTGATCTCGCGGCGCGGGTGACCTGGAGCGGAGCCGCCGGCGTGGCCGCGATGACCGCCGGCGCCTGGGGCCTCGCGGGGGCCGACGCCGCGGCCGGCGTGGCGGGAGGCGGGGGCATCGCGCTGCTGAACTTCCGCTGGCTGGCGCGCGACGTGGGACGGGCCACCGGCATGATCGCCGAGGGCCGGGGCGGCGCGGGACGGATCGGGCGCATCGGGCTGCGCCAGCTGGTGACCTTCGGCGGCCTCGGGCTGCTGATCGCGCAGGGCTGGGCGCACCCGGTGGGCGTGGGCGTCGGCCTGGCCGCGCTACCGCTGGTGCTGCTGGCCGAGGGGCTGCTGGACGCGCGGCGCGAGGCCTCGCGGCCCGACGCGTAGAGGACGACCGATATGGAAATGATCGAGCACCCGCCGATCCTGCACCTGCCCGCCGTGCCCGACCACGTCCTCTATACGTGGATCGTCATGGCCATCCTGGCGGTGGTGGCCATCGTGGCGACGCGGCGCCTCTCGCTGGTGCCGTCCGGCACCCAGAACTTCATGGAGATGGTGCTGGAGCAGTTCGTGAAGGAGATGGACGAGACGGTGGGCCACGGGGGCCGCGCCTACCTGCCCCTGATCATGACCCTCGGCCTCTTCATCCTGACCTCGAACCTCATGGGGCTGGTGCCCGGGCTGATCGCCCCCACCGCGAATCTCAACACCACCGCGGCGTGTGCCCTCATCGTCTTCGTCACCTATCACGTCATCGGCGTCCGGAAGCAGGGGTTCATCCCCTACATGAAGCACTTCGCGGGGCCGGTGCCGACGGCGCTCAAGCCGCTGATGTTCGTCATCGAGATCATCAGTCACTGCGCCCGGCCGCTGTCGCTCTCGCTTCGTCTCTTCGGCAACATGATGGCCGGCCACATCCTCCTCGCCATCTTCTTCTTCATGATGGGCTTCGACGGGATGCTGGGCTGGGCCCTCTCGGGCACCCTCGGCGGCATCGTGGTGGGGGCGCCCGCGGCCCTGATCATGGTGGTGTTCGTGGTGGGCTTCCTGCTGCCGCTCAAGATCCTGGTGGCCTTCATCCAGACCTTCATCTTCTGCAAGCTCGCCATGCTGTACATCGCGGCGGCGGTCGAGGAAGCCGAGCATCACTGAGTCTCAGTCACCCCCAACAAGGAGGAAAGCCGTGCCACGCATTCTCACGATGACCTTCATGGCGATTCTGGCGGTCCCCGGGCTGGCCTGGGCGCAGGCGGCGGCCACCGCCGGCAGCGGTGACCTGGCCAAGGCCCTTGCCGTCCTGGCGGCCGGTCTGGGCTTCGGTCTGGCCGCGGGCCTCTGCGGTATCGGTCAGGGCCGCGCGGCGGGACAGGCGGTGGACGCGATGGCCCGGCAGCCCGGCGCGATCGCGCGGATCCAGACCGCCATGCTCCTCGGCCTGGCCTTCATCGAGTCGCTCGTGCTGTTCGTGTTCGTGATCGCGGTCATCCTGCTGTTCGTGAAGTCGTAGAGGGAAGGGAAGAGCGAAGGCAACCGTCCCGGGGCCACGCCCCGGGACGGCACACGGGCGGCGCAGCGAGGGGAGACTCGACCGCTGACCCGTGGGGCGCGGGGAGCGCCCGAATAGAACATGGCGCGAAGGTCACCGTTCAAGATCCCCCGGATTCCGGAGATGACGGTGCGCCGCCTGTCCGTCTACACCCGCAGCCTCCAGCAGCTCGAGGAGGACGGGGTGAAGACGATCTCTTCGCAGGAGCTCGCCGAGCGCTTCAGCCTCAACTCGGCCCAGGTGCGGAAGGACCTCGCCTACTTCGGAGAGTTCGGCGTGCGCGGCATCGGCTACTACGTCTCCGGGCTCAAGGCCGAGCTGCAGCGCATCCTGGGGCTCGACCGGGAGTGGCAGGTGGCGCTGGTCGGCTTCGGCAATCTGGGCTCCGCCCTCTTCCACTACAAGGGCTTCGCGCGGCAAGGCTTCCGGATCTCCACGATCTTCGACGAGGATCCGGCCAAGTGGGGCAAGGCGGTGGACAGCGTGAAGATCCAGCCGATGGAGGACCTGCCCCGCGAGGCGAAGGCGCGGAATCTTCAGATCGCCATCGTGGCGGTGCCGGGGGAGTCGGCGCAGGCGGTCACCGAGAAGCTGGTGGCGGCCGGGATCAAGACCATCCTCAATTTTGCGCCGGGCCGCATCAAGGCGGGCAAGGACGTCCGCCTGAAGAACGTGGACCTGGCCATCGAGCTGGAGACGCTGTCCTTCTATCTGGCCCAGGGCTCCCGCTGACGCGGGCGCCGCCCCGCTTCGGGCTTCGTGCCGCTCTGGGAGTTTGACGCCGCGCTCCGCCGATGGTACCTGTGAAAGGTCCTCGCACGTGATGATCGTGTCTGCCGAGTCGGCGCTGACCCGCTGGGCCGCGTTCGAAGAGGTCCTGGCGGCCCTGTCCCGGGGAGTACCCTGCCTGCGCGCCGATGGCTTGTGGGGCTCGTCGCGGGCGCTGGCCATCGCCGGCCTCCTGCAGCGCACCGGTCGCCCGGTGCTCGTGCTCACCCCCGGCCCATCACCGCGTCATCGGATGGCGCAGGACACCAGGTTCTTTCTCTCCACGCTCTCCGGCGGCCGCGCGGATGCGGTGGGCGAGGGGCACGTGCTCGAGTTCCCGTCGGGCACCGGCGCCTCGTGGCGCGGGCACCAGCATCGCGAGCCCGACGCCGAGCGCGCGCTCTGCTGCCGGCGGCTCCTCGAGGGCGACGCGGTGGCCATCGTGACGACGCCGTCGGCGCTGTCGATTGCCGTCCCCCCGCCCGACGGCTTCAAGCGCCGGACGTTCACCCTCACGGTGGGCGAGGGCAGCGATCGGGAGATCCTGATCGAGCTGCTGGAGGCCGCGGGCTACGAGCGGGCGGAGACGGTGATGGAGGTCGGGCAGTGGAGCCTCCGCGGCGGCATCGTGGACATCTTCTCGCCCACCCACGAGCGGCCGGTGCGCGCCGAGTTCTTCGGCGACGAGGTGGAGTCGCTCCGCCTCTTCGATCCCACCACCCAGCGCTCGACCGGGACGCTGACCGATCTGACCGTGCTGCCGCTCGGCACGAAGGACGCCGCGACGGTCACGTTGATGGACTACCTGCCGGCCGGGACCCTGGTGGTGCTCGAGGATCCCGCGATGCTCGAGGCCCCGCCGGACGACGCGCCCTCGGCCGCGCCGCTCGGCGCCCTGCTCGGCCGCTACCAGCGGCTCGAGCTGCCGCTGCTGCAGCGGAGCGACGGCGCCGGGCCGCGTATCACGATGGGCACCCGCTCGGTGGGCGGCTTCCGCGGCCAGTTCAAGACGCTCGCCGCCGAGATCCGCGCGTGGCGCGGCGAGGGCTTCACGGTGCGCCTGGTCGTCGACGACGACCGCCAGAGCGAGCGGCTCCGGCAGATGCTCGGCGAGCACGATCTCGAGGCGTGGCCCCAGGCCACCCTGTGGAGCCCGGAAGGGCTCGGGGTGCTGGTGGGCGAGTGCTCCGCGGGCTTCCAGGTCCCCGCCCTCGGCCTGATCGTGCTCTGCGAGGAGGAGATCTTCGGAGCGCAGCGGCGGCGCCTGCGCCGGCCCCTCTTCCAGCGCGGGGCCGCCATCGCCACCTTCAACGACCTGGCCCCGAACGATCTGGTGGTCCATGAGCAGCACGGCATCGGCCGCTATCACGGCCTGCGCACGCTCACCACCGAGGGCCACAGCGCCGACTTCCTGCTCCTGGAATACGCCGACGGGGGCCGCCTCTACCTGCCGGTGGAGCGGCTGGATCTGATCTCCAAGTACATGGGCGCGCCCGACGGCGCGGCGCGGCTCGACCGCCTGGGCGGCGGGGCGTGGCAGCGGGTGAAGGAGTCGGTGCGCGCGGCCCTGCGCGAGATGGCGGACGCGCTCCTGAAGCTCTACGCGAGCCGCTCGGTCGCGGAGCGCCCGCGCTTCTCCGACGACACGCCCTGGCAGGGCGAGTTCGAGGCCTCGTTCCGCTTCGAGGAGACGCCGGACCAGATGCGCGCCATCGAGGAGGTCAAGGGCGACATGGTGGGCGCGCGTCCGATGGACCGGCTGGTGGCCGGCGACGTCGGCTACGGCAAGACCGAGGTGGCGCTGCGGGCCGCGTTCAAGGCGGTGGCCGACGGCCGGCAGGTCGCGGTGCTGGTCCCCACCACCGTGCTGGCCCAGCAGCACTACAACACCTTCCTCGAGCGCTTCGCCCCGTTCCCGGCCAAGGTCGAGCTGCTCTCGCGCTTCCGCAGCCCGAAGGAGCAGAAGGCGGTGGTGGCCGGCCTCGCCACCGGCGCGGTGGATGTGGTCGTCGGCACGCACCGGCTGCTCTCCAAGGACGTGCAGTTCAAGAACCTGGGACTGCTGGTGGTGGACGAGGAGCATCGCTTCGGCGTCACCCACAAGGAGCGCATCAAGCAGCTGCGCACCGCGGTGGACGTGCTCACCCTGACCGCGACGCCCATTCCCCGCACGCTGCACATGGCCCTGTCGGGCGTGCGCGACCTCTCGATCATCGAGACGCCGCCGCTGGACCGCCTCCCGGTGGAGACCGTCGTCACCGCCTTCAGCCGCACGGTCATCAAGGAGGCCATCGAGCGCGAGCTGAACCGGGGCGGCCAGGTGTTCTTCGTGCACAACCGCATCCAGTCGCTCGCCTCCATGACCACCTTCATCCAGAGCCTGGTGCCGGAGGCGCGGGTGGTGATGGGGCACGGCCAGATGGCCGAGCGCGAGCTGGAGAGCGTGATGGTCAAGTTCGTGGACGGACAGGCCGATGTGCTAGTCTCCACTGCCATCGTGGAGTCCGGGCTGGACATCCCCGCCTCCAACACCATCATCATCAACCGGGCCGACCGCTTCGGCCTGGCTCAGCTCTACCAGCTGCGGGGGCGGGTGGGACGCGAGCGGCAGCAGGCCTACGCCTACCTCCTGGTGCCGGCGGACGGGCGGGTGGACGAGACGGCCCAGAAGCGATTGCGGGTGATCGAGGAGATGACCGAGCTGGGGGCGGGGTTGCGGCTGGCCATGCGAGACCTGGAGATCCGGGGGGCCGGGAACCTGCTGGGGGCCGCCCAGCACGGGCACATCGCGGCGGTGGGGTTCGATCTTTACAGCAAGCTTCTCGCCGAGGCCGTGCGAGAATTGAGAGGCGAACCAGCAGCCGAGCGCGTCGAGCCGGTGATCTCGGTGGACGTGGAAGCGCTCCTACCCGAAGCGTACGTCCCCGAGGTGAACCAGCGACTGGCGCTCTACAAGCGACTGGCCGAGATCGAACGGACCGAGGAGATCACCGACGCGCGCGCGGAGCTGGCGGATCGCTTCGGCCCCCTGCCGGAATCGGTGGAGGCGCTGCTCGACGTGGTGGGTCTCCGGGTGACCGCGCGGGCGCTCGGAGTGGAGCGGATCGAAGCGGGCGGGGGGCGGGCGGTGCTGACCTTCGCGGCGTCGACGCAGGTGACGCCGGAGCGGGTGCTCAAGACCATCGCGGCGAGCCGCGGTGCCCTCGCGTTGAGAAGGGAGTACACGGTGGACGCGCGGATTCCTGCCGAGCCCTGGCCCGCGGTGCGGGACGCTCTCGCGAAGCTGCTGGATTCGCTCCGGTGAGGGGCCGTCGCGCGGTCGCACCGCTGCTCTCCCTCCTGCTCCTCCTCCTCTTCTCCGGCTGCTCGTCGCTCCCAAGCTGGATGCCCCTGATCGGCAAGAGCGAGCCGCCCGCGGAGGCCCCCACGCCGCCCGCGTCCACCTCGGCGCCGCTGCTCAGCGCGCGGGATCCGATCGCCAACGGGACGGATTCCAGCGACCTGCTCGATCGCGTGATCTGTGTCGTGAACAACGACGCGATCACGATGTACGAGCTGGACGAGGCCGAGCTCTACTACCTGGCCGAGACCCGCGAGAAGATGCAGGAGGGCGAGGCCCGCAAGGTGCTGCGGGGGCGGCTGCTGGAGAACCTGATCGAGAACCGCATCCAGCTGCAGCAGGCCGAGCGGGAGAAGGTGGTGGTCGAGGACTCGGAGGTCGCCGAGAACATCGCCGACGTCATGAAGAAGCTCAAGGTCACCGACGAGAAGCAGTTCGACCAGGTGATGAAGAGCCAGGGCCTCACGCTGGAGGCGGTGAAGAAGCGGATGCGCGAGCAGCTGATGGTTCAACGCGTCATCCGTCGGAAAGTCGCCCTGCGCATCTCGGTCACCGAGCAGGAGATCGACAAGTACCTGTCCGAGAACCGGGAGAAGCTGGAGACCGGCCTCACCTTCTCGGCCCGGCACATCCTCTTCCAGCCGGATCCGGCCAAGGGCGAAGAGGGATGGCTCGAATCGCGCAAGCGGGCCGAGGAGGTCTACGGATATCTCCTGGAAGGCCAGGACTTTGCGGAGCTGGCCAAGAAATACTCCGACGATCCCTCGGCCAAGGACGGCGGCAGCCTGGGCCCGCTCAAGAAGGGCGAGCTGGCCCCCGACATCGAGGAAGCGATCCTGCGTCTGACGCCGGGCGAGGCGTCGACTCCGTTCCGCTCGCAGGTGGGCTATCACATCTTTCGGCTGGACTCGCGGGAGACGCTGACCGGCGAGGCCCTGGCCCAGGTGCGCGGGCAGGTGCGCGAGATCCTCTATCGCCAAAAGTACGACGTCCGGCTGAAGGAATGGCTGGCCGAGATCAGAGAGCGCGCGATCATCGACGTCCGCCTGTAATCGCGCGGAAATTGAAGTTGACAGCCGAGGAAACCGTGTGGGACAGTGTTTCGCGTAACGCGGTAACCAACCTCCTTACAGACTTACAGAGTAGACCCGTACACACGCAACCCGCCGGAGACGACCATCTCTTCCTCAGAGCGTAGTCCGAAGCGGCCTTCGCCGAAGTCTCCTGTCGCTCCCGAGCAAGCCAGCGCCCCCGAAGTGAGCGGCGCGGTCGGTGCAGGAGGAAAGCGGATGAATTTGTCCGAGCTCAAGGACAAGACCATCGCGGACCTGAACAACGTCGCGAAGGAGCTGGGGGTGCAGGGCACCAGCGGCCTGCGCAAGCAGGAGCTGATCTTCAAGATCCTGCAGGGTCAGGCCGAGCGCGACGGGCTCATCTTCGCGGAGGGCGTGCTCGAGGTGCTGCCGGACGGCTTCGGCTTCCTGCGCGCGCCCGACTACAACTACCTGCCCGGCCCCGACGACATCTACGTCTCCCCGTCGCAGATCCGCCGCTTCGATCTGCGCACCGGCGATACCATCTCCGGCCAGGTCCGTCCCCCGAAGGACAGCGAGCGCTACTTCGCTCTCCTGAAGGTCGAGGCGATCAACTTCGAGACGCCGGAGCAGGCGCGCGACAAGACGCTCTTCGACAACCTCACGCCGCTCTACCCGATGGAGCGGATCCGCCTCGAGCACGACTCGGACAACTTGACGACCCGGGCGATGGATCTGCTCTGTCCGATCGGCAAGGGGCAGCGCGGGCTCATCGTGGCCGCGCCCCGCACCGGCAAGACCGTGCTGTTGCAGAACCTCGCCAACGCGATCGCCAAGAACCATCCCGAGGTGTACCTGATCGTGCTGCTGATCGACGAGCGGCCGGAAGAGGTCACCGACATGCAGCGCTCGGTGAAGGGCGAGGTCATCTCCTCAACCTTCGACGAGCCCCCGCAGCGGCACGTGCAGGTCGCGGACATGGTGATCGAGAAGGCCAAGCGACTGGTGGAGCACAAGAGAGACGTCGTGATCCTGCTCGACTCGATCACCCGCTTCGCGCGGGCCCACAACGCGGTCATCCCGTCCTCCGGCAAGGTGCTCTCGGGTGGCCTCGACGCCAACGCGCTGCAGCGGCCCCGCCGCTTCTTCGCGGCGGCCCGCAACGTGGAGGAGGGCGGCTCGCTCACCATCATGGCCACCGCCCTCATCGACACCGGCTCCCGGATGGACGACGTGATCTTCGAGGAGTTCAAGGGCACCGGCAACATGGAGGTCCACCTCGACCGCCGCCTGATGGACAAGCGCATCTTCCCGACGATCAACATCGAGCAAACGGGGACCCGTAAGGAAGAACTGCTGCTGGAGAAGGACGAGCTTCAAAAAGTGTGGCTGCTCCGGAAGGCCCTGTCCCAGCTCAACCCCGTCGAGGCCATGGAGCTGCTGCTCGACAAGCTCAAGATGACCAAGTCCAACAAGGACTTCCTGAACCAGATGAACCAGCTGGCCTAGCCCGGCCGGCCGGCGGGACCGGACCACCCCCCGCCAAGTAGCGGTTTTTGCGTTTCTCCCCTCCCCCTGCTATGCTGTGAGGCCCATTGAGGAGGTGCGCCGTGAAGGCTGGCATTCATCCGGACTACATTGACACCACGATCACCTGCAACTGCGGAGAGGTCATCCACACCCGCTCCACCGTGCCGTCGATCCGGGTGGAGGTCTGCTCCAAGTGTCATCCCTTCTTCACCGGGAAGCAGAAGTTCCTGGACACCGCCGGGCGCGTCGAGCGCTTCCAGCGGAAGTACAAGAGGAAGGGGACCGCAGAGGGGTAGGGCCCGGCTCGGCGCCGCGCCGCGCACCGAGCCGCAGACCCGGCAGCATCCGGATTCCGGTCGTCCCTCGCCGCGGCGACGCCGCCTCCCGAGTGTCCAAGCCTGAGGCGCCCGCATGTTCGACAAGCTCCGACAGATCGAGGAACGCTACGGCGAGCTGAACCGCTCGCTCTCCGATCCGCAGGTGATCGGACAGCCCGCGGTCTACGCGCGCACCGCCAAGGCCGCCTCCGAGCTGGCCGAGACGGTGGCCAAGTTCGAGGAGTACAAGGGGGTGCTCGCCCGCATCTCGGAAGCGCGCCACATCGTCGCCGAGGACGCCGACCGCGAGATGCGCGAGCTGGCCCAGGCCGAGGTCGACGAGCTGACCGCGCGGCAGGGCGCGCTCGAGGAGGATCTCCGCGCGCTGCTGATTCCCCGCGATCCCAACGACGACAAGAACGTCTTCCTCGAGATCCGGGCCGGCGCAGGCGGCGACGAGGCCGGGCTCTTCGCGGCGGAGCTGTTCCGCATGTACACCAAGTACGCGGAGCAGAAGCGCTGGAAGTGGGAAGTGATGGACAGCCATCCCACCGGGGTCGGCGGCCTCAAGGAGGTCGTCGCGCTGCTGCAGGGCCGCGGGGCCTGGAGCCGGCTCAAGTTCGAGCGCGGGGTGCATCGCGTCCAGCGGGTGCCCGCCACCGAGTCGAGCGGGCGCATCCACACCTCCACCGTGACGGTGGCGGTACTGCCCGAGGCCGAGGACGTCGACGTCAAGGTGGACGAGAAGGACATCCAGGTCGACGTCTACCGCGCTTCCGGTCCGGGCGGCCAGGGCGTCAACACCACCGATTCCGCGGTGCGGCTCACCCATCTGCCCACCGGCCTGGTCGTCACCTGCCAGGACGAGCGCTCGCAGATCAAGAACCGCGCGAAGGCCCTGCGGGTGCTCAAGGCCCGCCTGCTCGAGCGCGCGCAGGAGGAGCAGGCCGCCGCCATCGCGGCGGACCGCCGCAGTCAGGTCGGTACCGGCGAGCGCAGCGAGCGCATCCGCACCTACAACTTCCCGCAGGGGCGCGTGACCGATCACCGCATCAACGTCACGCTGCACCGGCTGCCCGCGGTGCTGGAGGGCGACCTCGACGAGCTGATCGACGCCCTCCGCGAGCGCGATCAGAGCCAGAAGCTGGCGGAGAGCGTGCCGTGATCGACCTGGCCACCGAGCGGAGCGTGACCGCGCTGCTCCGGCGCGGGACCGCGATCCTCGAGGCGTCCGGGCTCGAGACGGCGCGGGCGGAGGCGGAATGGCTGCTCGCCGCGCTGCTCGAGATGGATCGCGCCGCCCTGCATCTCGATCCGGCGCGGCGGCTGGCCACGCCGACCGTCTCCCGCTATCTGGGCCTGCTCGACCGGCGCGCGCGGCGGGAACCGCTGCAGTACCTGCTCGGCTGGGAGGATTTTCACGGGGTCCGGCTCGCGGTCACGCCCGACGTGCTGGTGCCGCGCCCGGAGACCGAAGGACTCGTGGCGTGGGCGATCGAGGTGCTCGGCGGACTCGTGCAGCCGGTCGCGGCGGACCTCGGCACGGGCAGCGGCGCCATCGCCTGCGCGCTCGCGCACGCGCTGCCGCGGGCCGAGGTGCTCGCGGTGGAGGTCTCGGCGGGCGCGCTCGCGGTGGCCTCGCGGAACGTGCGGCAGCTCGGCCTGTCCTCGCGGGTCCACCTGCTCGCCGGCGATCTCTTCGCGCCGCTCGGATCGATCGCGGCGAGCCTGGACCTGGTGGTCGCCAATCCGCCCTATCTGCCGAGCGCGGTGCTGCCGTCGCTGCCGCCCGAGGTCTCGCGCCACGAGCCGCGAGCCGCGCTCGACGGCGGACCCGACGGCCTGGCGATCATCCGCCGGATCGTTACCGGCGCCCCGCCGGTGCTGAAGCCGGGCGGCTGGCTGCTGATGGAGATCGGCGACGACCAGGCCGGGCCGGTCGCCTCGCTGATGGCCGCGGAGGGCTTCGCGGGGATCCGCGCGCGCCGCGATCTCAGCGGCGTCGAGCGTTACATCGGCGGACGCTGGGCGCCCGGCGCGCCCGTCCTCTCGACCTGCGCCTCCGGCGCGGCGAGGCGGGAGGGCTGCTGATGGCAACCCGGCTCGTCATCGACGGCGGCGCCCCGCTGCGGGGCGAGGTCGCGGTGAGCGCGGCCAAGAACGCGGCCCTGCCCGACCTCTGCGCCGCGCTGCTGACCGCCCAGCCGGTGGTGCTGGAGAACGTGCCCGCGCTGGCCGACGTGACCACCACGCGCTCGCTGCTGGAGGGGCTGGGCGGCGTGATCTCGACGGACGCCGACGGTGGCACGCGGGTGCAGGTGTCCGCGGTCACCAGCAACGAGGCGCCGTACGAGCTGGTGTCCACCATGCGCGCATCCGTCCTCGTGCTCGGTCCGTTGCTCGCGCGCACCGGGCTGGCCAAGGTGGCCCTGCCGGGCGGCTGCGCCATCGGGGTGCGGCCCATCGACCAGCACCTGAAGGGCTTTCAGAAGCTGGGCGCGGAGGTCTTCATCCGCAACGGCTACGTGGAGGCGCGGGCCAGCCGCCTCAAGGGCGCGCGCATCACCACGGACCTGGTCACGGTGACCGGGACCGAGAACCTCATGATGGCGGCGGCCCTCGCCGAGGGCACCACCGTCATCGAGAATGCGGCGCGCGAGCCCGAGGTGACCGACCTCGCGCGGCTGCTCTCCGCGATGGGCGCGCGCATCGACGGCGCGGGCACCGAGCGCATCGAGATCGAAGGCGTGACCGAGCTGGGGGGGGCCCGTCATCGGGTGATCCCGGACCGCATCGAAGCGGGAACGCTGCTGGTGGGCGCGGCCATCACCGGCGGCGACGTGACCATCACCGGGGCGGAGCCGCGGCACCTGTCGGCGGTGCTGTCCAAGCTCGAGGAGTGCGGCGCCGCGGTCACCGTCGCCGGCGACCGTATCCGCTGCCAGGGCCCGGCGCGGCCGCGCGCGGCCGACCTGATCACGAGCCCGTTCCCCGGCTTCCCCACCGACATGCAGGCGCAGTTCATGGCGATGCTGGGGCTGGCCGACGGGATCAGCAAGATCTCGGAGACGATCTTCGAGAACCGGTTCATGCACGCGGCCGAGCTGTGTCGCATGGGCGCGCGCATCGAGGCCGACGGGTCCACCGCGGTCGTCCGCGGGCAGCGGTACTACCACGGCGCGCCGGTGATGGCCACGGATCTGCGCGCGTCGGCCTCGCTGGTGCTGGCCGGGCTGGCCGCGCGCGGCCGGACCGAGGTCTCCCGCGTCTATCATCTGGACCGTGGCTACGAGCGGCTCGAGGTCAAGCTGCGCTCGCTCGGCGCGGCGATCGAGCGAGTGCGCTGATGCTCACCCTCGCGCTGCCCAAGGGCCGTCTGCTCGATCCCGCGCTCGCGCGGCTGGCCGGCATGGGCATTCGCGGCATCGAGCCCGCCTCACGGCGCCTCCTGCTCACCGACGAGCAGGCGGGCCTGCGCTTCATCCTGCTCAAGCCGGCCGACATCCCGACCTACGTGGAGTACGGGGCCGCCGACCTCGGCATCGTGGGCAAGGACATCCTGCTCGAGCAGCAGCCGGACGTCTACGAGCCGGTCGATCTGGGCTTCGGGTTCTGCCGTCTGGTGGTGGCCGAGCCGCGCGAGCTGTGGGAGCGGGACGATCCGGCGCGCTGGTCCTGGGTGCGGGTGGCCACCAAGTATCCGCGGCTCACCGAGAGCTATTTCTCCGAGCGCGGGATCCAGGTCGAGATGGTCAGGCTCGACGGCTCCATCGAGCTGGCCCCGCTGGTCGGGCTGGCCGAGCGCATCGTGGACCTGGTGCAGTCGGGCGAGACCCTGCGGGCCAACGGGCTGGTGGAGGTGGCCGAGATCCTGACCTCGACCGCGCGGCTCATCGTCAATCGCGCGTCGCTCAAGACCGCCCATTCCCACGTCAGCCAGCTCATCACCGCCATGCGGCAGGCGGTATCGGGCCGGGCGGAGCGGACGCGAGAATGATTCGCCGGCTCGAGACCGCGACCGAGGGCGTGGCCGGCATCGTCCGCGCGCTGGAGCGTCCGCCCGGCGCGGTGGATCCGGAGATCGCCACCCGCGTGGCCGGGATCGTGGGCGCGGTCCGCGATCGAGGCGACGCCGCGCTCCTCGAGCTGACCGAGCGGTTCGACCGGGTGGCGTTGAGCGCGACCGACCTGCCGGTGCGGGCCGAGGAGTTCGCGGCGGCCGAGCGGGCGGTCGGCCCCGAGACCCTGCGATCCCTGCGCTACGCGGCCGACCGCATCGAGCGCTTCCACCGCGAGTGCGCGCCCCGCTCGTGGCGCATGAAGGATGACAACGGCTCGCGGCTCGGCCAGGAGGTGCGCCCGCTCGATCGCGTGGCGGTCTACGTCCCGGGCGGGCGCGCCGCCTATCCGTCCACGGTGCTGATGACGGGGGTGCCGGCGCGGGTGGCCGGGGTGCGCGAGATCGTGCTGGTCTCGCCGCCGGGCCGGGACGGCTCGCTGAACCCGGCGGTGCTGGCCGCAGCCCGCATCGCGGGCGTGACCGAGGCCTACCGGGTTGGCGGCGCGCAGGCGGTCGCCGCGCTGGCCTACGGGACCGAGACCATCCGGCGGGTGGACAAGATCGTGGGGCCCGGCAACATCTACGTGACCCTCGCCAAGGCGCACGTCTTCGGCAGCGTCGGCATCGACATGCTGGCCGGGCCCAGCGAGGTGCTGGTCGTCGCCGACGACACCGCCGACGCCGACTTCGTGGCCGCCGACCTGCTGGCCCAGGCCGAGCACGATCCGATCGCCCGCGCGGTGCTGCTCACCCCGTCGCGAGCGCTGCGGGACCGGGTGGCGTCCGCGCTCTCGCGCCGGCTGGACGCGCTGCCCCGGCGCGAGATCGCGGGGGCCGCGCTCGGCAGCCACGGCGCGCTCGTGCTGACCGCGAGCCTCGAGGAGGCAGTGGACGTGGCCAACCGCCTCGCCCCCGAGCACCTGGAGCTGCAGGTGCGCGATCCCGAGGGGCTGCTCGAGCGCGTCCGGCACGCGGGCGCCGTCTTCCTGGGGCGCCACACCCCCGAGGTGGTGGGCGACTACGTGGCCGGGCCGAACCACGTGCTGCCCACCGGAGGCACCGCGCGCTTCTCGTCGGCGCTGTCCACCGAGGACTTCGTGACCCGGCTGAGCGTGATCGAGTATTCACGGGAAGGGCTGGCGGAGGCGGGGCCGCACGTGGCCGAGCTGTCCCGCGTGGAGGGCCTGGACGGACACGGGGCGGCGGCGGCGGTGCGCATCGCCCGCCCGGGAGACGATCGATGAGCGCGGAGCGGGGAACGGAGCCGGCGACGCCGCGGCAGAGCCGGATCGAGCGCAACACCAGGGAGACGCAGATCGTGCTGACGCTCAACCTGGACGGCACTGGCGCGTCCAAGGTCGAGACGGGCATCCCATTCTTCAACCACATGCTGGAGGCCTGGTCCAGACACGCGCTGATGGATCTGCACGTCGACGCCAAGGGCGACCTCGACGTGGACCTCCACCACACGGTGGAGGACGTGGGTATCTGCCTGGGCCGAGCCCTGCGCGAGGCGGTGGGCGACAAGAAGGGCATCGTCCGCTACGGGGCCTCGTTCCTGCCCATGGACGAAGCACTGCTGCACGCCGCGGTGGACATCTCGGGCCGGCCGTACCTCGTCTTCAACGTGCCGCTGCAGCGGACGCGGATCGCGAACTTCGATCTCGATCTGCTGAAGGATTTCTTCCGCGCGCTCGCGGTCAACGCGGAGATCACCCTGCACCTGAACATGCACTACGGCGAGAACCTGCACCACATCGCGGAGGCCACCTTCAAGGCGGCCGGCCGCGCCCTCGCCGAGGCCACCCGCCTGAATCCGCGAATCGCGGGCGTTCTCTCCACGAAGGGCAGCCTGTGAGTGGAGCGGCAACCGCATGATCGCCGTCGTCGACTACGGGCGCGGCAATCTCGGCAGCGTGGAGAAGGCGTTCACCCGCGTCGGAATGCCGGCGGTGGTGACCCAGGACCCCGCGGTGGTGGACCGGGCCGAGGCGGTCGTCCTGCCCGGCGACGGCGCCTTCCACGACGCGATGGGCAATCTGCAGGCGCTCGGCCTGATCGCGTCGCTGCGCGCCTGCTTCGACAGCGCCCGGCCGTTCCTCGGCATCTGTCTCGGCTACCAGCTGCTGTTCACCGAGAGCGAGGAGTTCGGGCAGGGCAAGGGGCTCGACGTGATCCCGGGGGCGGTGCGACGGTTCCCCGGCACTCTCAAGGTGCCGCACATGGGCTGGAACCAGGTCGAGCACCGCGGCGACCTCCGGCTCTTCGATGGCATTCCGAGCGGGGCGCACTTCTACTTCGTGCACTCCTACTATCCGGAGACCGCCGACGACTCGCTGCGAGTGGCGTCGTGCACCTACGGGCTCACGTTCCCGGCCGCGGTCGGCCGCGGGCCGCTCTTCGCCACCCAGTTCCACCCGGAGAAGAGCCAGCGCTGGGGCATCCGGCTGCTCGAGAACTTCGCCGCGTTCGTGCGTGAGCGCCGCTGACCATCGTCGCGGGCCATGTTCGAGATCGTGCCGGCGGTCGATCTGAAGGCGGGGCGCTGCGTGAGGCTCATGCAGGGGCGCGCCGACGCCGAGACCGTCTTCTCCGACGATCCGGTGGCGATGGCCCGGCGCTGGGAGGCTTCGGGCGCCCGCCGGCTCCACGTGGTGGATCTCGACGGCGCCTTCGCGGGCGGGCCGGCCCAGACCGACCTGGTCCGCGCGATGATTCGCGCGGTGTCGATCCCGGTCGAGGTGGGCGGCGGCCTCCGCGAGCTGGCGCACGTCGAGGCGCTGCTGGAGGCGGGTCTCGCCGCGTTCCGGCAGAGCCGGGTGGACGAGGTGTTCCTGGAGGTGCGCGAGTCGAACACCTCGGCCCGCGCGCTCTACGCCCGCCACGGGTTCCGCCCGGTGGGACAGCGCTCGGCCTACTACCGCAATCCCAAGGAGGACGCGGTGGTGCTCC